>OLVW01003300.1_pt1 | contig 10302 bp, 6 predicted proteins | sample 1673301 | NCBI WGS metagenome assembly OLVW01 (sample SAMEA3178941, study PRJEB25190) | human gut metagenome | reverse complement strand
GTAAAGCTCAGTTCGGTGGACAGCGTTTCGGTGAGATGGAGGTTTGGGCACTGGAAGCATACGGTGCATCCTACACACTGCAGGAAATCCTGACAGTAAAATCCGATGATGTTGTTGGACGTGTTAAGACATACGAAGCAATCATCAAGGGTGACAATATTCCTGAGCCGGGTATTCCGGAATCCTTCAAGGTTCTCTTAAAAGAACTTCAGTCTCTTGGTCTGGATGTGAAGGTACTCAAGGATGACAATACAGAAGTACATCTTCTTGAATCTGTAGATTACGGTGACACAGACCTTCGTTCTGTCATCGAGGGAGATTCCAGAAGACATCATGACAGAGAAGAAGACTACGGCAAACATGGCTATACAAAGCAGGAGTTTGACGGAGAAGAACTCGTTGACATTGACGAGGATGAAGATGAGGATGACTTCATTGAGCTGGATGAGGCTCTTGAAGACAATGACGAAGAGTAAGAAAGGGGAAAGAATACATGGCAGAAACAACTAACGCCAATGAAACATATCAGCCAATGACTTTCGATGCCATCAAAATCGGACTGGCGTCCCCTGAGAAAATCAGAGAGTGGTCAAGAGGCGAGGTTTTAAAACCTGAGACCATCAACTACCGTACCTTAAAGCCGGAGAAAGACGGACTTTTCTGTGAAAGAATCTTTGGACCGAGCAAGGACTGGGAGTGCCACTGTGGAAAGTACAAAAAGATTCGCTATAAAGGCGTTGTCTGCGACAGATGTGGTGTAGAAGTTACCAAATCCTCTGTACGTAGAGAGCGTATGGGACATATCGAGCTGGCTGCTCCGGTATCCCACATCTGGTATTTCAAAGGAATTCCGTCCCGTATGGGACTGATCCTTGACATTTCTCCGAGAACTCTGGAGAAAGTTCTTTACTTTGCTAACTATATCGTACTGGATCCGGCTAATTCCGGACTCCAGTACAAACAGGTACTTACAGAGAGAGAATATCAGGATGCACGTGAGGCTTATGGATATGATTTCCGTGTAGGTATGGGTGCAGAATCCATCAAAGAGCTTCTTGAGGCAATTGATCTTGAGAAAGATTCTGTTGAACTGAAAAAAGAATTAAAAGATGCTACAGGCCAGAAACGTGCCAGAATCATCAAACGTCTGGAAGTTGTAGAATCCTTCCGTGAGTCAGGAAACCGTCCTGAGTGGATGATCATGACAGTGATCCCTGTAATCCCGCCGGATCTTCGTCCTATGGTTCAGTTGGATGGAGGACGTTTTGCTACATCTGACTTAAATGACCTTTACAGAAGAATCATCAACCGTAACAACCGTCTGAAGAGACTTCTGGAATTAGGTGCACCGGATATTATCGTTCGTAACGAGAAACGTATGCTTCAGGAAGCTGTTGATGCCCTGATCGACAACGGTCGTCGCGGACGTCCTGTAACAGGTCCTGGAAACAGAGCCCTGAAATCCCTTTCTGATATGCTGAAAGGTAAATCCGGACGTTTCCGTCAGAACCTTCTCGGTAAACGAGTTGACTATTCCGGACGTTCCGTTATCGTTGTAGGACCGGAACTTAAGATTTATCAGTGTGGTCTTCCGAAAGAGATGGCCATTGAGCTGTTCAAACCTTTCGTTATGAAAGAGCTTGTTGCCAACGGAACTTCACACAACATTAAGAACGCCAAGAAAATGGTTGAGAAGCTGGAGCCTGCTGTATGGGATGTTCTGGAAGATGTTATCAAAGAACATCCGGTTATGCTGAACCGTGCACCTACACTGCATCGTCTGGGTATCCAGGCGTTTGAGCCGATTCTTGTAGAAGGTAAAGCTATCAAGCTTCATCCACTTGTTTGTACTGCGTTCAACGCTGACTTCGATGGTGACCAGATGGCTGTTCATCTTCCACTTTCTCAGGAAGCTCAGGCAGAGTGCCGTTTCCTTCTGCTCTCACCGAACAACCTTCTGAAACCTTCAGATGGTGGACCGGTAGCCGTTCCTTCACAGGATATGGTCCTTGGTATCTACTACCTGACACAGGAGAGACCTGGAAATCCGGGAGAAGGTAAGTTCTTCAAGAGCGTTAATGAAGCAATTCTTGCTTATGAAAATAAAGTTATTACTCTTCAGTCCAGAATTAAGGTTCGTATCACAAAGACAATGCCTGATGGAACAGAAATGACTGGTATTGTAGAGTCTACACTTGGACGTTTCCTGTTTAATGAAATCCTTCCTCAGGATCTTGGATTCGTAGACAGAAGCATTCCGGGTAATGAACTTCTTCTGGAAGTTGATTTCCTGGTTGGCAAGAAACAGCTGAAGAAAATTCTGGAAAAAGTTATTAATACACACGGAGCTACCAAGACAGCAGAAGTTCTTGATGCTATCAAGGCTACAGGTTACAAGTACTCTACACGTGCAGCGATGACCGTATCCATTTCTGATATGACTGTGCCGCCTCAGAAACCTGAGATGATCCAGAATGCGCAGAATATCGTAGACAAAATCACAAAGAACTATAAGCGTGGTCTTATTACTGAAGAAGAGCGTTACAAAGAAGTTGTTGAAACATGGAAGAAGACTGATGATGAGCTTACAAAAGCACTTCTGGATGGTCTTGATAAATATAACAATATCTTCATGATGGCTGACTCCGGTGCCCGTGGTTCTGATAAACAGATCAAACAGCTTGCAGGTATGCGTGGTCTGATGGCCGATACAACTGGTCATACGATCGAGCTTCCTATCAAGTCAAACTTCCGTGAAGGTCTTGAAGTACTGGAATACTTCATGTCTGCACATGGTGCTCGTAAAGGTATGTCCGATACAGCACTTCGTACAGCCGACTCTGGATACCTGACCAGACGAATGGTTGACGTTTCTCAGGAACTTATCGTTCGTGAAACAGACTGCTGCGAAAACAGACCGGAAATCTCTGGTATGTATGTCAGAGGCTTCATGGATGGTAAAGAAGAGATTGAAAATCTTCAGGAACGTATCACAGGACGTTTCGCCTGTGAGACTATCACAAATAAAGATGGTGAAGTTCTTGTTAAAGCAAACCATATGATCACACCAAGACGTGCTGCACGTATCATGAGTGAAGGCGTAAGTGCAAACGGTGGTCCGATCGAAGAAGTTAAGATCCGTACAATCCTGACCTGTAAGTGTAAGGTTGGTGTCTGCGCTAAATGTTACGGTGCAAACATGGCAACTGGTGAAGCTGTTCAGGTTGGTGAGGCTGTTGGTATTATTGCTGCGCAGTCTATCGGTGAGCCTGGTACACAGCTGACTATGCGTACATTCCATAGTGGTGGTGTAGCCGGTGGAGATATCACTCAGGGTCTTCCTCGAGTTGAGGAGCTTTTTGAGGCAAGAAAGCCGAAAGGTCTTGCTATCATCACAGAAATCCCTGGTGTTGCTGTTATCAACGACACTAAGAAAAAACGTGAGATCATTGTAACAAATCCGGAAGATGGAGATTCCAAGACATATCTGATCCCTTATGGATCTCGTATCAAGATTGCAGACGGACAGGTTCTTGAAGCTGGTGATGAACTTACAGAAGGTAGTGTAAATCCACATGATATCCTGAGAATTAAAGGTGTTCGTGCTGTTCAGGATTACATGATCCGTGAAGTTCAGAGAGTATATCGTCTCCAGGGTGTAGAAATCAGTGATAAGCATATCGAGGTTCTGGTTCGTCAGATGCTGAAGAAGATTCGTATCGAAGACAATGGAGATACAGAATTCCTTCCGGGAACACTTGTAGATGTTCTTGAATTTGAGGAAGTTAATGAAAACCTTGAGAAAGAAGGAAAGAAACCGGCAGAAGGAAAGCAGGTAATGCTTGGTATTACCAAAGCTTCTCTGGCAACAGATTCCTTCCTGTCAGCGGCATCCTTCCAGGAAACAACAAAAGTCCTGACAGAGGCTGCAATCAAAGGTAAGGTTGACCACCTGGTTGGTCTGAAGGAAAACGTTATCATTGGTAAACTGATTCCAGCAGGTACAGGTCTGAAACGTTACAGAGATATCCAGTTGGATACAGGCATGCCGGAAGAGGCACCGACAGTGGATGAAGAAACTGCAGAAAGCCTTCCAGAAGACGAAAAAACGATCACACTGGAAGAAACTGTTGATGCTGCAGACGATGAAATCATCAATGCAGAAGAAAACACTGACGATACAGAGGAATAATTAATTATTGTTCACAGACATCCCCTGACCATTTTGATGGTCGGGGGATTTTTATATGGAAAAATATAAATATTGTATGAAAAAAACTGGAAGAATATCGAAAATTACAGACATGGATTTATTTGCATGCTATAATGAAGCTAATTAATATTTAAAATAAATAAAAAACTCTGAAATATAGGAGATTACCGGGAAAGGAGGGGGAAGATGGATAAGCAACTGCCGGTTTCTGTATGGCCGGAATGGAAGATTACAGAAAAGATTGGAGAAGGATCTTTCGGTAAAGTTTATAAAGCTTGTCGAAGTGAGCAGGGAACGACATTTTATTCTGCGATTAAAGTTATCACGATTCCCTCAAATCCCGGGGAATTAAGCAGCGTTCGTTCTGAAAGCCCGAATGAACAGTCAGTGAAAGAATATTTTCAGGGACTTGTTGATGAATGTATTCAGGAAGTCAGTACCATGGAATATTTCAGAGGAAATTCTCATGTGGTTTCTGTTGAAGATTATAAAGTAGTAGAATATCTGGATGACATTGGATGGGATATTTATATCCGGATGGAATATCTGACCAGCTTTATGGAATATTGTGCAGGACGCGCACTTTCGGAAGATGATGTGATCCGCCTTGGTATTGATCTGTGTAAAGCATTGGAATACTGTCAATGTCAGAATATTATTCACAGAGATATCAAACCTGAAAATATTTTTGTATCCAGGTTTGGAGAATTTAAACTTGGAGACTTTGGTATTGCCCGTGAACTGGAACGCACTATGAGCGGACTTTCAAAGAAGGGTACCTATTCTTATATGGCTCCGGAAATGTATAAAGGTGAAGCTTATGATTCAAGAGTAGACATTTATTCGCTTGGAATTGTTTTATACAAACTTCGGAATCACAACAGACTTCCGTTTATCAGCCTGGAAAAACAGCTGATTACATACAGAGATAAAGAAAATGCTTTGAATAAACGTATGGCCGGGGAGAAACTCCCTAGACCGGCAGAAGCAGGCGATGCGTTTGCGGAGGTGATTCTCAAAGCATGTGCGTTTGACCGGGAAGAACGTTATGCCAATGCAGAGGAATTTCGTGAAGCATTGGAGAGAGTAAAAACAGGAAGTTCATCTGCAGAAACAGTGCATGTACGTAAAACGCAGGAGCTTGAACATGCACCGGGGAAAATAAATCCACAGAAGGTGCAGCACAAATCTCAGCAAAGAACACCACAGAAAGACCGAAAACAAGCAATCCAGCAGTCCCAAATGAAAGCAGAGACAGAAGGGACAGTGATTGTACGCAAAAACAATCAGGAAAGACCGCTATCAGCCAAAAAAGCCAAAAAGAGAGCAAAAAAGAAATTTGAGCCACTGGTTGCTGCGGTTATTATCATGTTTGCTGCAGTCTGTGTGATCGTGGGTGTATTTATCTGGCTTTTGAGGGAAAATGCGGAACTGCAGCGTTTGAAACAGTCTGTAACGGAAACTGTTCAGACTGCAGAAAGTAAGCAGTTGCAGGAGACACTGGAAAAAATACAGACACAGGCAACAGAAATCAGTGATAATCTGAATGATTACAGCTGGATCGGTTCAGAAGAGGATGGAAAGATCAGCTACCTGAAACAGCTGGATGATGGCAGCTGGCAGGTAAGGAAGATCCTTATCTATCCATCCCTTTCGAAAGATAATCAGTATGAAGAATACTATTACTGGAAGAATGAACTGTTTTTTGCATATATATGGTCAGACAGCAGTACATCCGGAGATATAAAAGAAGGACAGCAGAAAATAGACCGTTATTATTATGATGATGGAAAGCTTGTCCGATGGATTGATGAAAATAACCGTTGTCATGATAATGAGACAAATAATGATGAATACGTCAGCAGAGGCGAAAAGTATCTGAATCGTGCAGAGGAATATAAGAATGAACTGAATCTTTCTTCAGACAGCAGCTCAGAAAATTCAGCATCATAAGAAAGGACGGAATATGGCCTATCAGATTGAATATGCATATACATGCCATATAGGAAAAATCCGCAATAATAATGAAGATAATTTCTGGTGCTGCGGTGATAGTCTGGAGGCTCAGAATCAGGGAATGAGCCATATTCGAAGCGGATATATGAAACAATCGGAATATCCGCTGCTTGCTGTTTTTGATGGCATGGGAGGTGAGAGCTGTGGCGAGATGGCTGCTTTTCTTGCGGCAGAAGCCTGTGGCGAACATTTTAAAACTGCAAAAGATGGAATACGGAATGATCCGGAAGAATTCCTGAATGAAATCTGTGAAAGCATGAATCAGGCTATCTGCGATTACGGCAGGACAAATAAGATCAACAGCATGGGAACAACGGCAGCATTACTTGCCTTTGCAGAAGATGCTGTTTATAGCTGCAATCTTGGAGACAGCCGGATCTATAAATCAGACCGCGAGAAATTTTATCAGATTTCACAAGACCACGTCCTGGGGCGCAGTTTGTTTGGAAAGGCACCATTAACACAGTATCTTGGGATGGAAGAAGAAAATCTGCAGCTGGAACCGTCGATCAGCAGGCAGGAAATTAAAATAGGGGATCGCTTCCTGCTTTGTTCTGATGGAATCACAGATATGCTTTCAGACGGAGAAATCGCGGATATACTCAGCAGGGATATTCCAGTGGCAAAAACCGTAGAGATTCTCGTGGACAGAGCTCTGAAAAAGGGTGGAAGAGATAATATTACAGTTGTTTTATGTGAGATCATGGAGCAGCCACGCAATATGTTCAGACGAGTGTTAAATTGGTTTCACAGGCAGAATGAGGGTGATATATAATGAAAAACAGAATGCAGGATCTTGATTTTGAACAGACAGTGGCATTTGATTCTGTAAAAGACTTTGAATTTACGAGAAAAGCTGCACAGAGATTTCGTCAGGTTGTCAGTCTGGATGGCTTTGAGGATGAGGATGCAGATGTTATTTTTCATTATTTATATAAAGAAATGGAACTCGTGTCTTTTGGAGATCATCTGAAACGTTATATTTATGAACGTGCAGGATTGGAAGAACCTTATAACGAAGTTACACAGGATATTTACAGAGATATTGTGATCGAATCATTTCATGAGACTTGTACACCGAAATCTATGAATCCAACTTCGACAAAACTAACATCGTTGGTAAATAACTGGCTGACACAGGCTTCCGTTAAAAGAGAGACGGTCTTTTTACTGGGGTTCGGTTTGCGTATGAGTGCAGAAGATGTATCTGATTTTCTGACAAGGGTTTTGCGGGAACAGGATTTTGATTTCCATAATCCGGATGAGGTAATCTACTGGTACTGTTATTCGCAGCAGCTTGGTTATCATAGGGCAGAAGAACTTAAGAAACGCTATGAAGAGCTGGAACCAGATGAGAGTTATACAGAAGCTCCACAGGTTTATTCGGGAAAAATCTGTCTTGATACAGAGGATAAACTGCTTCGTTATCTGGCGTATGTGAAAGTTGGAGCAGATGATCCGATGTCCGAGAAAAGTCAGGCCTATCAGGAATTTGTCCGTCTCCTTACTCATGCAAAAGAAATCATCGCGAAGATGTATCAGGGGGATGAGGTGGAAAAATCCCGCAATAAGGTGTGGAATATTTCAGATATTACGGATTCAGATGTGGAAAAAGTTATCTGCAGTGGAATTCCTGTAAATAAAATGGGAAATCTTAAAAAGATGTCGGCATCTATTCTGGCGAAACATTTCAGTCAGAAGCGATTCAGCAGACAGAGAATCAACAGTATATTGAATCATAAATTTCCAGTAGAGCGCTTTGATCTGATTACATTAGAGTTCTTTATCATTTCACAGGAGATGCAGGATGATGATCCGTATAATCGTTATCATCATTTTCTTGAGGAGATTCAGGAAATTCTTAAGAAATGCGGAATGAGTGAGATCTACATAGTAAATCCATATGAATGTTTTTTGCTGATGTGTCTTTTGACAGATTGTCCGCTTGCTGTTTTTGCGGATATCTGGGAAATGTCATATGAGGAAGATAAGCAAGAAGAATAAGAAAAACCTGTCAGACCGAAAATTCGGAATGACAGGTTTTTTGCTGTGAAAAATGATCATTCGTTGTAATAACCATAGATCAGACGAGAATCCTGTGCGATTACTGCCTGTGCTTCACTACTGTCGGTGAGATTCTGCGACATAAAGCAGACAACCAGATCGATGTTTTTGGCGGTATTGTAAATGATTCCGGCATCATTTTCGACATCATCCAACTCTCCGGTTTTGTTGGCAACTTTTACTCCATCTGGAAGGTTGGCAGGAATTTTATTTCTGCGCTGCTGCATTTTGAGAAGAGAATACATTGCATCTGTATGCGCAAGAGTGGATTCGGCAGTGCCGGCATTGCTCTGATAGATTTCCTTCAGAAAATGACCGCAATCACTGACGGAAGTGTAATTATCACCATATTCATTACTCTGGAGAAGGAGACGTCCCATTGAAGTGCTGGAGTATCCATGAGAAGCACAAAATGCATTCACAGCACGCATACCGGCTTCATCATCGCCATCACCAAGCATATTTACAAGTTTATTTGCCGCATCGTTATCACTTACGGTAATCATTGAATTCAAATAACTGTTCAGTGTATCAGCACCATAAGTTTCGGAGAGAGATTCATAATTTTCGTAAACAGTACCCATAATAAAAAGTTTGATCAGACTGGCAGCCTGCATGGGCTGATCGTCAATCACACCTTCTGTATTTTTCATAAGGTTGCATACATATACGGACCAGGTGCCATTGTTCTGAGGAAGGAGCGGTTTAATCTGAGAGAGAAGACTGTTCAGACTTTCATCAGTGGAAGACTCAGAAGAATGGGAAGGAGAAATAGTCCCTTCTTCCTGTACATCCTGTGAAGAATCAACGGAGGAATCTGTTTCAGAATCATTTGAGGATTCCAGTTGATCGTTCAGGCTACCTAGTTCCTTTGCCTGACTGATCAGTTCTGCTGATGTATCAGAAATTTCCTGTACTGTATTCTGGAGATCAGTGACTTTTGAACGGAGAGAAGCAAGATCCTGAAAAGAGTAGAGTGTCAGCCCGCCAAGTGCGAGAATGACAAGCGCGAGGATGATGATGATCGTATAAAGAAGAAATGGCTTTTTTTGCTTGCTATTTTTCATTATATAAATCCTTTCTGTATGTAAGAGTTCTTTCTATAGTAAGTGTCTTATAAAATATCTCTGGAATCAGCTGTGGCCCTGACTGAAAACGGAAGTGACAGCTTCGGATGACTCCTGAGTATCGCGATGCTCCTGCACAGCAGTCTGCCGACCGGAAGCTTTTTGCTGGCGATAATTCAGAAGATCTTTTTTTTCTTTGACAGCGGATGAAAAAGAAGTTTGTGCGTCGTTTAACGCCTGCTGTTTGTCTTTTACCTGGGAAATGAAAGCATCAAGGCTTTGCTCAGTATCCGAAATTTGTTGTCTGGCCTGGATTCCCATGAAAAAGATACCGGAAATAAAGAAGATCACGGTAATGATGAGCAGGATAACAGATGGGGTGATTTTGTTTTTCATAAAAAATCCTTTCCTATATTATAGATGTAAAAAAATAAAGTGAAAATTACTTTTTTTTATTATAAGCAGAGATGTTTTAAAATGCAATAATAAGGATTTCGTAAAATAACGAAAAAATCCTGTAAAATGCCTTGACAGCTGCATTTTTACGGGATATAATGAGCAAGCGTGCAACAGGAACGCTGTTTTTTTGTGCGCAATATTCATTTGACAATAGCAACCGCGCTACCCCATGACTAACCATGGAGAAAATAATCGGGAGGTGAAATGGAATGCCAACATTCAACCAGTTAGTAAGAAAAGGACGTCAGACAGCTGTAAAGAAATCTACAGCACCGGCTCTGCAGAGAACATTCAACTCTTTAAGAAAGAAAGCTGTTGAACAGTCTGCACCACAGAAACGTGGAGTTTGTACAGCAGTTAAAACTGCAACACCTAAAAAACCTAACTCAGCTCTTAGAAAGATTGCCAGAGTTCGTCTTTCCAACGGAATCGAAGTAACAAGCTATATCCCAGGAGAAGGTCACAACCTTCAGGAGCATAGCG
>OLVW01003299.1_pt1 | contig 10304 bp, 10 predicted proteins | sample 1673301 | NCBI WGS metagenome assembly OLVW01 (sample SAMEA3178941, study PRJEB25190) | human gut metagenome | reverse complement strand
CGTATTTCCGCCAGGCAAAGTGCGGAATGTACGTCAGAATGGCGCTGATACTCATGACGCTGAACAACACGATCACCGCAAATCCGCTGCTGACTGGTCAGGTCCATCATGAATGCCGCTGCACGAATCCGCGCTGCATTACCCAGACCGAGCATTATCTGCCCCACAGCTTCCGCAAGTACGGCGATATAATGATCTGCGAGTACTGCGACGAGCGAATCCTACTAAAGTAAAAAATGCGTGCCGCCCCGCAAAAAGGGCGGCTTTTGGCTATGGAGGTAAGATGGTAAAGGAAAGAACGGTTTTCGAAAAATACCGGAGCGAGAGAAGCGCCGAGCTTGTGCTGGCGTGTCTGGCTTCGCGGCACTCTGTCAGCGCGGTGCTTTATGATACGGCACTTGAAAGACGGTTCGCCCGGGCGGTGACGTTCGGTGTGACTCTCACGAATGAGAATGCGGTCGAGGTCGTTTCGGCGCTGATTGTACGGCTGCTCCGGGAGGGCGCGGTTCCTGGAAATGCCGTTAAACGGCTTGGGTTCGCGGCTCCCGCCGACGTTACGATGGCTGTGGAAGAGCTGCTTTCTCCGTCTGATATTTTTCTGCCGCCGGACATTGAAATAACTATTCTGCCAATGCTTTCCGGCGGGGCAGGAGGGGATTTCACGGCGGTTCTGGCGGCGGCGATCCATCAGGAAGGCAGTGTTATCGCGGCGGATGTGACTGGCTCACTGAGAATGGCGGCGGTTTCCGGCGACAAGATGATGTTCGCGGAGATACCCCTGAAGGGAGGGCTTGACGGCACGGCTCTTGAAAGCGGAATGCCGCTGGAGTCCGGCGCAATCGAGCTTCTCGACCGGGAGAAGGACGGAACAATCTGCTACAGCGTCGCTGGCGACGGCGACAGCATGGGAATCTCTGCGGCAGCGGCGGCTAATGCGGTCAGAGTCATGCTGGACGCCGGGGCGCTTGACGGCGACGGCATCATGACCGACCGCGACCTGTTCTACATCGGCGAGGATTTCTACATTTCGCAGGCGGACGTCAGGGCTGTGCAGTCTGATAAGGCTTCTATTCGGGCGGGACTGGAGCTTTTCGGCGAAACCGCGTCGGAACTTGGTTCTTTCGGGCGCATGGTGGTTTCCGGAGAAGCGTTTGGCTCGGAACGCGGCGCAGCGGTTATGGCGGGTCTCGGAGCGGTTCCGAAGGGTCTTGCGGAGAAGTACGGCTGGTGCAGGCTCCCGGGCGAACAGGGCGTTATCGACTGCCTTGTTCAGCCGCAGCTCCTGGAGAGAGTACACGCGCTGTGCGATTCAGCCGAGGACGTTTCGCACCGACTCTACGCGGAATTCGACGAACTATACATAAAAAACTTGGGATTTTAGGCAATTTTGTATGAAATGTTTGCGAAAAGGTCTTGATTTTTTTCTTTAAAGATGGTATAATATTAAAGCATTTAGTATCCGTTATTCTGCGTTTTTGCGGAATAATGTGTGTTAATGCGCGGCGCTAAGCCAAACATTAAAAACGGACAGTCCGCTGTTATCGGGGTTTTCCCGGCACTTTTGTGTACGAATAAGTCGTTATCAAGAATGTCCGAAAAATCAGGAGGAAAATTATGGACGCATTAAAACTCATTGAGCAGGGCAGCATGAAGGCTGAGGCTCCCAAGATCGAGATCGGCGACCTCGTAAAGGTTCACGTTAAGATCAAGGAAGGCGAGAAGTTCCGTATCCAGGTGTTTGAGGGTACTGTAATCGCTAAGAAGCACGGCGGAATCAACGAGACTTTCACCGTTAGACGTGTAGCTCACGGCTGCGGTATTGAGAGAGTATTCCCGCTGCATTCTCCGACAGTTGAGAAGGTAGAGCTCGTTAGAAACGGTAAGGTTCGCAGAGCTAAGCTGTACTACCTCCGCGACAGAGTTGGTAAGGCTGCTAAGGTTAAGTCCAAGGTTTAATTCGTTAAACCAAATTCCCCATTCATGCAACGCTCCGCTTCGGCGGGGCTTAGCGTGGATATTGAGAAAGAGTATGTGCAATGTCTGATAACGAGAATCTGGAAGAGAAGTCTGGTACTGAAGAGCTGAAGCAGAAACAGGCGGATCACCGTCCTCTAATCGAAAAGGCAGCAGAGGCGGCTTCTGATATTGAAAAGGCTTCGTACAAGCCTTTCGCGGGCGCGCTCGACTGGGCTGGAAGCCTTGTTTATGCCGTTCTTGCGATGCTTCTGCTGAATCTGTTCGTGTTCAGGTCGATAACCGTTGACGGCGAATCAATGATGAATACACTGCAGAATAATGACAGGGTGCTTTCCACCAACTTCTTCTATACGCCCAGCAGGGGAGATATCGTTGTGCTCGAGGCCGACAGGATCCCGAACCAGGCAACAATGAACTACGGAGAGCCTATCATCAAGCGCGTTATCGCACTTGAGGGCGATACAATCAAGTTTGACTTTGAGAATGGGCAGGTGTTCCTCAAGAAGGCTGGCGAGACTGAGTTCGAGCTGCTTGACGAGGACTACATCGCCGCTCCGACAGTTGCAAAGCTCGACCGGCATTCCGGCGAGGAGCATGTGGTTCCGGAGCACTGCGTGTTCGTCATGGGCGATAACAGAAACCGCTCGCTTGACAGCCGCAGCCTTATGCTTGGAGATGTTGACACAGATTTGATCATGGGCAGAGCGTTTGTACGCCTGTTCCCGATAAAGAATTTTGCATGGCTATGAATGATGTAGGAAATATCCAGTGGTTCCCGGGGCATATGACCAAAACGAAGCGGCTTATTGAGGCTGACCTCAAGATGGTCGACGCGGTTGTGGAGATCACGGACGCAAGAATCCCGGAAAGCAGCAGGAATCCTATACTGGACGATCTGGTCAAGGATAAGCCCCGCATTATTCTGATGAACAAGTGCGATTACGCCGACGAGAACGCCACCAGGCTCTGGAAGCAGTACTATGAGAAGCGCGGGATACGTGTGCTCACATGCGACTGCCGAAGCGGAAAGGGGTTGAATCGGTTTTTACCGGAGGTCAAGACGCTGCTTGCCGAACTCATCGAGCGCCGTAAAAAGCGCGGAATGATCGGAAAAGCGCTCAGGCTGATGGTCGTGGGGATCCCGAATGTGGGAAAAAGCTCGTTCATCAACAGAATGGCGAAAACCAAGAAAACCAAGGTGGGCGACAAGCCCGGCGTTACACGCGGCAAGCAGTGGGTCTCCATCGACAAAGATGTTGAACTGCTGGACATGCCAGGTATTCTATGGCCGAAGTTTGACGATCAGACTGCGGCTCAGCGGCTTGCGTTCACAGGGGCGATAAAAGATGATGTTATGGACACGGAAGCGCTTGCAAGGGCGCTGGGGGAGGTTCTGAGGGAGAAATACCCGGAGCTTCTGAACGCGCGCTACAAGCTGTCCGGCGAGCCGGATATCCTGACGGATATCGCAAAGGCGCGCGGAATGCTCGTTTCCGGAGGTGTTCCGGATACCGAGAGGGCGGCGGCAACGTTTCTTGACGAATACAGAGGTGGACGAATTGGCAGGATCACCCTCGAACTTCCGGCAAAATGAGCCGGAACAGCTTACATTGATTGACGCGGAAAACGAGCCTGACCTTTTCGGCTTTGACAGCGCGATAAGGTCGGAATGCGGCGTTGTCTGCGGGATTGACGAAGCTGGTCGGGGTCCGCTTGCCGGCGATGTTTTCGCGGCTGCGGTTATTTTTGACGAGGGAGTTTTCGTCGAGGGTATAAACGACAGCAAGAAGCTGACAGAGAAAAAGCGCGAGGCGCTTTTCGATGAGATAATCTCGAAAGCGCGTGCGTACTGCATAGCAAGCGCCAGCGTTGAGGAGATAGAACGGCTGAACATACTTCAGGCGGATTTCCTTGCGATGGAGCGGGCTTACAGCGGTCTCGGTGTGAAAGCCGGGATCGTGCTTGTCGACGGAAACCAGCTTCCGGCGATGGACGTGCAGATGCGTTACGTTATAAAGGGCGACGCAAAGTCTGCAAGTATCGCGGCGGCTTCCATTCTGGCGAAGGTGTCCAGGGACAGATACATGAAGCAGATGGCGGAGAAATATCCGCAGTATGGCTTTGAAAAGCACAAGGGCTACGGAACCAAGGCACACTACGCTGCGGTCGACGAGTTCGGATTGTGCGAAATACACAGGAAGTCCTTCTTTAAGAAGTACTTCGAAAAGCGTGAGAAACATGGATAAGCGCGGTAATCAGGCGAAGGGCAGGCTAGGCGAGGACGCTGTGTGCGCTCTGCTTGAGCAGCGCGGTCATGAGATACTTGCGCGGAACTATCACAGGCGCTGCGGCGAGGTCGACGTGATCTCGAAATGCGGCGGATTCGTGGTTTTTACTGAGGTCAAGGCACGGAAGCGCGGGAGCATGGTCTCCGGGCTTGAAGCGGTGGATCGCCGCAAGCAGGTCAGAATCATACTGACGGCGGATCTGTGGCTTACTGATAATGATACCGGACTTCAGCCGAGGTACGATATCGCCGAGGTCACGCTTGCGGGGGAACCTCCCCGGGTGGTGGATATCCGCGTCTACGAGGACGCATTCACTACCGATGGCGTTTACACGGTCAACTAAGCAGAAAACAGTCTATGAAAGGACGATAACAATGAATTACAGAAGCACGAGAAACTCTGCCCTGAATGTGACTAGCGCGCACGCTATCACCAAAGGTCTCTCAGACGAGGGAGGTCTGTATGTTCCCGAGAGCATTCCTCAGCTCAGCAAGGACGAGATCCTTGCAATGTGCGACATGAGCTATGCCGACAGGGCTTTCGAGGTTTTCAGCCGTCTGCTGACAGACTTCACCGCTGACGAGATCCGTCACTGCGTGGATTCTGCGTACAACGACAAGAACTTCGATTCCAACAACATCGCTGAGCTTGCAAAGCTCATTCCCGGCACATATGTGCTTGAGCTGTGGCATGGGCCGACCTGCGCATTCAAGGATATGGCGCTCCAGATCCTGCCTTATCTGCTGACTACTTCTGCAAAGAAGACCGTTGACGGAAAGCAGATCGCTATTCTTGTTGCGACCTCCGGCGATACCGGCAAGGCTGCTCTCGAGGGCTTCAAGGACGTTGACGGCACGAGCATTTCCGTGTTCTACCCTGAGGACGGCGTAAGCAAGATGCAGAAGCGCCAGATGACCACTCAGGAAGGCAAGAACGTCAATGTTTGCGCTGTAAAGGGCAACTTCGATGACTGCCAGAACGGCGTTAAGGCTATCTTCACTGATAAGGCCATCGCCGACAGACTTGCAAAGAACAATATCCTGCTGTCCAGCGCTAACTCCATCAACTGGGGCAGACTGGCTCCGCAGATCGTTTACTACGTTTCTACATACGCAGAGCTGCTCAAGAACAAGGAGATCGAATACGGCGAGAAGATTAACGTAGTCGTTCCTACCGGAAACTTCGGCAATATCCTTGCGGCTTACTATGCAAAGCTGATGGGTATTCCGGTAAACAAGCTCATCTGCGCTTCTAACAGCAACAACGTACTGACTGATTTCATCAACACAGGCGTTTACGACAGAAATAGAAAGTTCTACACAACTGTTTCCCCGTCTATGGATATCCTGATCTCCTCCAACCTGGAGCGTCTGCTGTATCACCTTTCCGGCGACAACGACGCTGTTATCAACGACTGGTTCGGCAAGCTCAAGACCGATGGAAGGTACGTGATATCCGCTGATGTAAAGGCGAAGATCGGCGAGCTGTTCTGGGCTGGCTGCTGCTCCGACGCTGAGACCAAGGCAGAGATCAAGTCCACATTTGAGAATTACAACTACCTGCTCGACACGCATACCGCTGTCGCTGTCAAGGTTTATGAGGACTATAAGAAGGCTACCGGCGATGATACCAAGACCGTTATCGCTTCCACCGCTAACCCCTATAAGTTCAGCGGCGCAGTTTACGAAGCAATCGGCGGCACTCCCGTTGAGGACGAGTGGAAGAACATCGCTGAGCTTGAGGCAAAGACCGGCACAAAGATGCCTGCGCCTCTTGCAGCCACCAAGAACAAGGAGATCCGCTTCACAGGCTCCGTTGAAAAGCAGGAGATGCCTGAAGTGGTTTGCAGCTTCCTGAAGTCCTGATGGTTCAGAACGGAGGCTGACATTGCTTTACACAATAGGCGACCTTCACTTATCGCTCGGCACTGACAAGCCGATGGATATTTTTCCCGGGTGGGGAAATCATGTTGAAAAGATCGAAGCCAACTGGAACAGCAAGATCACCGATGAAGATACGGTCGTCCTGCTGGGCGACCACTCTTGGGCGCTGAAGCTGGAAGAGAGCTACAAGGATCTCGAGTTTATCCACTCGAAGCTGCGGGGTCAGAAAATTTTCGTCAAGGGCAACCACGATTTGTGGTGGTCCACGATGAACAAGATCACAAAGTTTGTGAGCGACAACGGATTCAGCTCGATAAAGTTTCTTTTTAACAATGCATATCTGGTCGAGGGAGCGTCCATCTGCGGCACCAGAGGCTGGATAAGCGAAAACGGCGAGAAGCCGGATATGAAGGTGCTGCTTCGTGAGGCGGGTCGGCTGGAGGCTTCACTGAAGGAAGGCGTCAAGCTCGGCGGCGAGCTTATTGCTTTCATACATTATCCGCCGATTTACCGCGCGGAAGAAAACGTTTATCTGACCGATGTCCTTCAGCGCTACGGCGTGAAGAGGTGCTACTACGCTCATCTCCACGGTTCGAGCATTAAAGGCTCCATCAACGGCATCAGGAACGGAATAGATTACCGTCTGGTCTCCGCCGACGGTGTGGGTTTCGACCCGGTTTTAATTGAACGCAGATAATACTGCGGATCTGAAAATACGTCCACTTGGACAAGGAAGGAATACAATACCATGGAAATCATTTCCCAGAACAACACAGCGACTAATACTACAGCTATCGAGTTCTCTTTCACCGCAGAGGAGTTTGAGAACGCGATCTCCGCAGCTTACAACAAGAGAAAGAAGAGCATCACTGTCCCCGGCTTCCGCAAGGGCAAGGCTCCCCGCAAGGTTATCGAGGCTCAGTACGGCGAGAGCGTTTTCTATGATGACGCAGTAAACAGTCTGTACAACCAGAATATCGTTGCAGTTATCGACAAGACCGGTCTCGACGTTGTTGACGTTGAGAACACCGAGGTAGTCGAGGTAAGCAAGGAGAACGGCGTTAAGTTCAAGGCTGACATCATCACTAAGCCGGTAGTAGAAATTTCTGACTACAAGGGATTAGAAGTCAAGAAAACGACCAAGACTGTAGATGACGCTGCTGTTGACGCTGAGATCGATAAGATCCGCAACAGAAACGCAAGAAGCATCTCCGTTGAGGACAGAGCTGCTAAGATCGGCGATACCGCTGTTATCGACTTCGAGGGCTTCCTCGACGGCGTAGCTTTTGAGGGCGGCAAGGGTGAGAAGTTCCCGCTGGAGCTTGGTTCCGGTTCCTTTATCCCCGGCTTCGAGGAGCAGGTTGCTGGTAAGAACATCGGCGAGGACTTCGATGTTAACGTAACATTCCCTGAGCACTATCAGGCTGAGAACCTCGCTGGCAAGCCCGCTGTATTCAAGTGCAAGCTGCACGAGATCAAGGGTAAGGAGCTTCCGAACGTTGACGACGAGTTCGTTAAGGATGTAAGCGAGTTCGATACCCTCGACGAGTACAAGGCTGACATCAAGTCCAAGCTTGAGAAGGCAGCCGCTGACGAGGCTTCCACAAACCTCGACAACGCGCTTGTTGACGCAGTTATCGGCAAGATGAAGGCTGAGGTTCCGCAGGTTATGTATCAGCGCCGTATCGACGAGATCGTCCGCGAGTGGAGCGCAAGAAACCGCATCAGCGTTGAGGATTACCTTAAGTACACAGGCGTTACCATGGATCAGTTCAGAGCTAACTTCACCGAGGTTGCTAAGCGCCAGGTTGACCTCCGCCTTGCACTCGAGAAGATCGCTGAGCTTGAGAACAAGGGCGATGCAGACGGCGACGGCGTACCGTATCAGCCCGGCGACATTTACCAGATCCTATGGCATATCAACGATATCGCAACTTCCGAGCACGGCGTAAGACGATATAACAGAGGCTACGTTCCCAACTCGGAGGGCGACACCGACGGCAACGGCGTGATCGACACCTGCGACCTGTTCGACATTGTGTACGAGTGTGCTCTGCGTGGAGCAGGGTTGAAGTAACCATTCACCCAGCGAAACTGGTGGAGGGATTCGACTGAAACCTTTCACTTTCATTTCAGATTTCCAGTAGGATAAATCCTACACAACTTTTTTCAATTCAAGAGGGAGGAATTTTTATGAAAAAACAATTTGCAGCATTACTGGCACTGTCTACCGCAGCAGCCTGCGTTCTGAGCTATCAGCCGGTACAGGCTGGTGCAGAAAGCATTCTGGGCAGCATGACACAGGAAAACCTGACCGACATCACCAACGAACAGAAAGATGCGTTCTATCAGTCATCTCTGGGGGAAATAGAGCCGTCAGCAGAACCCAGCGAACTGGAACAGGCTGCCACTGCAAACGGCATGTACAAGGACACATTCTCGTTCACGAACCACTCCTGCAACCTGTCGGAGGACGACTTCAACCAGAAGGTATTCGAACCGATCTGGAACAGCATGACCAATATTGAACGGCTCGCCTATCTCAACAAGAGCAGTGTATACCGGAACGCCTGCCAAGGCGGCCAGTGCTTCGGCATGGCAGCCCTGTCCATTCTGGTACACAACGGCGAACTGTCCCCCAGCGACATTCAGGCAGGTGCAGAAACCCTGCATGACATCACGCTGACGGACGAAGTAGAACAGCTGATCACCTACTATGACATGCTGCTGGAATATCAGGCAGTTTCCAACGTGGTCATGTATGCTCCGACACTGCTGACACAGGACGAACGCGTAGACAACCTGCTGAACTGTGCAGAACGCTGCAAGGAAAAGGGCACTTACTTCATGGTTGCCATTCGGGCCGGCGGTACGCACATGATCGTAGGCATGGACAAGGTTTCCGGCAGCTGGACATTTGACGGCGTGAACTACGACACCTGCATTGTTGCCTACGACAGCAACTTCTACAACAAGACCACCAAGGAATCGCTGTTCAACGACAACGCCTGCATCTATGTCAACTCCAAGACCAAGCAGTTCTGCATTCCGGCATACGGGTTCACTTCAGAAAAGGGTGAATCTGTACTGTATGCTTCCGATGACGATTCCGTATTGACCTATCGTGCACCGCTGAACGGCACCACAGAGATCAACACCGATGCTTCCAATATCGTAAATCTGCATTCTTACCGCGGCATCACACCGGAGGACGTATCGGTCACTGCCACCGATGCAGACGGCAGCACCCACGACTTTTTGAGCGAATGCAAGCTGCGGTCCTCGGATTCCAACTACTACGGCACCGGCTCTGCATTCCATCTGGAAAAGACCAAGCGTTCCAACGGCTTTGACTTCTACCTCAAGGGCAAGGGCTACCGCGTAGAAGTATCGCAGTATCCGCAGGGCGGCTCCATGAGCAGCCCCTACGACAACAGAACGTATGACGTGGGAACCAAGTGCAAGGTGGACATCACCGGCGACAGCATTTCCTACACCAATACCGACACCGCAAGCCTGCCGCTTGAGTTCAGCATGGCTTATGACGAGGGCAACTACAACTTCTCTCCGCTGAACGCCGCCAAGGTTACCTTTGACGTAGCACCGAATCAGACGATCACCATTACCAAGAAGGACACAGGCTTCGCACTCACCACCAACATGGAAACGGTTGTTACCATTAATCCGGAGTACAACGATGATGCGATCAACGCATTCGAGGGCAGCGAACACGACTTTGTACAGTATGTCACAGCTTACTACCTGCGGTTTGTCATGGAGAGCAACGCCATGGTCAACTACAACATGGAAAAGAAGTGCAGTGAACTGTCATTCGACTTCAACAATGACGGTGTGTACGACGAGTCCCCCATTGCCGGCGATGCAGACTGCAACGGTGTTCCCTATGAGATCAACGACATCTACTGGACCATGCAGCAGATTGCCGAATCTGGTGCATACGGTGCCGGCAGCACCTACTTCCCCACCACAGCCGGCGACATTGACGGCAACGGCAAGGTAGACACCAACGACCTGTTCGATATCACCTATGAGTGTGCTCTGCGTGGGGCAGGACTGAAGAAGTAACTGGTACTTACACTAAGGAAACGCTGAATAAAGCCCGCCTGACGGCTTTGTACGCAATCTGCTTGCAGAT
>OLVW01003292.1_pt1 | contig 10325 bp, 7 predicted proteins | sample 1673301 | NCBI WGS metagenome assembly OLVW01 (sample SAMEA3178941, study PRJEB25190) | human gut metagenome | reverse complement strand
CTGGCGGCAATGAGGCAAGCGGTGAACGAGAGGCGGTTGCCGGCGTAAAGGCGCGCGGCCAATCTGACGGTCGCGCCGTCTTGGAAGGAGACGTCGTCGGCGAGAAGCTCCATCACGGTGCCGATGAGCGATCGGGGAACGCGGTAGTCCTCCTCGAGCAGCTGGACGGTGAGCGCCGCCGTTTCCGGATAAGCTTGGGCGCATCCGGAGGCGATCAGGCGCCGCGCTTTGGCCGATGGTCGCGGCTCGTCGTCGAGCAGGTAGTGCAAGAGGACGGTTTCATCCACGATGGTTGTGGCGGGGTCGGCGACGGTTGTCGTGCGAAAGCGCGCGTCGCCCGTGTTCTCCCCCTGCTTTTTGAGCCATGCAGCGCGCTCGTCTCCCGTAAGGTGGGGGTTGGCGTAATGGCGCAGCTTGCCGAAAGCCGACGTGCCCCCCTCGCTTTTGCTGAGGTGCGGCGTGAAGGGGAGCCGTCGCTCGATAACCGATTGGGCCACGAAGAGGCGCACGGCCTCGGAGGGGGAGAGGCCAAGGGCCTCGAAGAGGCGGTCGGCTTGTTCTTTGAGATCCTCATCGATGCGAATTTGCATGGTTGCGTGCTTGGCCATGGGAGCCTCCTGGGTAGCGCCGTTGCGGCCTCTTCGGTAGCGAGAAGAGGCTTATTTCGAGGGTTTCGTGCCAACTCCGTGAAGAAACCCCTGGGAAATGGAACATAGTGTAGTACAAACACATTACAAATAGAAGAAGGCTCATCCGAGCTGTTCCTTATTTCCAATTTGAAAAAAGCCAAAATTCACTCTTGCGAAACGCTTTCGAGGGGCGTATAACGGCCGTGACATCTTCGAGAGGCACCAGCTGTCTGACTTAATTCTTTCCTTTGCTACGGCTTTACCGCAGGGGACACCTGCGTCCATTTTGAGGGGTGCGCAAAGAGCACTCCCGGCGATTCCGGAGCGCCGGGAAGCCGTTGCGCTGCGTCAGGTGGCGCGCGTCTTTGTTGGGTGAAGCGAGCCGCCGCTCCGTGCTTGTGCCAATCCGACGATAGGGGAGGCAACGGCAGGACGCGGAATCATGCCAGCGACGGCCTTGCGGCTGTCGCGAGAGAAGAGCGTAGGAGGATCTACATGGGTTCCAAATTCGTCATTGCCGACCCGGGCCTGTGCATCGGTTGCCAGACCTGCATGGCAGGCTGCCTTCTGAAGCACAGCGTGCCGGGTGACGTTCCCAAGCCGCGATTGAGTCTCATCACCACCCTTACCATTTCGGCGCCCATCGTGTGCCACCATTGCGCCGACGCGCCCTGCGTGGCATCGTGCCCCGAAGGCGCGCTATACTTCGATGGCGCCCGCGTGGCCGTCAAGCAGGAGCGCTGCATCGGTTGCCGCAGCTGCGTGCTCGCCTGTCCCTATGGAGCCGTGGAGGTCGTCTCCCAGGAGGGCGCGGCCAAGCTCGGCGGCCTTACGGTGGAAAGCGCTCCCAAGGCATCCCTTGTCAAGTGCGATTTGTGCTACGACCGCGAGGGCGGCCCGGCCTGCGTGGAGGCCTGCCCCACCGGAGGTCTTATGGTCGTCGACGAGGAGGAGCTGGCCGACCGCCAGCGTCAGCGCCGTATGAGGGCCGCCGTGGCCTCGGGCGCCTTCTCGAGCGTGCCCTTGAACACCGATCTCAACTAGCCCCAAGGAGGAATTGCACTATGGAAAAGCACATGGCCGTCTGCCCGTACTGCGGTGCCGGTTGCAAGCTCAATCTCATCGTGGACGACGGCATGGTCATCGGCGCCGAGGGCCTCGATGGCGTGACCAACGAGGGCGAGCTGTGCCTGAAGGGCCTGTCGGGCTTCGATTTCATCAACGACACCAAGATTCTCACGCCGCGCATCCTGCATCCGATGATCCGCCGCGAGAAGGGCGGCGAGCTGGAGCGCGTCACCTGGGACGAGGCGCTGGACTTCACGGCCAAAAAGCTCATGGCCATCAAGGAGAAGTACGGCCCCGACGCCATTATGCTCACGGGCTCCTCGCGTGGGCCGGGCAACGAGGCCAACTACGTCATGCAGAAGTTCACCCGCGCCTGCGTGGGCACCAACAACATCGACAACTGCGCCCGCACCTGCCACGGCCCCTCGGTCATCGGCCTTATGGACACCGTGGGCTCCGGCGCCATGTCCGTCTCCATTCCCAACATGGAGAACGCCGACCTCATCATGTTGTTCGGCTACAACCCCTCGGCCTCGCACCCGATCGTTGCCCGCCGTATCGTGAAGGCCAAGGAGAAGGGCGCCAAGATCATCGTCGTCGACCCGCGCTCCATTGAGACGGCGCGCATCGCTGATCTGTACATCCAGATCAAGAACGGCTGCAACCTCGCCTTCATGAATGCGTTCGCCAACGTTATCGTGAGCGAGAACCTGCACGACCGCGCCTTCATCGACGCCCACACCAACGGCTTCGACGAGTGGTGGGAGACCATTAAGAACTACACGCCGGAGTCGGTCGCCGACATCTGCGGCTGCAGCCCCGACGATATTCGCAAGGCCGCCCGCATGTACGCCACGGCCCCCAACTCCATTATCGGCTGGGGCATGGGCGTCACCCAGCAGCGCCAGGGCGTGAAGACGGTGCACACCATCGCCGCCATTGCCTGCGTCACGAACCAGATCGGCCGCGATAACGCCGGCCTGGCCCCGGTGCGCGGCCAGAACAACGTCCAGGGCTCCTGCGACATGGGCATGTGGCCGAGCCTGCTTCCCGGCTATCAGAAGGTGGAGAACCCCGAGGCCCGCGCCAAGTTCGAAAAGGCATGGGGCCTGCCGGAGGGGAAGCTTCCCGCCGAGCCCGGCTTCAAGCTGACCGATCTGCCCCACGGCGTGAAGGAGGGCAAGATCAAGGCCTTCTACAACTTCGGCGAGGATCCGCTGCAGACCGAGCCCGACTCCGCCGATATGAAGGAGACGCTGGAGAACCTCGAGCTGCTCATCAGCCAGGACATCTTCATGACTCAGACGACGGCTTTGGCCGACGTGGTGTTCCCGGGCACGTCCTGGGGCGAGCATGACGGCGTGTTCTCCGCTTCCGACCGCACCTTCCAGCGCTTTACGGCTGCCGTGCCGCCCAAGGGCGAGTGCAAGCACGACTGGCAGATCTTCAGCGAGCTGTCGACCCGCATGGGCTATCCCATGCACTACGAGGACACCCAGGAGATTTGGGACGAGATGCGCTCGCTGTGCCCGAACTTCTACGGCGCCACCTACGAGAAGATGGCCGGCGTGGGCCATGCCCAGTGGCCGATTCCGACGCTGGAATGCCCGGGCACTCCGACGCTTTACAAGAACGGGCAGTTCAACACCGCTGACAAGAAGGCCATTCTCATGGCTCACGACTTCGTGGAGCCCACCGAGATGCCCGATGACGCCTATCCGCTCGTGCTGTGCACGGTGCGCGAGGTGGGGCACTACTCCTGCCGCTCTATGACCGGCAACTGCAAGGTGCTCTCGATGCTGGCCGACGAGCCGGGCTACGTGCACATCAATCCTGCCGACGCCGCCGCCCGCACCGTCAAGGACGAGGATCTGGTCTGGGTGAGCTCGCGCCGCGGCAAGGTGATCACGCGCGCGAAGCTGGACGAGCGCATCAACAAGGGCGCCGTCTACATGACCTATCAATGGTGGATCGGCAAGTGCAACGACCTGACCATGCATGTGACCGACCCGCTGTCCGGCACGCCCGAGGACAAGTACTCCGCCTGCGAGGTGCACTGCATCGACGACCAGGTGTGGGCCGAGCGCCATATGCAGTCGCTCTACAGCGCGATGAAGGATCGCCTGGCTGCGGAGGCGGCACCTCAGAACGTCGCACCCGCCGCTCAATAGGGCATCTCGCTACCGCACTCATTCCGAAAGGACTCTGATGAACACTTTCATCGCCATAGAGCCGGATAGGTGCATTGGATGCGGCACGTGCCTTGCCGCCTGCAGCCACGGCCACCGGGTGGCCGGGCTGCAGGCGGAGCCCCGTCTCGCACTGACGTTTACCCCGCAGGTGACGGCCGCCGTCACCTGCCATCAGTGCGAGGGGGCGCCATGCTTGGCGGTTTGTCCCGTGGATGCGATCAAGCGCACCGAAGAGGCCATCGTCGTGAACGAGCAGACCTGCATAGGCTGCAAGTTGTGCGCGGTGGTGTGCCCCTTCGGCGCCATCCATCCCTCGGGCACGTCCACGGCGGGCGTTGCCGGCATCTCCTATCCCACTCCTACTCAGCCGCGGGGCACATCGCCTCTGCTGGCTTGGAGCATCGGCGTCTACACCTGCGCCGTCAAGTGCGACCTGTGCTCCACCTTGGGCCCCGACGAGGAGCCCCATTGCGTTGAGGCTTGTCCCACCAAAGCGCTCTATGTGCGCGATGCCACGACGCTCGCGGGCGTTCGCAAGGACAAGATGCGCGCCGCCGTGGCGGCCAACCAGATCATGATGGGTCGAACGACGAACTTGAAGGAGGCCTAAATGCTGGAACTGATACTGCTTTCCCTCGGGCTCTCCTGCGCCACCGGCGTACTGTCGCTGGTGACGTCGAAGGCCCGCGCTGCCTCCAAGACCATCGCTTGCGTTGGCGGCATGGGCGCGGCGGCCTTAAGCTTTGCCGGCGGCATCGGCGCGCTGTTCCAGACGGCTACCTACGCCAGCTGGATCGGGCCTATGCCCTTCACGAACTTCACGCTCTTGCTGAATCCGCTGGCAGGCCTTCTCATCGCGGTCATCGCCGCGCTGGCCTTCGTGGCGTGGCTCTACGGGCTTTCCTACTTCGATGAGTACTACGAGGCGGGCATTGGCGTCATCGGGTTCTTCATGAACCTGTTCATCGCCTCCATGAATCTCGTCATCCTGGCCGACAATGCTTTTTGGTTCCTCGTGTTCTTCGAGCTGATGTCGCTCACGTCCTACGTGCTCGTCATCATCGACCGGACGGAAGCGTCGCTCAAGGGCGGTTTTCTGTACCTCATCATGGCCCACATCGGCTTTCTGATGATCGCGTGCTCGTTCTTCGCCATGGCCTCGGCCACCGGCTCGCTTGAGTTCGAGGCGTTCCGTACCCATGCATTTGCCCCCGGCATCGCCACGCTGGCCTTCGTGCTGGCCTTCTTCGGTTTCGGGGCGAAGGCGGGCATGGTGCCCTTCCATTCGTGGCTGCCTCAGGCCCATCCGGCGGCGCCCTCCAACGTGAGCGCGCTCATGTCCGGCGGCATGATCAAGATCGGCATCTTCGGCATTTGCAAGGTGTGCTTCGATCTGCTCGGTGCTGCGGGCGGCGAAGTTGGTTGGGGCGTGCTCGTCATCGTCATCGGCGCCGTCTCCTCGGTGCTCGGCGTGGTCTATGCCCTGGGAGAGCACGACCTCAAGAGCCTTCTGGCCTACCATTCCGTCGAGAACATCGGCATTATCCTGCTCGGTGTCGGCGTGGGCATCTACGGCTGGGCCGCAGATCTGCCTTGGCTCGCCGCCATCGGGCTTCTGGCCGGTCTCTATCACTTGGTGAACCATGCCATGTTCAAGGGCCTGCTCTTCCTCGGCGCCGGCAGCGTGCTGCACGCCACGGGCACCCGCAACATGGAGGTGCTCGGCGGCCTGGCGAAGGCGATGCCCATCACGGCGGTGTGCTTCCTCATTGGCTCCCTCGCCATTTCGGCTATCCCACCTCTCAACGGCTTCGTGTCCGAGTGGTTCACCTACCAGGGGCTCATCGGGGCGGCCATGGACGGCGATATTTTCATGCGTATCGTCTTCGCCTTTGCCGTGGTGGCCCTCGCCATTACCGGCGCTTTGGCGGTCACCTGCTTCGTGAAGGCCTTCGGCGTGACGTTCCTCGCCCGTCCCCGTTCGGAGGCGGCCGAGCATGCCCACGAGGTGCCGGCTCCCATGACCATCGCCATGGTCATCCTCACGGTGGCCTGCATCGCTCTGGGACTCGGCGCGGCCTGGGTGGCGCCCGTTATCGGCTCCATCGCGAGCTCGATGCTCGCGGCGCCGTCTCTGCCGGTGGTCGAGGGCGCGACACTGGTGTCCCTGGACACGGTCTCGGTGGTCTCGCCGCTCATCATGGCCGCTCTTATGGCCGTTGTCATCGCCCTGTGCGCCTTGGTGCGCAATGCCGCCAATCGGAAGGGCGGCATGAAGAGCGACCCGAGCACGTGGGCGTGCGGCTATGAGGCGGATCTGTCCATGGAGACGCTCGCCTCTACGGTGGGCGCGAACGTCAAGACCTTCATGGGGCCGCTCTACGCCCTTCGCTACGGCGTGAACCGCGCCGGCCAGGCGGTTGCCCGCTTGATCGCCCGCGCGCTTGAGTCCGATGCCGAAGAGGCTCCCGCCGCCCCCGTGGCGACCGGCGCTGTGGCCTCGCGCTACGATCGCGACCGGACGGTCGGCATCGCTCCAGCCGAGCGGCACGCTCCGGCGCTTTCCAACTCGGTGCTCTCCATCGTGAGCGATGTGGGCGCCTGGTTCGGCCGCATGGAGAGCGGGGATTTCCGCACCTACATCGTTTACATCGTCGGCGCGCTGGTGTTCTTCCTCGCGCTCATCATCCTGGTACGTTAGGGGGATGCCATGACTATCATTATCGCGATACTTCAGGCCATCCTTCTGGTCGCCATCGCCCCGCTTCTTTCCGGCATCACCCGCAAGATTCGCGCGAAGATGCACTCCCGCACGGGCACGAGTATTTTCCAGGATTACTACGACCTGGCGAAGCTCTGGAGGCGCTGCGAGGTGAAGGAGGGCGGAAGCAGCATCGTCTCTCGCCTTGCGCCGCCGATATTCTTGGGCTCGTTCATCCTGCTCGCTGCGGGTCTTCCGCTTGCGACCCAGGCATGCCCGGTGCCCATTCTCGGCGACATCATCACCATTCTGTACCTCATGGCCCTTCCGCGCTTCATGTTCGCCCTGGCCTCCATCGACTCGGCCGGTTCCTACACGGCTATCGGCGGTGTGCGCGAGCTGCTCGTGGGCGTGCTGGTTGAGCCCTCGCTCATACTGGTGCTCTTCGTCATGGCCGTGGCCGCGGGCTCGACCAACGTGGGACTTATGGCCTCGTCGGTGGCCAATCTGACGGGATGCCCCTTTGTGGCCGTCGTCGTGGCCGGCGTGGCCTGCGCCATGGCCTGCTACATCGAGATGGGGAAGCTCCCGTTCGATCTGGCCGAGGCGGAGCAGGAGATTCAGGAAGGCCCTCTGGCCGCCTACTCGGGTCCGTCGCTGGCCATGATGAAGCTGGGCGTCTCGCTCAAGCAGCTCGTGGTGGCGAGCTTGTTCGTGGCGATCTTTCTGCCCTTCGGCGCGGCGGCCACGGCGTCTCCTCTCGATCTGCTCGGCGGCCTGGTGGCCTACGCGTGCAAGGTGCTCGCGGTGTTCCTTGTCGCCTCGGTGATCGAGAACGCGGTCATGCGCGTGCGCTACAAGTATCTCGGCCGTTACACCTGGTTCGTCGTGGGGATCGCCTCGCTGTCCCTTGTGTTCCTCGTCATTGGAATTTAGGTGGTGAATATGTTCGGTTACCCATTAGTCAATGTGCTCGGCGCCTGCCTCATCATCACCTCGATGATGGTGGTGCTCGCCCGCACCGGACGGGCGGCGGCCTTCTTGTACTCGCTGCAGTCCCTGGTGCTCGTTGGCGTGCTCGCTTCGCTCGGCGCCGTCACGGGCTCGACAGAGCTGTTCACCTGGTCGGCCACGGCCTTTGCCACGAAGGTGGTGCTTGTACCCGCCATCCTGCTGTTCACGCTGAAGAAGATCGGCGACGACGCCGAAGCGGACCTCCCGCCGAAGCTGAACCCTATGAAGTCGGTGGCGCTGGTGGCCGTGGAGGTGTTCGTCTGCTTCGTGGCCGTCTCCGGCATCGATTTGCCCACGGCCGCGGCGGTCAAGCCCACGCTGGCCGTGTCGCTCGCACACTTCTTCATCGGGCTCACCTGCATCGTTATCCAGCGCTCCATCTTCAAGCAGATCTTCGGGTACTGTCTGATGGAGAACGGCTCCCATGTGACGCTCGCGCTTCTGGCGCCTCAGGCTCCGGAGCTGGTGGAGATCGGTGTCGCCACCGACGCCATCTTCGCGGTGATTATCTTGGCGGTGCTCGTATGGCGCATGGCGCGCTATGCGCACACCCTTGACGCCGACGACCTCTGCGAGCTGAAGGGATAAGCCATGGATTACTCAATGTTACTTCTGGTGCTTTTGGGCTGTCCTTTGGCGGCGGCGCTGCTCATTGCCGCGCTGCCGGCGAAATCGACTCCCCGCGGCGCCTACGAGGCTCTTCACGTACTCTCCCTGGCGGGCGTCGCGGTAGCGGGCCTAACGCTTGTGGTGGCCGCCTTTGCGGGCAGCGACATCTTCGCTTTGGGGGAGTGGTTCCATCTCGACGGCCTCAGCGCCCTGTTCTTGGGGCTCATCGCCGTCATCGCGCCTTGCACGGGCGTGTACTCGCTGCCCTATGTGGCCCACGATGTGGCCGAGGGTAAGCTCGGGCCCTCCCAGGTGAAGCAGTACTACGCCTTCTTCAGCCTGTTCGTATTCTCGATGATTCTCGCCGTCACCTCCAACAACATCATCATGATGTGGGTTTCGGTGGAGGCCACGACGCTCTCCACGGTGTTCCTCGTCGGTGTTTATCGCACGAAGCTCGCCCTGGAGGCGGCCTGGAAGTACGTCATCGTCTGCACGGCTGGCGTGGCCTTCGGCTTGTTCGGGACGCTGCTCGTCTATGCGAACGCCGCCGACATCATGGCCGATCCGCATCAGGCGGTGTTCTGGACGTCCATCCTGCCCAACGCGCCGCTTATGGATCATTCGCTCATGATGATCGCCTTTGTGTTCGCGGCCATCGGGTTCGGTACCAAGGCGGGCCTGTTCCCCATGCACACGTGGCTCCCCGATGCCCACTCCGAGGCGCCGAGCCCGGTGTCGGCCCTCCTCTCCGGCGTGCTTTTGAAATGTGCCATCCTCATTGTGCTGCGCTTCTACATTCTGACGGCGGCCAATGTGGGCGCGACGTTCCCCCAGACGGTCATGATGATCCTGGGCGTGCTGTCGGTGTGCTATGCGGCCTTCGAGGTGTACAAGCAGAACGACCTCAAGCGCAAGCTGGCCTACAGCTCGTGCGAGAACGTGGGGCTCATCGCCGTATGCTTCGGCATCGGCGGCCCCCTCGGCATCATCGCCGGGCTCGTGCACTGCATTGCCCACGGCCTCACCAAGGCCCTCATGTTCTGCCTGTCCGGCAATGTGATGATGAAGTACCACACGCGCGACCTCGCGAAGATCTCGGGCATCATTTCGGTGGCGCCGGTGACCGGCGTGCTGTTCGCGGCCGGCTGCCTGGCTTTGGCGGGCTTCCCTCCCTTTGCCATGTTCGTCAGCGAGATGTTCATGGTTCTCGCCGGCGTGGCCGCGGAAGTTTGGTGGGCCGTGGCGCTTGTGCTCGTGGCGCTCGTGGTGGTGATTATGGCGCTCGTGCGCATGATCACCGGATCGGCGCTGGGGCGCGTGCCCGAGGGCGTGAAGCGCGGCGACGTGCCCGCTTTGGCGCTTGTGCCCGAGGTGGTGCTCCTCGCTTTGGTGGTGCTGCTCGGCGTGGCGCTGCCGGGGCCCTTGGCCGGCTCCATTGAAGAGGCCAGCGCCATTGTCATGTCCTACGAGGAAGAGGGCCTCTCTTCCGGCAGCTTGTTCGAAGATGCCCTGGCGGCTTTGGCTTTCGATGATACCCCCGAGGAGGTGTTCGAGTAATGACGACGAAGAAGCAGTCGCCTTTGCGCGTGGGCGAGACCCATGTTCAGGCCGTGAGGGACACCTTTCCCGGCGCGGTGCTCGATGCGACGTGGCAGGCCGCCGATCAGGTGACCATTACGGTGCCCACCGATATGCTGCCCGATGTGGTGGAGTTTCTGTACTACGGCCGCGGCGGCTGGCTGCCCAACATGGTGGCCAACGACGAGCGTCCGCTGCATGGTTGCTACGCCCTGTACTACCTGCTCTCTATGGAGGAGAGCGATCCGGGGTTCGTGGTGGTGCGCGCCGAGGTGGATCCGCATTCCATGGAATACCCGTCGGTGACCCCGCGGGTTCCCGCTTGCGTGTGGAGCGAGCGGGAGGCCTTCGACATGTTCGGCCTGCGCGCCATGGGGCTCCCCGACGAGCGCCGGCTCGTGCTGCCGGACGACTGGCCCGATAATCTGTATCCGCTGCGCAAGGACTCCATGGACTACCGCAAGCGCCCGGCTCCCGTGACCGATGTGGAGAACTACTCGTTTCTCTACGAGGGCCATGCCGAGGAGACGA
>OLVW01003288.1_pt1 | contig 10340 bp, 10 predicted proteins | sample 1673301 | NCBI WGS metagenome assembly OLVW01 (sample SAMEA3178941, study PRJEB25190) | human gut metagenome | reverse complement strand
TCTGCCGCACCTCGCTCGCCGTATCGGCACTTAGAATTATGCGGTATTGCCCTAGGGCGTATCTGAAAAGTCGAAAATTCAGTCTATTTCTAAACACAGCGGGATTTTGCATGAAAAAGCCTTGGAATTCACAAAGGATTCTAAGGCTCTTTGCCTTAAATCCTGCTTATGTTTGCGAAATATCCGTCCTTTTCTTTGTCTTCAGATGCACCTTAGCGTGATCGACAGTCCTCCTGTTTTCTTCATTACCAGTCTTTAATTTCTCCAATAGAAATAATAAATCCGAACCCATGACCAATCGGCAAAAGGTTCGGATTATATTGTTTTGGTGGACTCGAAGGGGATCGAACCCTCGACCTCTCGGATGCGAACCGAACGCTCTCCCAGCTGAGCTACGAGCCCATGTTGTTGACTTAATTACTATACCGCAGCAGGGGAAAATTGTCAAGCTGGTTTTGAAAAAAGTACGCAGATGTTGTTCAGCCTGAAAAAGCGGCAGGAGAACGCCGGGAAAACGTGATCCCGGAAATAGGCAAAGGCCTTTATCATGCTTACCCGGTCAAGAATATAGTGCCGGATGCAAAGCAGAGGTATGAAAACATGCTGCGGCATTTGCGGGCATAAAACAATTTAGAAAACAGAATACCCACGATCTCCAACGTCGCCGGCCATCTGTGCGGCGTTCCTTTTACAACAAGAGCACAACAATAAAACAACGGCAATTCCTGGCCTGAGGTCTGCAAAAATCGGCATATATCGACAGACGAATAATATTTGCTTATGATAATAACGTATATATGATAAAATAAAACACATAGCTCCAAAATTGTACTGGCCGTACAAAACCGTATACCCCAAAAGTCTTGACTTTTTGCTGTGCGGCTGTATATAGTAACCTTAATACAATATTAACCATGCGGCGGGCAAGGCTTGCAGCCATGACCTGCCAAAAGCAGGGGGGTAACAGCCTGGGTAGCAGGCGCAATACAATGAGAGAGCAACTATAAAAGGTTACACATGGTAACAGTCTGCTTATGCTGCGGCGGGGTGGATTAGCGTACCGGCAGGGAAAAGGAGGCCCTAAAACCGTGGAGGATCATTGTGGAAAAGCAGGCAGAAGCAAGGTAAACAGACTGCTGGCAAAGCAAACCCGATTGTTCAGTTACATTGAAGGATTACAGGCGGAAATGCGTGTGTATTATACCCTGTGGCAATGTGGCCCGGAGCTGCGTATTTTGGTGAGCGGGGAGGCGGGCCCCGCTGTGCGTTGTACCTTCCCCGCAGATATGGAGTGCCGCGCCCGGAACCTGTTGCAATACTTATACGAAAACGCCGTAATGCCCAGCCAGGCCGCAGATGTGCTGGCTGATTGCTGTACAGTGGGGCAGGTTGAAGTGCTGAACGCAGGCTGCTGAGCACCTGAACCGAATACGCAGCAAAAAGCTGTGAAGGAATGCTAAAATGCAGGGGGACCGTATGTGATGCCTTGCCCCAGTAGGAGAAACAAGAATGACGGAAGAAAAGCTGGTCGAACGTGTGACCGCACTGTTTGCAGACAGTGATGCAGCCCAGCGCAAGATGATCCGCCTGTATGCAGAAACCAATGATGCCATTGAGGCAAGCGCAATCATTGATTCCGGTGCAGAAGTATTACATATGCTGCAAGGCGGCCTGCGGCCGGAAGTTCTGGTGCTGGATTCGGTTTTGAGTGATACCGCAATTTTTCCACTGCTGCGCAGCATACGCCAACAGCAGATTGAGTATGAACCGCATATTATTGTAACCCTGATGCCCAGTGCAGCGCCCCAAATTGAAAAAATATTGACATTGGGGGCCGAGTGTACTATATTCAAACCATATAGTTTGCCCGAATTATTTGATACGGTGTATCAAACAGCAGCAAGCGGCCCGCGGCTGAACCGTTACCTGGTACATGAGAGCGTTACGGCTCAGCTGCGCACCCTTGGCTGCTACAAAAACCTGGCCTATGGTATCAATTACCTGCAGGAAGCTGTGTATATTGCGGTCTGCGATCGCCAGGCGTGTTCCCTGGGGGAGTTGTGCACCAAAGCAGGGGAGCCGTTTGGCGTAAATGGCCCGGCGGTGCGCTCGGCTCTGGAACGCCTGAATGCACGGCTGTACAAAAGCAATACGCCGGCTTACCAGATGCTGTGCGAGCGCAACGGCAAGACCCCGCAGGATCGCCTGACGGTAAGTGAACTGCTGGAAGCGGTGATCGCACGCACGCACCATGACCTGCGCTGCTGACAGCAGCAGATAAACGGGCATATCCAGCGCTATAAAAGGAGAAACTTCCTATGCCGGAACATACACTGCCCGATGCCCTGCACCCGCAGCAGGAAGATGCAGCGGATGAGCTGCAGCTGCGCGGGGGGCTGAAAGGCCGCTTTTTTGCGGATTTCTGCCTGCTGCAAAGCACTGTGGATGCCTTGCAGAATTATCTTGTGCACGCTGCCACCCCTGATGTACAGGATATGGCAGCACCGCTGCTGGAAGAGATGAAACAGCGCATTTTCCGCCTGGAACGCTTGGCGGATAATGCGGCGGATCTTGTGGCGCAAAGCCAGCCGCCCCGGCAGCTGAACTGGACTGTGCAGGAAATGACGGTGTACCTGGCTCAGCTGTGTGATGCCGCCAACCATGAGCTGGAAGAATGCGCCGTTACCGGCCGGGTGAGTTTGCAGCCCATGCCGCAGAACCAGCCGGTTTGGGCGCAGATTGATTTGGCCATCGTCCAAACGATGTTTGCCAACCTGTTTTCCAATTCTCTGCGGGCAAACCCGGCGGCAAAAATTACGATAAGCTGCACCGGACGCACGCTGGAATACCATGACGGCAGGATCTGGCCGGAGGCCGCCTGCGCCCAGTTGGCTGGTGTTCAGACACCGGAAGCCCTTGCCAACGGGTGCACCGGTTTGCTGTTGGTATACCGCTGCGCCCAAAATTTGGGCTGGCGGCTGGAAACCGCAGCAAACCAGGAAACCGTGCTGCGCATGACATTGCCGCCGGAACCGCTGGCAGCGTTCGGCACCCATAATGTGCTGTGCACACCTCGCCCCGAAAGCGGCGCAGCCCGCCTGCGGGAAGAATTCCGTGCGACCCTGCCGCCCAAAAAGATTTGATGCGGCTGCCAAAGCTGATAAAAGACACCATCCTGCAGTCGAAAAGCAAAGCCGGAAATCATAAGGCAATACCGCACAATTCTAAGTGCCGATACGGCGAGCGAGGCACGGCAGCTGCTAAGCCAAAAGCGCAGATAATACTTTGTGTATTATCGAGCATTTTGGCAACGCAGATGCCGTGCCGTAGCCGCCGGAGCGGTGCTTAAGCCGTCAGGCGGGAATTGTGCGGTGTTGCCATAAGCAATAAATATAATTTGTACAGCGGCGCACCCGGTGCGCCGCTGTTTTTCTGTGCGGCAAGCGGAAAACAAAATGTAATTATGTCAATTTTTCTTTTTTCAAACAACGGCTTTACTTTGAGCGCAAACTATTGTAAAATACAAGGGAAAAGATAATATGGGTGCAGTTTGGGAAAACCCGGCAGCGGCGGCTGTGCCCGGAAAATACAGGTGGTGTTTGAATATGGCAGTTCAATATAAACGTATTCTTTTGAAAGTCTCCGGCGAAGCACTTTCCGGCGAAAAAGGCACCGGTTTTGATGAAGCTACCATTGCTTCTATCTGCGCGGGCATCAAGGCAGCGTATGACCTTGGCGCACAGATCGGCATCGTGGTTGGCGGCGGCAATTTCTGGCGCGGCCGTTCCTCCGGCAAAATGGATCGCATGGATGCAGACAAGATTGGTATGCTGGCAACCGTGATGAACGCCATTGCCGTCAAGGATGCTCTGCGCCAGCAGGGTGTGCCCGCTGTTGTTATGACCAGCTCCGCCATGCCGCAGGTGGCCGATACCTTCCGCAGCGATAAGGCAATCGCTGAGCTGGAAACAGGCAAGATCGTCGTGTTCGGCGGCGGCACCGGCAACCCCATCTTCTCTACTGATACCGCATCCGCCCTGCGCGCCTTGGAAATCGGTGCAGACGCCATGTTCAAGGCAACTATGGTGGACGGCGTGTATGATAAGGATCCCCACAAGTACCCCGATGCCGTCAAGTACGATACCCTGACCTTTACCCGTGTGTTGGACGAGCGCCTGGCTGTTATGGACTCCACCGCCGCAACCCTCTGCCGTGACAACGGTCTGCCCATTGTGGTGTTTGACCTGAACGAGCCCGCCAACATTGCCCGTGCCCTGCAGGGCGAAAACGTGGGCACCATTGTGCGCGAGTAACCGCAAAGTATTTTAACCCCTAATTTATATATCGAAAAAGGAGAAAACCCTCATGAGCAGCACGACCAAAATTTACGAAGAAAAAATGAACAACTGCGTTGCCCATCTCGACCGCGAGCTGACCTCCATCCGTGCAGGCCGCGCAAACCCCGGCATCTTGGATAAAGTAATGGTGGATTATTACGGTAGCCCGACGCCGGTCCAGCAGGTTGCATCCGTGGCTGTTTCCGAAGCCCGCATCCTGACCATCACCCCTTGGGATGGTACCCTGATCAAGGCAATCTCCAAAGCAATCCAGACCAGCGATATCGGCATCAACCCCATTGATGACGGCCACACCATCCGCCTGGTGTTCCCGGCCCCCACTGAGGAACGTCGCAAGCAGCTGACCAAGGATGTGCAGAAGCAGGGCGAAGAAGCCAAGATCGCTGTGCGCAATGTCCGCCGCGATGCCATGGATAAGTTCAAAGCCCAGAAAAAGGCTGGCGAGCTGACCGAGGACGACCAGAAGAACCTGGAAGAAGAGGTCCAGAAGCTGACCGATAAGTTCGTTAAGGAAATTGACGCAACCTGCGCCCGTAAAAATCAGGAGATCATGGAGGTCTGATTGCGGCAGACGGGCGTAAGCCTGCCTGGGCGCAGTCCCTCTTTATGGTGTATCTGAAAACAAAGAAAAGGACGGATGTTTCGCAAATACAAGCAGGATTTAAGGCTTTTTAACGCAAAATCCCGCTGTGCTTGTAGAAATAGACTGAATTTTCGACTTTTCAGATACACCTCAGCTGTGTGCCGCGCCTGAACGCCATGCGCGGCACGCAGTTTATTCCGGCAGAAGTGCAAGAAACGCCGTTCCACCGCATACCATGGCAGGGGATAGGCTTAACACACCGCAGCTGCTGTTGAAAGGAAACCATCTTTTATGAAAACTCGCATCATTACCGCCGTAGTCGGGCTGGCTGTTCTTGCCGTGGTTCTGGCTTTCTTTGACACGATCCTGTTTGACCTGGTGCTGGCGGCTATCTGCCTGCTTGCCATTCATGAAGTGTTTACCGCAATGGGCTTTGGCAAAAAGCAGTGGTACCTGTATGCGGCAGCGGTGCCGTTTACCATGCTGCTCATGCTCAGCTCCAGCGGCGCGGCGCGCGCAGCGCTGCTGGCTGTGGGCTTTTTGACGGTGCTGTTTTATAATGTGGTGCTCATCACCCATGATAAAACGCTGGATTTTGGCAAGCTGAGCGGCTTTATCTACTTCAGCGGTGTGATTCTGTTCTGCTTTTACTCTCTCATCCACCTCAAGCGCTGCCTGCCGATGAATATGTACGGCTATGATGCCATCTACTTCATCCTGCTGATCCTGTGCTTTGCCTGGGGCGGCGATACCTGCGCCTACTTTGCGGGCCGCGCGTTCGGCAAGCACAAGCTGGCTCCGGTGGTAAGCCCCAACAAAACGGTGGAAGGCGCCATCGGCGGCGTGATCGGTAGCGTGGTCATCGGGCTGCTGGCAACCATTATTTACAGCGCGCTTTCCGGCCGGTTCGCCAGCCTGACGGTGGCTGTCACCGCGCGGCACTATATCATCATTGCCGCCATGGGCGCCGTGGCATCGGTGTTGGGCATTTTGGGCGATCTCTTCGCCTCTGCCGTCAAGCGTCAGGTGGGTATCAAAGATTACGGCACCATTTTCCCCGGCCACGGCGGTATTTTGGACCGGTTTGACAGCGTGATGTTTATCGCGCCGCTGGTGTCCATCGTGGTGCGTTACTTCTTTTATGTGTTCCAGTAAAGCGTAAACAGGGGGGCCGCCGTATCAACAGGCCGGGTCCCGAAAACCAGAACAACAACCGGCACTGCACTTTTGAGGCAGTGCCTTTCCATAAGGGGATGTCAACATGCCAAAAACCATTACTTTGCTTGGCTCCACCGGTTCCATCGGTACCCAGAGCCTTGATGTTGCCCGGATGCACGGCTACCGCATCTTTGGCCTTGCAGCGAACTCCCGCGTGGAGATCCTGCAAAAGCAGATCGAAGAGTTCCACCCAGAATATGTGGCCGTGGTGGACCCTGCCGCCTGTGAGAAACTGGATGCTGCCCTTGCCGGTACCGCCAACGCACCCAAACTGCTGAAAGGCCCGGAGGGGCTGCGCACTCTGGCTGCCATGGATGGCCCCGATGTTGTATTGAACGCGGTAGTCGGTATTGCCGGTTTGCCGGCCTCTTTGGCTGCAATCGAAAGCGGACATGATCTGGCCCTCGCCAACAAGGAAAGCCTTGTGACCGGCGGCCACCTGGTAACGGACGCGGTAAAGAAATACGGCGTCAAGCTGCTGCCGGTGGACAGCGAGCATTCCGCCATCTTCCAGTGCCTGCAGGATCAGCATTCTGCCAAACGGCTGGAAAAGATTCTGCTCACCGCGTCAGGCGGACCTTTCTTTGGTATGACGACCGAGCAGTTGCGCGGCAAAACCAAGTCTGATGCCCTCAAGCACCCCAACTGGAATATGGGCGCTAAGATCACGATCGATTCCGCCACCCTGATGAACAAAGGTCTGGAGCTGATTGAGGCTGTCTGGCTGTTTGGCTTGCCGGAGGATAAGATTCAGATTGTTGTCCAGCGCGAAAGCATTGTGCACTCTGCTGTGCAGTTTGCCGACCATTCTGTTATCGCTCAGCTGGGCGTGCCGGATATGCGCATTCCTATCCAGTATGCCCTGACCTGGCCGGACCGTCTGCCCAGCCCGGTGCCGGAGCTGGATTTTGCTGCCCTCAAGCATCTGAGCTTTGATGTGGCGGATGATGAAACGTTCCGCTGCCTGGCAGCCGCCAAAAAGGCGATCCGCAAGGGCGGCCTTGGCCCCTGCGCCGCAAACGGTGCCAACGAGGAAGCTGTGCGCCTGTTCCTGCAGGATAAGATCGGCTTTTTGGATATTGGCCGCCTGGTGGAAGGCATGGTGGACAGCGACAGCTTTGGCGGGGATTATACCCTGCAGGATGTGTATGACTGCGACCGCATGGCGCGCGATTATGTAAAAGCCCATGTGTAACCCTTCTGTGCCGGGCATTTGGCGGCCCGGCTGTCAAAGTTCCCTGTAAGCGAGGTGCTTATGAATTTTCTGCTGACCGCGATTGTGGCAGTTTTGGTATTTGGCACGGTGGTGCTGGTGCATGAGGCCGGACATTTTTTTGCCGCCCGGCACTGCGGCATCCATGTGGAGGAATTTTCCATCGGGTTCGGCCCGGCGCTGTGGAGCACCGTCAGGGGCGGCACCCGTTATTCCGTGCGTCTGCTGCCGCTGGGCGGTTACAATAACCTTGCCGGTGAAACCCCGGAAGAATCTGAGGACCCGGACGAGCAGGAGCGGGCAGAACCTGCGAAAAAGCAGGATGCTGCCGCTGCTTCTGTGCACGCCTATGATCCGCATGCTCCCTTGTTCCCCCTGACGGTGGATGGCAAAAGCTTTGTGGAAGCAAGCCCCTGGCAGCGCTTTTTTGTGATTGCCGCCGGTGCCCTGATGAATTTTGTACTGGGCTTTATCCTGTTGCTGGTACTTGTGGCCAGCGGCAGCGCTGTGACCAGCAAGATCATTTATGACTTCCAGGGTGAAAACCCCAAAAGCCAGGCATCTGGCCTGCAGGTGAACGATGAGATCATGTCGGTCAACAGGCATTTCTGCTTTACGGCTGAAGATGTCATGTACGAACTGCAGCGTACCGAAAATGATACCGCAACCATCACGGTTCTGCGGGACGGCAAGCTGGTCACACTGCCCCAGGTGCAGTTTGATTCCACTACCAATGCGGACGGCACAACCTCCATGGTACTGGATTTCCGGGTGTATGGCATTGAAAAAACGCCGCGCAGCGTGGTGCATGGGGCGGCACGGTATTTCTGCTATTATGCGCGGGTCATCCTGCGCGGATTTCTGGACCTTTTCACCGGGCGTGTGGGCGTCAATGAGCTTTCCGGTCCGGTCGGTATAGTCAATGCGGTCAATGAAGCCGTCAAATATGGCTGGCGGGATGTGCTCAGCCTGGCCGCTGTCATCACGGTAAATCTTGGCGTGTTTAACCTGCTGCCCATCCCCGGGCTGGACGGCTGCAAGTTGCTGTTCCTTGCCGCAGAAGGCATTACCCGGCGGGAACTGCCGCTGCGCTTCCAGACAGCCATCAACGCGGCAGGCATGATCCTGCTTTTAATGCTGATGGTGCTGACCACGATGCAGGATGTGGCAAAATATATTCTTTGATTTGAAACGAAAGCCGCAGCAACCCAGATAAAAGGGGAACAGTAGGCTTTGCGAAGTAACATACAGGAGGCGTTTTTCCATGCGTCAGCTAAAACGGACGGTCAAAATCGGCAACATTACCATTGGCGGCACCAACCCCATTGCAGTGCAGACCATGCTCAATGTGCCCGTTAAGGATATTGCGGGCAACGTGGAGCAGGCAAAACGCGTGGCAAAAGCGGGCTGCCAGATCGTGCGCGTCACGGTGCCCACCCCGGCAGATGCCGCGGTGGTATCGGCCATTAAGGAGGCGGTGGATATCCCCGTTGTGGCCGATATCCACTTTGACTATCGCGCCGCCCTTGCTGCCATCGATGCCGGTGCCGATAAGATTCGCATCAACCCTGGCAACATCGGTGATGATGACCGTGTAAAAGCGGTCGCGGATGCCTGCAACGCCAAAAACATCCCCATCCGCATTGGCGTGAACGGCGGCAGCCTGGAAAAGCATATCCTGGCCCGTTACGGTGCCCCTGTGCCGGAAGCCATGGTGGAAAGTGCCATGTACCATGTGCGCCTGCTGGAAAAGCATGACTTTAATAATATCGTCATCTCCATAAAATCCTCCAACGTGCCGCGCATGATGGCCGCTTACCGGCTGCTGGTCTCCCAGACAGATTACCCCCTGCATGTGGGTGTGACCGAAGCCGGCGGCAACCGCATGGGCTTGATCAAATCCGGCATGGGGATTGGCGGCCTGTTGCTGGAAGGCATCGGCGATACGCTGCGCGTTTCCCTGACCGGCGACCCGGAGGATGAAGTGTACGCCGGTTACGATATCCTGCGTGCGGTTGGCTACGCCGTGGCCGGGCCGGAGATCATCAGCTGCCCCACCTGCGGCCGCACCCAGTACCCCATGATCGAAATTGCCAACGAGGTGGAGCGCCGCCTGAAAGAAGAGGGTTTCAAAAAGCCGGTAAAAATCGCCATTATGGGCTGTATTGTCAATGGCCCCGGCGAAGCCAGCGATGCGGACATCGGCATTGCAGGCGGCAAGGACTGTGCTGTGCTGTTTGAGCATGGCGAGAAGATCCGCACCCTGAAAGGCGATATCGTCAGCCAGTTCGTTGAGGAAATCCATAAACTGTAATGGTCCGGAACACCCCAAAAAACGCAGAACCGACCGCTAAAGCCAAGCTCCCGCCGTTTGTGCGGGGGCTGCTTTGCATTGGCACGGTGCTGCTGGTGTGCTTTGTGGTCAGTATTGTGCTGGAAGTCTGGTACTGCAAAAGTGCTCCCAACGCCGCAATCAAGCTGGCCGCCTGCCTGGTGCTGGATGCCTTTGCCTTTTTGCTGCCCGGCGTGGTGGCCACCATCACCGCGATGCATGTCATCCGCAAAGATAAAAACAAGTCCGAAAACCGATGCCAAAGCGATGAAAATGTTGCGTGAAAGCGGCACGGCACCGCATGGGAAAACTGCGCTGTTTACCCCATAGTGATCATAGGGGCGCACGTTGTGCGCCCGTCACCTTGCGGAGCCTGCTATGGAGGAATCTGCGGCAAAGCCCACCATTGCGGGACGATGCAAGCATCGTCCCCTACAAATCATGTGCAACGTTCGCAGCACACGGCAAGGCAGAATTCCTCTGCGGTGGCGTTCACCCCTATCCTCTACAAGGGAAAATACGCTTTTCAACACGCTGAGAAAAAGTCTGATTTATGGCAACACCGCACAATTCCCGCCTTGCGGCTTAAGCACCGCTCCGACGGCTGCGGCACGGCATCTGCGTTGCCAAAATGCT
>OLVW01003287.1_pt1 | contig 10342 bp, 6 predicted proteins | sample 1673301 | NCBI WGS metagenome assembly OLVW01 (sample SAMEA3178941, study PRJEB25190) | human gut metagenome | reverse complement strand
TTGAGCCCTGTATGCATCTGATCGATAATGCGAAGAAGGCTGTGCAGCAGTCCGGACTGAATCCTGAGACAGTTGCAATCCGCGGCGGCACAGATGGCGCAAGACTTTCCTTCATGGGACTGCCTTGTCCGAACCTTGGAACCGGCGGTTATGCCTTCCACGGACCATGCGAACACATTACCGTTGAAGGAATGGATTATGCCGTGGAGAATCTGAAGAATATTGTGAAGCTGTACGCCTGCTGATTCGGGTAGGAAAAAAGCATTGGTGAGATATATAATTTTTTAAACATGCTTTAGAAAAAAGCATCTGTCGAATCGTAACTGACAGATGCTTTCTTCTTCTCAAATTTAAACAAAATTTTACATGTCCGAGACAACAACCTGCTTTTTTTTCCTTATAATTATCTTGAGAAAAAAGCTAAAAAGGAGAACTGATCTACTTGAAGTACCAGAAAATTGTAAATAATAAGGAAATTAATGCATATCTGAAAAAGGGAGACGCCAATCTGGGGACAATGGGATTTACAGAAGTAACCTACATAAAATCATACAAAACAGAGCCCCTATATTTATGCAATATGTAGAAGCCCCAAAATAATGATAAAAATTTAAAAAAATAGTTGTTAAAAGATTGTCATTGTGGTATCTTAATGAGAGCGGAGAAAACCAATATTTTATGCGGAGACGAAGAGGGAAAAGTCCTTTTGTTGAGAATTGTTTGTCAAGAAACACATAGTGACATGACTTGAACCAGGAAAACAGGAAGAAAATCCTCTGTGTTTCTGGTTTAGGCCATGTCACAAGGCAGAAAATAAAGTTTTTACCCGCTTTTTTTCTAACTGTGATTGTTAAAAAATAAACAAGAAACAAAGGACATCACACAGGGAAAACCAACCAATCCCACGGAAAAGTAACAAAACAGAGGGAAAAGTTGACACAATCCCACAACCCCATGAAAGGAGTTTTTTATGAGCAGCAAAATTACCATTATCGGAGCTGGAAGCGTTGGCTCCACTATCGCTTACACACTGGCACACGATGAGATCGCTTCCGAGATTGTTCTGATCGACATCAACAAGGAGAAGGTTGAAGGAGAGGTTATGGACATTGAGCAGGGAACCTGCTTTAGAAGCCCTGTATCTCTGGTGGCCGGAGATTACGCAGATGCCAAAGATTCAGACATCGTGATCATTACTTCCGGAATCGCCCGTAAACCAGGACAGACACGAATTGAGCTTACTCAGACAAACGTAAACATTCTGAAGAGCATCACTCCTCAGATCGTAAAAGAAGCTCCAGACGCAAAGTATATTATCGTAAGCAACCCGGTAGATATTATGACCTATGTATTTACCAAGATTTCCGGTCTTCCGGAGAATCAGATCATGGGATCCGGAACTATTCTTGATACAGCAAGACTTCGCTATGGACTTTCCGAGCACTTCAAAGTAGCCCAGGGAAATATCCACGCTTACGTTTTTGGCGAGCACGGCGACACATCCTTCATTCCATGGACAGGCGCTTACATTTCCGGTCTCAGCACAGATGAGTATTATGAAGAAATGAAAGCTCACGGCAAGGATGTGAAACCTCTGGATAAAGAAGCCATGCTGGAATATGTACAGAAATCCGGCGGAAAAGTTATTGCAAAGAAAGGTGCAACCTTCTATGCAGTATCTGCTACCGTTTGCCAGCTGGTAGGTCTGATCCTGGCAGCTTCCGATTCCCTTGCAACTGTATCCTCCATGCTTCACGGTGAGTATGGGATTGAAGATGTGTGCCTGAGTACCCTTACTCTTGTAGGACCAAATGGAATCCAGGGAAAAGTTCAGATGCGTATGAATAAAGAAGAAGTTGCACTGCTGAAAAAGAGTGCTGATGCCCTGAAAGAAGTAATCGCACAGATCGAACTGTAAGGACCAGGTTTTGTTGTCTGCATTTTACCGGAGTAGGTTCCTTCTACATCTTTGATGGAATATACCGGAATACTTTCGTCATCATCACTGCTACAGGAACTAAAGGTGCTTGCCAGCCCCAACGCCATTACCAATAAAACAAAACGACCAAGACAACATACTTTTTTCATTTCAGTTAAAGTTTTCATACTGTTAAACAAATTAGATTATTAATTCTCAAAATTAAGGTGTACGTACATAGAGTAAATACCGGGAATCACGGAATACTGCATCATGAAAATAAAAAAGAAAAAGGTACTCCCGCCGGTTTCTCCGTCTAAATCGTGCCGGAGTACCTTCAGACCTGTTTTTAAATGTCTGTTTTATTCAGAATATTTTTTTCTGATTGACTCTCTTGGAGTAATTCCGAAGTATTCTTTATACCTGTTGCGGAAGTTTTTCAGATCTTTCAGCCCAATCATTTCCGGTATTATGCTGACCGGATACTTTCCGCTTTCCAATAACTCGTGTGCTTTCTCCATGCGAATGGCTTCGATGAAGACGTTGGGAGCTTCACCGGTCAGTGACTTCCATTTGTTATAGAATTTGGTTCTGCTCATTCCCAGGTGTGAAGCTATTTCATCTATTGTCAGGTCTTCCTTCTCTATGCGCTCCAGAACATAATCTTTTGCTTCATCAATCAGTGACTTCCTGACATCTTCAAGAGTCTCCATGCCGGTCTCGGCAGACTGTACCTTCAAGAATTGTTCTCCGAACACTTTGTGGAGGAATGCTTTTCTCAAAAGGCGGCTGTTTCTGATAAGAACGGAAATCTCTATCTTTAAATCTTCCACGTGAAAGGGGGTGTGCATAAATGTATCTGCTAATGAAGCTTCCCTTTTGTTGCGTTGATCCACATCGATATGCGATCCGTAAAGAATAACCGGTATGATCGATGTCTCTTTAGAAGTCTTCAATCTTGAAGAAAGTTCATCACCACCCATTCCATGCAGCACTGTGTCACATATCAGCAGGTCCGGATGTTCTTTTTTTATACACGCCAATGCTTCCTGTCCATTATTAAAGCTTCTTACTATATATTTCTCCGACAGACATGTTTCCAGATAGAACCTGAAATCGTCATTACTATCCGCCAAAACTACGACCGGTCGGGACGAACTTCTTTTCTGCGTACCTTTGTGGAATAAAGCATCGGTCTTTTCCTCTTCCACATTCTTTTCGATGTGAACAAAAGTGTGCCCGGATGCGTTCTCACATAAACATTTCACAGGAAAGCGTAATGCGATAGTCTGGCATGAATGGTTAACCAGTATTTCTCCGTTACATAGCTCAATCAGCCTTTTACATAGAGTGCTTTTGGCGAAATGATATCTGGATTCTGTTTTTTGTTTAATAAGATGTTTGCCGGAGCATTTATAGCATTTCATTAGGTTTTCATTTCCAGTATAACTCACTTTTATTATCCAATATTTGTTGCATAAAGATGCACTTAAAGTAATGTTTTTTGATGGCTCAGAATGATCTATTACATTCTTGATAAACTTCTCAATAACGGGAGAAATTTTACTTTTATCTATCCATACGCTGGCATATTTAAACTCCGTCCGAATCTCTAATTTTACTTGTTTACTTGTCGCATGATCTTGCAGAGAAGAAATTCTGCTATTAAGGAAATTTCCTAGTTCATATTCTGCAAAATTCATTCTTTTGGAATAGATGAATAGTTGTTTCATATCCATTAGCCTGGCTAAATGTTCGTTGAGGCAATCTATGTTGCGGATGGCCAATGACAGATCCTTTTTGATACTGTCAGGACAATCATTGTTGCAGGCTGACTTCAGCGGAGTATGAAGTGACGTGACCGGAGTACGGATATTCTGGAAAGAATCTATAAAGTATTGATTTTCTTCTTTTAAGAAAGCGATTTCTTTCTTCATGGTAGACGTGTGGAATACGAACCAATACAATAAAAACACTCCTGCTACCGAAAATAAAATTGAGAATAATTCATTTTGAGTAGTTATAGTTGTGAATATGGAAGCGGATAATGACGTTATAATTAAATATTTCATATTTATTTGTTTTATAGTAACGTCACTTGGTGAAACCGGTCTATTCCTCCTGTCTGAGTTTAAAACGAAAAATGCACAGTATTATAGTCTTATGATTGTATATCAATAAGTTCAAATAACATGATCTCAGAATTAGTTGTTCTTTGAAGGTTGATAATGGGAATGTGTAGTATATATGTAGAGTTTTAATTCTAATGTTTGAACTCTTTCTAAAGGAATGCTGATTTTCCTCCAAGTAACAATAATTATTTGATTGTTTTTTATTGATTATATATGTTAAATAGTTTATTCAAAATATGGCAGGATAGGAGGGAGTCTTGTCTTGTGTTGGGGACTTTTGGAATATTTTCCATTAAGTACCAATTTAGATTTTCTCATTTGTAGGTTAGGATAATATATACGTATTTTTTTATAATAAGGTATTGCTTGCTCTAAGGAGGTAAAGATACGGCTTAGTTATAAAAAATTGATATAATATTTGATTAAAAATGAATACTTATCACTTTTGGTGTTATATCTGCGATAAAAGGGATGAAAAACTTGTATATTTTTAATACAATGTTATATTTATTGTTCTATGAAAAATATGGGTAATCGTAATGAATGGTATACCTGTAATTAAAATAGTGTTAAAATAGAAGGCAGTAGGACCGAAGCTACTATTGAACCCTTTGTTTGCAAATTGGCGATGAGTGCCGATAAAGTAGATTTTAGTGAGGTCGTTCTAAAAAGTATACTTGATAAATAGGTATAATGCTGTGCATGTTTTCCTATATTTATCAGGTTCATTTGAAGTATTCTACTGTATGAATTAAAGAGTTTTGGTTATCTATTAATGGTCTAGTGTTTATGTTTTGTCCTGTTACAGTTGTATATCTATTGGGATGCACAACAGTAACCGGGTTGTAGCACAAGTCTGTCTGCCCGGTTGCTCAACTGTAACTTCATAGTCTCTTTATGATTGGATAGGGGATGCGAAGAAAAAGTGCAGTTTGGGTTGGATAAAAGGTGAAAAGTATATAGACGTTTTTTGTAAACTTATAGAAAAAAGAATGCTTTTTGAGGGTTAAGGTATTGATTAGTAGTGCTGTGACATTTTTGTTTCTCCCCTTATAATAATTAGATTAGATACAAAAATGTCACAGCATTCATCTGATAATCCTCGGTTGCTACTTCTCTTTTTTTAGCCCATTACTTTCCCACCAGTTAATTATATGAGCGTTGGAAGAGTAAATAGCTTCCGGAGGATGATCAATTAAATAAAGTCCGTATATTATTTTATTAGAGAATGGTACACGAATTTCTCAGAATTGTTTATTCTTTGTTTTTCTGTGTTACTTCGATACCGTCCGGCCACATAACTTTAGAATGGGCTATTGCATCATTACCATTGCCTGTCTGATCTATCGCTTTATCGCCTTCTCCTTCATTAAATTTCCAATAAGCACACAGACCGGGTGTGGTAGGCTCTACACTGTACATATTCTGATAGATTTCTTCTTGTGTACGGGCTACGTTCCAAATACGTGCCTCGCAAATTTCACCATCAAGTTGGCGGAGAAATACATCAGGTTCATCATAAGAGTGACCTATCTTGAACATGTAGGCCTGTTTCTCACGTTCTTGTTTACCCAGATTGATCGGTGTACCGTTACCATAATCTTCGATGCGACTCTGTTCCTTGCCATCTACATACATAATAGCAGTTTTATGTTCTGTATCGTAGGTCACAGCTACATGATACCACTCATTTGCCTGCAGCAGTTTGTTGTTACTTGGATTGGGGAATTTTACATCACCGGGACTTGAGAATTGTAATTGTTGACGTGGGAAACCGGCATCTCCGATGCGGAACAAACAGTATTGTTCTATACCCATGATAGTGGAAATATCTCTTTCAAACTTGTTCACACGGATAATGGCTTCAAATGTCAATTGTGCCATATTGTTCACAACTGAAGCAGTAGGACTTCCGAAATCAAAACCGGGCACTTCGAAGTAGTTATCTTTTAAGCTGGCAGCGGTAGTTATGGCACTGGAACGGCGTATCACGTAACAGATTGTGCTGGAGCCTCCTAGAATACTCATTCCATTTGAAGCTTGGTCGATGGTGACAGGTAACAAATAGCCTGCGTCAATTTCCAGGTCGGTGAGAGATGAGAAATCAATGGAGATAGGTTTCGAGGTGATTTCACCCTTTGGGATAACGACTTGTTCTGCCGAAAATTTGTAATGCCTGGAGTCAAGTACTGTAAACTTGGTTCCGAGGCGGGCGTTGTAAATGTCAGCGAGTGACGGCTCTGCTTTGAAATTAACATTGATATCTGCATCTGTAGGAAATGCGAGTACAGCCGAGATTTCTTTCTTTCCGTCCGCAATTGTCCGGTTGAAAGTAAAGTTGCTAACATCTTGCAATTCGGCAGCGTCAATGTAGACAACATTGTCGAAGGGAGAGGCATTGTTGTAGTCTTTGTTGTCGCAACTCACTGCCGATAGCAACGTGGCTAAGGTGATGCCTGCAAAAGAGGCAGTCGACAAAGCGCTCCGAAAGATTCTTTTTGTTTTCATGCGATTCTTGTTTTTTAGTAATTAGATTAATTCTTTATATATGGTGATATTAATTTCGTTCTTTATTGATTCTTTTTTTATAGTCCTTGGACTTTTATGAGACTTTAGATTTTATAGTTGGGGTCATTGGCCGGTATATTTATTATCTAAGTTTATGCTTTTTAGATAAAAAACAGGTGTTACGCTTTTTATCTTTATGGCAAAATATTCTTTTGATTGCTTATATAATATGAAGAAAAGACTGGGAGTGTTCCTGTAAGAGTGTTGTTTCTTATGCAACACTCCCAGCTCTTTTTCTTTATCCGACGCAATGCCTGCTTTAGCATACTTTTAAAGAGGCATTGCGCCAGATTGTATTACACCTTAATTAGTAGTTCTTCGGATATGAAGTTCCGGTATAGCTTACTGTCCTTCCTCCCCATACATACGGAGCGAAACAATTCATAGTTCCTGAACAATCATAATTGCGGAGATTGAACGACATAACGGCACCATATCCGTTATAGTTGCTTGCACAAACCCCGATGTCATCACAAGATGGCCAACCACTAGTATAGTGCAATGACAGTTTTGCCCATTTGCTCTTTGGAAGTCCTGAAGGCGGATTAGAACTGCAACCGAAGTTCGGCCACATGTAACTGATAGCGTTCATGGTAGTCTGGTTAAAACCTGTATAACCACCGTAATCAAATGCTGTAATCAGTTTGTCCGGCAACAACTCACGCACTTTCTGAATGAGCAGACCAAAGTTGTTGGTACTTGGTGTGGGAGTACCGGATATCTTTCCATATTCGGCATATTCATCATCGAAATCCACACCGTCCAAACCATAGGTTGTGACACAGTTGGCTACTTGATATGCGAAATCATTGAGTAGTGAATCTCCCGCAGCTATATTTTCATTAGTAAGATTGGCAAATCCGACTCCCGTGTGGTCGCCAAGCAATCCGAGTAACACCTTAATTCCTTTATTCTGTAACGGCTTCACTAATGTGTTGATATTGTTCAGAATATAAGTTTGGTTAGGGTTGTGATACAGTTGCACTGATGATGCGGTTCCACGTATATTGGAAGCGAACAGAATCACATGATCAATCACCTCTTCGTGAGGATTCGTGCCGGTGAAGTAGTACTCACCTGCATTCAACGGGTTTATATCGTTTGTTTCGATATAAGCGGTGAATTTAGGTGTCTTTGTACCTACAGCGCGTGTGGTAATACCTTGAGAAGCATCCTGTGCTTCATTTACGGTGTTATCATTGCTGCAACTTGCAACAACGAAGCTTGCAGCCATAGCTACAATCACTAAGAAAATACGATTTAATGTTTTCATCTTTTTAAAATTTTAGATGTTCATATTAAATTCAGGAAACAGTCAAATAACATTGATATAGAAAATAACTGTAGATTTCGGAGATGTACTATTTTACCTCCTTTCTTACTGTCTTTCTTTAACGTTCAGACATCAATACATACTCTTGGTTCTCATTTATTTTCCGATGTTCTCTTGATATTTTTATTTTTTGTTTTTACCAGTCTTTGGCAAAAACATTATATGTTTGATTGAGCATATAGTATAAATACTGACTATCATACATATAATCTCCATTTACAAATCCTTCAGCTCCCGGAGGCCATGGCTTTATTCCCCACTGTCTGCCGTCACTCATAAAATAGCCTACTGTGTAAATCATGCCCATATTAAAACCTTCGTATTTATTTTGTTCATTGGCGGTAAGGTCTGTTCCAAATACCAATATGTTATTATCTCTCTCTTTTTCTTTTTTCCACATCACAAGTTTCTTGGAAGAGTCATCTCTAAGTTGGGCTGTTCCGGTATAATAACGGGGAATATTTACCTTTCCATAATATTCGGGTGCTAATCCTGCAATAGGTCTACGGGTATATTTGCTGTAAGACTGTTCGGATTCCCATGGTTCGATGATTTGTACTTCTTCTTCTTCGCTCACATATCCGTGCCATGCGTAATTGATGTATTTGCCTACTTCAATTCCGCCACATGCATTGACATCGTAGAAATATTCGGTAGGTTCGCCTTTATCTACCAAAGTGAGTAACTTGTCATCAGGCAGGACTTCATGTAGTGCTTTAATCAACTTGGGGTAGGAAGTAGTATTTATTGCAGGCATGCCTTCTTTGCCATAACCGCTGTCTCTATCCCAAAGATTCACTCCGTCTAGTTGATAAAGCTCTATCACATCTTTTACTTGGTTACTGAAATCAGCTATCTGTGCGTCACTCATATTACAGAATCCCAATCCTTTTCCACCTCCTTCGATACAGATGCAGACTTTGCGACCGTGTTCTTGGAGTCGGCGGATATATTTGTCTGCATTTTCAAGTACGTAGCGTATATCGCTGCTTAGGTTGAGTAGCGCACGTTTGGTTGCAGAATCGTAATCTACAGTTACAATTCTTAGATTGACGATGTCGCCAATCGTATATAATGTTTCAGACCAATCTTCTGTATTTGTTTTATTGATTCCATATACATCAGCTATCAATGGCTGGTAGTTTTCCGTATTTACATAAAATACAGTAAATAAATCGGGTAGCATCGGCGGCATTGCTGTTGGCATTTGGGAATTGTATGGATAAATAGTCGTAAGCTTCTCTCTGATACTTACCCCATAATAAAGCACCTGTTTTTCGTCTTGAGCCTGTACATCTGTCGGTGCTTGCACTATGGTGAGTGGAAGTAGATATGTTGTTTCGGCTTCTAATCCCTGTGTCAAGATTGTAACCTTTATTTTTTCTGATACTTGTTTTCCGGCAGCAATAGTAAGTGTACCTCCCTTTTCGAATTGTACATTGGCTGCAGGTAATGCTTTCAGACTGGTCAGATTCGTTTCATTATAAATGTCCACAAGCTTTTCATCGGCTATCGCGGTTACTGTGACTGCGCTTGCAGCCGGTTGTGTCAGGGTGTAATAAATGGCGTCGGTAGCGGAAGTTTCGTCTTTGGATAGTCTGATAGCCAGTTTATTGGTCAATGATTTTTCACTGTACAATATTCCCCCTATCTTACTCATCGCCACTTCATCGGGCAACTTGCCTGCTGCCATTGAAATAGGATCTTCGGTACATCCCGCCATTGCTACTAGTAGCAACAGGAACAGGAGATGTTTGATTGTATATTTTTTCATAACAGTATATTTTTTAGTTTGACGGATTCATCAATTGTATAGCTGTCCTGGTGATTGCATAATGCATTTTTGTTTGATAATAATCGTCACCTGTGGCAAAAATGGCTAGTCCTCCAAGAGGGCCTAGTGAAACTACGCGTTCAGTCATAACGGTTACGGCATCTTGTTTCACATTGGTTTCGTCGATTATTTGGTTATTGATTTTTGCAGCCAATAGCAGCTTCTCTTTAGGTAATGATTGGTTGTCAAGCAGTCCTGTGACCAGTAGTTTCAAGGTGGTGACATTAGTTATATCAACAGTGTTCAGTACTATATAGTCTAGTTTTTCGATATCGGAAGTTTCCACAAATGCGGGGTCGCCATCCAATACCAGTAATTTGTCACCACTAGCTGCTGCAGAGAGTCTGGAAACAATCAACTTTGCAGCTTCTTTGCGTGCGGCCAGTTCCGCTTCCGTACCACTATAGAGTGGCATGCCCGTAAAGGCAAAACCATTCAGATTCAGTTCGGTCGCTGTAGCGATAGCTTTGTCGAGAAAAGCCCCCAGTTTAGCTGCATCGGAAAGAATAGCCGCTTGTGAAGCGTAGTCTACACGGTAAAGTACTTTTGTACTTTTC
>OLVW01003286.1_pt1 | contig 10342 bp, 10 predicted proteins | sample 1673301 | NCBI WGS metagenome assembly OLVW01 (sample SAMEA3178941, study PRJEB25190) | human gut metagenome | reverse complement strand
GAAGGTCTCCCTTTCTCTGTGGTCCGTCAAGAGTCATCTGATCTCCTGTGTAAGCGTGAATTGTGCACATGATACCAGACTCGATTGGTGCAAGATCGTTAAGAGCTTTTGCCATTGGAGCCAGGCAGTTTGTTGTACAAGAAGCTGCAGAAATTACTGTATCTTCTGGTTTCAGTGTTTCGTGGTTTACGTTATATACGATAGTTGGCAGGTCGTTTCCAGCTGGTGCGGAAATAACAACTTTTCTTGCTCCTGCTTTGATATGAGCAGATGCTTTTTCTTTAGATGTATAGAATCCTGTACACTCCAGAACTACGTCTACACCAATCTCTCCCCAAGGAAGTTCTTCAGCGTTAGCTTTAGCATAGATTTTGATTTCTTTTCCATCAACGATGATAGAATCATCTGTTGCTTTTACAGTATCAGCTAAAGCGTATTTTCCCTGTGAAGAATCATATTTTAACAGGTGTGCAAGCATCTTAGGAGATGTTAAGTCGTTGATTGCTACAACTTCATATCCTTCTGCTCCGAACATCTGTCTGAATGCAAGACGTCCAATACGTCCAAATCCATTAATCGCTACTTTTACTGCCATGATTAATTCCTCCTAAAGTTTGTTTATTAACTACTTATGCAGTCTACATTGTGAAATCTTTCTCAAGCCCTTTAGAAGCTCTATCAAGACCTCTCAACTGCTAATAATTGTACTTTATCTGATACAAAATTTCAAGAGGTTTTCCTATTTTTATATAAGTTGCTTAAAAACAGGCTTTTGTTCAAAAAATTCTGTATAATATTTAAAGCCGCAGGACTTCAAAATTTCTTCTGCCTTTGCAAAATCATACGCAATATGCTCCGGTTTATGTGCATCGGCTCCAATCGTAATGATCTCACCGCCAAGCTCACGATAATGCTTCAATACATCCGGATGTGGATGTGCGAACGGAAGGCCATACTTCAATCCGGCCGAATTCACTTCCAGACCCTTTTCCTTCTCAATCAATAGTTTCAAAATCTCGTCTATAATATCCGCATAATCTGTATACGAATATTCTTTTTCCCTTGATTTTCCATATCTTACAACATAATCCAGATGACCAAGTGTCTGAAAGCAGTCCGAAGTTCTCACATTTTCCAGCGTTGTCTCCATCATCAGACGGTACGCCTCTTTGTCGGTACGGTCTGTAAAAAGCTTTTCTGCCGCAGGATCAGTATATAATATGTTCCCTTCCGCATCTTTCTTATACGGAACATTGTGAACCGATCCAATCACGAAATCAAACGGATATTTCTTCGTCAGTTCTTCATAATAATCTTTCAGATATGTCCTAAGTCCCAGTTCTATTCCAATCCTGATATTCAGTTTTCCTGCATATTCTTCCTGAAGTTTCTGCATTTCCACAAAATAAGCATCCACATCAAAGATACCTTCTTCTCCCCATTCCAGATCATCCTTGTCAAAATGATCCGTAAAGCAAATGGTTTTCAACCCTTTTCTGACTGCCTCATCCGCCATATCGCGTGGACAGGCTTCGGAATCCGTTGAAAACCATGTGTGCATATGCATATCCGCCTGTATCATAACTTATTCCTCTTTATTTTGTATTTTATCAATATTCTTTATGTTTCCTACTTATCCGCAATGATCGTTCCGCCGCCAAGTACGTATTCTCCGTCATATAATACGACAGCCTGTCCCGGTGTGATCGCTCTCTGCGGCTCTTCAAATGTACAGAGGATCTCATCTTCTCCCGTCTTTTCAACGGTACACCATGCACCTCTGTGATTATAACGAATCTTCGCCCACACTCTTTTCGGCTCTGTCAGATCTTCTACCGTCATGAAATTCACCTGATCTGCGCGCACATAACGGGACATAGATTCCTCATTTGATCCCACTACAACTTCATTGGTTTCCGGGCGGATCTCCAATACGAACACCGGATGTCCGAGAGACAGTCCCAGACCTTTTCTCTGTCCCACCGTATAATGAATGATTCCTTTATGTTTTCCGACAACCGTTCCATCCGAAAGCACGAAATTGCCCGGCGTAATCTTTGCATCTGAATTTTCTTCGATATAAGACGCATAATCTCCATCTGACACAAAGCAGATATCCTGACTGTCCGGCTTATGTGCAACAAGAAGGCCTATTTCATCTGCCATTGCACGGATCTGATCTTTTGTATATTCTCCAACCGGCATCAGTGTCTTCGAAAGCTGATCCTGTGTAAGGTTATAAAGTGCATATGTCTGATCTTTTGCCGCAGTCGCAGAATTACGGATTGCATATCTTCCATTCGACAGCCTCTCTACCCTGGCATAATGTCCCGTTGCTATATACTCCGCACCAATATCAAGGCTTCGCTTTAACAATGATTCCCATTTCACATATCGGTTACAGGCGATACACGGGTTCGGCGTTCTGCCATGCAGATAATCATCGATAAAATAATCAATGACATTTTCTTTAAATTCTTTTTTAAAATTCATGACATAATACGGAATATCCAGCGCTGCTGCCACTCTTCTGGCATCATCCACTGCACTGAGTCCACAACAGCCGCCATGTTCTTCCATCGCGGCTTCTTCTTCATCCTGCCAGATCTGCATCGTGACTCCTATTACATCATATCCCTGATTTTTTAAAAGCCAGGCTGCCACGGAGGAGTCAACCCCTCCGGACATCCCGACTACAACTTTTTTCTTTTCCATATAAAGTTCTCCGGCTTAATATTCTTCCTCTTCCGCCTCTTCACCTTCGTGAATATCAGACTTCGGTTTCTTGAGTCCTTCAATCTTGATATCATGCTTTTCTGCATAATCCCATAAAGCTGCGTGGATTGCTTCCTCTGCAAGCAGTGAGCAGTGCACTTTTACCGGCGGAAGTCCATCCAGAGCTTCCATAACTGCTTTATTCGTAACTTCCATAGCTTCCTGGATTGTCTTTCCTTTTACCATCTCTGTTGCCATACTGCTTGTTGCAACTGCGGCACCACATCCGAATGTTTTAAATTTTACATCACGGATGATCTGATTGTCGTCGATATCAAGGTAAATTCTCATGATATCTCCACATTTTGCATTTCCTACGGTTCCAACGCCACTGGCATTTTCAATTTCTCCTACATTTCTTGGATGTTCAAAATGATCCATTACTTTTTCTGAATACATATCTAAATTACTCCTTTTGTCTTTTTATCTAAATGTTTTGTCCGAATGTGTTCTGTACACAATCTGAATTATTTCTCGCCCTGTTTTTTCTGTTTTTTAATGAAGTCTTCATACAAAGGAGACATTTCTCTTAAGTGCGCAACGATCTCTTTCAGATTGTCTACAACATAATCGATATCTTCTTTTTCAATTTCTTCGTTCAATGTCAGTCTCAATGATCCATGAGCAATCTCATGAGGCAGACCGATGGCAAGCAGAACGTGTGATGGGTCTAATGATCCGGATGTGCATGCAGATCCGCTTGATCCACAGATTCCTTTCATGTCAAGTTTGATCAGAAGCGACTCACCTTCTACGAACTGGAAGCTGAAGTTTGCATTATTTGGAAGACGGTCTGTTCTGTGTCCGTTCAGACGACAGTATGGAATTTCATTCAGCACTCTGTCGATCAGATAGTCTCTGACTTCTCTTTCTTTTGCTGTTCTTTCTTCCATGTTGGCTGCTGCACGTTTTGCTGCTGTTCCGATTCCTACGATTCCAGGAACATTCTCTGTACCTGCACGACGCTTTCTCTCCTGTGCTCCACCATGGATAAACGAACGAATCTTTACGCCCGTACGGATGTACATGATTCCGATTCCCTTTGGTCCGTTGAACTTGTGTCCGCTGGCGCTTAACATATCAATGTGGCATTCGTCTACATTGATCGGAAGCTGTCCGAAAGCCTGTACTGCATCGGTATGGAACAGAATGCCATGTTCATGAGCGATCTCACCGATTTCCTTGATTGGCTGGATGGTACCGATCTCGTTATTTGCAAACATAACAGAGATCAGGATAGTTGTCGGACGGATCGCTGCCTTTAAGTCATCCAGTTTTACTTTTCCGTCTTCATCTACATCAAGGTATGTTACCTCAAATCCTCTTTTTTCAAGATACTCTGCTGTATGAAGAATCGCATGATGCTCGATCTTTGTTGTAATGATATGGTTACCTTTGTTCGCATAAGCCTCGGCTGTACATTTTAAAGCCCAGTTATCAGATTCAGATCCACCGCCTGTAAAATAGATCTCATTTGATTTTGCACCGATCATTTCAGCGATTGCATCTCTCTGCTGGTTGATCACTTCTTTGTTTGCAGCGGCAAAGCTGTAAACACTGGATGGATTTCCGAATTTTTCTGTAAAATACGGAAGCATTGCTTCTACAACTTCCGGTGCTGTCTTTGTTGTTGCTGCATTATCAAGATATAATAATTTACTCATTTTATCTCCTCCATTTTCTTTGTATATTCTGTAATGTTTTTGTTTATCAGAATTTTTGTCTGCCGATTACTGGCTGCACTTTGGATTTTCACATTCTCCGTCCGGATTAATGCTTTTACTCTCCTGTATCAGCTCATCCAGCATGATCTGATTCACCGTATCATTAATACTGTCATTAATCTTCTGCCATACATACTTTGTCACACATCCGTCCGATGCCATGCAGCCTTCTCCTGTTGTAGTATCAAATGCCGCACATTTGACCGGCTCCAGACTTCCCTCCAGTGCTCTTAAGATATCTCCGACAGAGATTTCCGACGGTTTTTTCGCCAGTACATATCCGCCAGAGGCTCCACGAATACTTTTCACCAGCCCTGCCTTTTTCAGAAGTGCAACAAGCTGTTCCAGATATCGTTCTGAAAGGCTCTGGCGTTCTGCAATCTTACAGATCGGTACCGGTTCTTTCTCACTGTATCTGGCAAGATCTATCATAGCACGCAGTCCATATCTACCCTTCGTGGAAAGTTTCATCTTATCACCTCTTTTTAATCCCCAGTATTTTACTAGGATTTTTACTCCTGTAGAATATCACTGCTTTTTAGTTCTGTCAAGCACTATTCTTGAATAACTTATAAAGATACAATTCTCATATATAAAGGAGCCGATTATGTCCGGAAAGCGCGCTCTCATCCGCGGAACAGCTATTTTGACCATTACAAGTTTTGTCACACGTTTTATGGGATTTTTCTATCGCATTTTTTTGGGTCATACCTTTGGCGAAGAAAATGTAGGCCTTTATCAACTTGTATTTCCTGTATATGCCCTTGGCATCTCTTTTTCCTGTGCCGGAACCGAACTTGCTCTTTCCCGCTGCGTTGCACAGGAAAATGCTGCAGGCCATCCGGAAAAAGCAAAAGAATTATTAAAAACCGGCCTGATATTTACATTTGTTCTTTCCTGTATTCTGACCATTTTTTTACAGCACAATGCACATATGACCGCCATCTCTTTTCTCCATGATTCCAGATGCGAAGAACTGCTGATTTTATTGTCCTATACGTTTCCTTTTGCTTCAATCCACAGCTGTATCTGCGGCTATTCGCTTGGCTTAAAGCAGACAAAAATTCCTGCTGTTTCCCAACTTTTTGAACAGACATTCCGTATTTTATTCGTGTTTCTTTTCTGTTATTACCGCACCAGCCATCAGCTGGATCTTTCCATCTCTTTTGCCGTTGTTGGTCTTGCTATGGGGGAGATCTTTGCATCTTGCTATTGCCTGTACTCTATACACCACACAGCTTCGAAACAAGTGCAGAATTTGCTTTCTGCAAGTACTTTCTGCATCCATCTTTCCAGGCTTTTCAGACACGCCTTTCCTCTTACTGCCAGCCGGGTATTATTGAACATTCTGCAAAGTATAGAAGCCGTATCCATCCCCGTTTTTCTTCAGTATTCCGGAATGTCTTCTTCTCTGTCTTTGCAGGTATATGGAGTTCTGACCGGTATGTCACTTCCTTGTATTCTGTTTCCTTCTGCTATTACCAACGCTGTATCCTCCATGCTTCTTCCTACAGTGGCCGAAATTCAGGAAATGAAAGAGAAGCGCAGACTTCAGGCTATCATTTCAAAAATCGCTTGTTCCTGCATATTTCTTGGATGTTTCTGTTGTATTTTCCTGCTAATATCCGGGAAATGGATTGGAATCTTTCTGTTCAAAAGTCCGCTTGCGGGTAGTTTTATTCTCACGCTTTCCTGGATTTGTCCGTTTTTATACACTAACACGGTTCTTCTTGGCATGATCAATGGTTTGGGAAAAACTACTTTTTCTTTTATTATCAACTTTTTAAGTCTTTGCATACGGATTGCAGGTGTATGTCTTTTTATACCTATATGGGGCATAAACGGATATCTTACAGGTCTGCTGATCAGCCAGATCTTTTTGTTTTTGTGCTGTATACTTCGTCTCGTAATCTACATAAAGAATTTTTCATAAAAAGATCGACACACAGTATGTTTGAAACATTTCATACTATGTGTCGATCTTTATCGCCATGCATTCGTAAGGAGCTGCCAGTGGCAGGTCCTGTAGATCACCTACAATGTTTTCAGAAACATTCTGATAATGACAGGATTCACATAACATTCTGTTATCATTCCCAACAGCACCAACATTATCAGTTTTATAGTTTTTCCGGAATTCCACCTGACCACAGGATATTCCAGCATATATTCAAACAATAGTATCCCGGACAAAATATAGAATACGCCCTGTGGCATAACAGCAATCACACAAAGGACAATCCCTTTAATTCCAAGTCTGGCAATGGCCGCACAGATCACCATTCCAACGCAAAAACCCAGCCATATTACTGTTAATATCACCGCACTTTTTCTATACCTTGTTCCAGCTGCCGCCGTAAGAATCAGTAGAAATACCCCTCTGTTTTTTATCAGGTACCAGAAATACTCCTCATATACAATCTCTAACCGGTTATATTGTTCCAGAAAAAACTGATTAAAAATTCCAATGTCGAGTATATACTCCTTCATCCAGAGATTCGCACTGCATATTCCCAGTACAAATCCTGTCATTCCAGCCAGAAGCACATATTTTTGTTTTGTCTGTATCTTCACATATCATTCTCCTTTTTTCAGATTCAGATATCTTATTATATGTGCTCTTTGGGTGGATATGATTTTATCCGTGCAGATACTTTGATTCATATGCAAGGATTGCTGCCATAGTTTTTGAATCCTGTATCTTTCCTTCAAAAATCATCTGTTTCAACTCATCCAATTCATAAGCTTTTACATCCACAAATTCATCTTCATCAAGGCTTTGCTCTCCCGGTATCAGATTTCTTGCAACAAAAACTTCGATTCTTTCATCGCAAAATGCAACCGTTGTCCGAATTGTAAGTATCCATTCCAGATTTTCAGAACTGTATCCCGTTTCTTCTTTTAGCTCTCTCGCTGCGCATACAATCCCCTCTTCATTCGGATCATCCAGTTTTCCAGCCGGAATTTCCAATGTGTCTCGTTCCAACGCATTTCGGTACTGTTTTACCATCAAGATCTTTCCATCCTCCATAACCGGGATAACTGCAGCAGCGCCGTCATGATGAATAAAGTCCCATTCTTCTGTATTTCCATTTGAAAATTTCATATGATCCTTGTATACTTTTAAAACCGTTCCCTGATACGCCAGATCTCTTCCTGTACGTATTACATCTTCACTCATTCTTACTTCCTCCTGCTATTCTTTCAAAAGTATCTTTTTTAACTCCAGCCACTCTACAGGATCTGCCACCTGTAGAACTTGCCCGTGGCAGCATCTTTCGGATGTTTTGGTAACCGGCTGTTTCTCATACATACTTTTGTACACAAAATAAGAACCGGTTGACCAAAAATCAACCGGTTCCTGTCATTTCATTTATCTTCTACTTGGCATAGTCTGTAACTCGTGATTCACGAATTACATTAACTTTAATCTGTCCTGGATATTCTAATTCAAATTCAATCTGTTTCGCAATATCTCTGGCCAGTAATACCATATCTGCATCAGATACTTGTTCTGGAACTACCATAACACGAATCTCTCTACCTGCTTGAATTGCAAAAGATTTATCAACACCCTTGAACTGGTTGGTGATATCTTCTAATTGTTTTAACCTGTTTGTGTATGTCTCTAATGTTTCTCGTCTTGCGCCCGGCCTTGCTGCCGAAATCGTGTCTGCAGCCTGTACCACACACGCAATCAGAGTTTCCGGTTCTACATCTCCATGATGTGCCTCTACAGCATTGATAACTGTAGGAGATTCTTTATATTTTCTACAAAGATCCACACCAATCTGAATATGTGAGCCTTCCATTTCATGGTCAACTGATTTACCGATGTCATGTAATAAGCCTGCGCGCTTTGCCAGCTTAATATCCACGCCAACCTCACCAGCTAACAGTCCTGAAAGCTGTGCAACTTCAATTGAATGCTTTAACGCATTCTGACCATAGCTTGTTCTAAAACGCATCCGTCCAAGTAATCTTACCAACTCCGGATGAATGCCATGAACGCCAACCTCAAGGGTTGCTGCTTCACCTTCTTCTTTAATTAATACTTCTACTTCTTTCTGGGCCTTCTCAACCATTTCTTCAATTCTTGCCGGATGAATACGTCCGTCAAGAATCAGCTTTTCAAGTGCAATTCTTGCAACTTCTCGTCTGATTGGATCAAACCCTGATAAAACAACGGCCTCCGGTGTATCATCAATAATCAGTTCTACACCTGTTAATGTTTCAAGAGTACGGATATTACGTCCCTCTCTACCAATAATACGGCCTTTCATTTCATCATTTGGAAGCTGGACAACTGAAATCGTCGTTTCTGCTACATGGTCAGCAGCACATCTCTGAATTGCTGATACAACATACTCCTTCGCTTTCTTATCTGCTTCCTCCTTCGCTCTGCTCTCTAATGTCTTAACCATTACGGCAGTATCATGTTTCACTTCATCTTCAACAGTCTTTAATAGATATTCTTTTGCCTGTTCGGAGGTAAGTCCTGAGATTCTTTCTAGTTCCTGCTGTCTCTTCTGCTCAAGTTCATCAACCTTCTGCTTCATCTTACCAAGTTCTTCTTCTTTCTTGGTAATGCTCATGTCACGCTTCTCAACGGCTTCAATCTTTTTATCAAGAGTTTCTTCTTTAGAAAGGACACGTCTTTCATAACGCTGTATTTCAGCACGTCTTTCTTTCGTTTCTTTTTCGAGTTCATTACGGGTCTTTAACGACTCCTCCTTAATCTCTAAAAGCGACTCTTTCTTTTTGGTCTCAGCTGTCTTTAAAGCTTCATCTATTATCTCTCTGGCCTTGTCATTGGCATTGCCAATGGTTGTATTGTGAATCTTCTTCTGTACGGAAGATGACACAAGCCATGTAATAGGTGCAACAATCACTAATGTAGCAATCATCGTGATAATAACTGACGACACAGGAGCACCTCCTTATTAAGTTTTCATTGTACAAACATACAATATAATAATATTATACTTATTTCAATTCCTTGTCAAGAAAAACTAGTCATGTTCGCACTCACTAACCACAATATCAAGTGCCTTTTTGATACTGTCAGACTGAAAGCCTTTTCTGTAAAAACTGCCCATCAGTTTCATCTTTTCTTCATAGGAAAGCGGCAGCTTTCCTGCCGCTTTCCTGCGCATCTGAACAAGAATCTGCTCCAGTTCGGAATCTTCGTTCTGTCCGTAATACTCCTCACACGCCTGATCAATCAGTTCTCTTGAAATTCCTTTTTTCTGCAAAAACAACTCAATCTGTTTTCTGCTTTTTTTCTGACCCTTAAACTGAACATACATCTGTGCAAACCGCTCGTCACTCAGATATCCGAAATGCCTGACATAGGCAAGCGCGCCCTCAACAGATTCCTGTGGATAAAAGTCCCTTTGCAGTTTTTCCGTCAGTTCTTTTTCTGTATAGTCCTTTGCCTGTAGCAGATACATTGCACGCTTGACAGCCCTTTTATCCAGAAGCTCTGTGCGGAGCTGTTCAAGGTCTTCCTGCGCAAGCGCTTTTCCCTCTGCAATGCCGTACCTGCGTACTTCCGTACTGTAAAGCGCAAATGCCTGTTCCCCATTGATATAGACCAGCCTGCGCCTTCCCGAAAGCTCTTCTATCTTTGTTACAATCTGTTCCATAACCTATCCTGTATTTAGACTTCCGGTTCTGACTGCTTTGCTGTCTTTGCAGCTTTTTCCTTCTTATCTACGGGTTCGGCTTCACTGTCTTCTTTTTCTTCACCGATGCCGTAGTGGGCACGTACCTTTTCGTCAATCTCTGCCAGCATATCCGGATGTTCTGTCAGGAACTGCTTTGCGTTCTCACGTCCCTGT
>OLVW01003284.1_pt1 | contig 10349 bp, 5 predicted proteins | sample 1673301 | NCBI WGS metagenome assembly OLVW01 (sample SAMEA3178941, study PRJEB25190) | human gut metagenome | reverse complement strand
GGTCTATCTGTATGCTGCGCCTGTGCTCGCGGCTCTCCCGGGGGCGCACGACGGTTTTTTCGCAGAGGTGCTGAAGGAACGTGAACCGCATGTTTGCCAGGGCGGCTTCGCGGTCCATTCCTGTCTCCTGCTCCATGATGTTCACAAGGTGGTCGAACGCATGCTTCTTTTCGTCTGGTATGTTGACCTTCTGCCCGATAAGCTCGTCGTTTTCGACCAGCTTTGTCGTCGAAAACCTCACGGGAAGCCCCGCCGCCTGTATGTCCGGCGCGAGCAGCATAGAAGCCGCGTGGATACAGCGGTGCACTGCTCCTACCTTGTCAGTAGAATCCCTGCTTTCGGGGCAGAAATCCACGCGCACCGGTACTTCCCGATAGCGTGCGACGTGTATCGCGTGGTCGATAAGTTCGTCGATACCCTCGTTTTTCGCCGCGGAGACCGGAACGACCGGTATACCGAGTATCTGCTCAAGCTCGTTGACGAGGATAGAGCCGCCGTTGGCGCGTACCTCGTCCATCATGTTGAGGGCGAGCACCATCGGTATCCCGAGCTCCATGAGCTGCATGGTGAGGTAGAGGTTTCGTTCGATATTCGAAGCGTCAACGATGTTGATGATACCGCTGGGGTGGGTGTTCAGCAGAAAATCCCGGGTGACTATCTCCTCGTTCGAGTAGGGCGAGAGGGAGTAAATTCCCGGCAGGTCGGTGACGGTGGCTTCGGGGTGGCTGCGTATAGTGCCGTCCTTGCGGTCGACGGTGACGCCGGGGAAGTTCCCGACATGCTGATTTGAGCCGGTCAGCTGGTTAAACAGCGTAGTTTTTCCGCAGTTCTGGTTGCCTGCAAGCGCGAAGGTCAGAGGGGAGCCCTTCGGGATAGCGGCTCCGTCGTGGACGGTGTGGTACCCGCCCGCCTTCACAAGCTCGCCGACCCCCGGGTGCGGAGTGCTGCTGTTCCGGCGCGCTCCCACCACGGAAGCCCTGACGGGCTTTGTATGTACCTGGTCTACCGTGACCTTCCGCGCCTCCTCTAGCCGGAGAGTCAGCTCGTAGCCGCGGAGCTGGAACTGCACCGGGTCGCCCATCGGCGCGACCTTTTGCAGCGTTATTTCCGTCTGGGGAGTCAGACCCATGTCAAGCAGGTGGTGCCTCAGCGCCCCGCTTCCGCCGACAGAGCTTATGTACGCGCTCTGCCCCGGTTTTAATTCGTCCATCGTCATGTTTTTTTCCTCCCGGATATCCTTTTATGATAACCTCTAAAAACCGGGACACGAGCAGATTTCGTACATGACTTATATCAGATGCTAGGCGTCAAACCGCAGTAATACTGTATGTATTTCAAGGTTTGACAACGAAGCAGATGATATAAGTCATAGAAATCTGCCGTGAAGGAGGTTTTTAGAGGTTACCTTATGTTATAGGCTTGTCTAGAAATACGCTGAATAAAACAAAATTCAGCATGTCCTGTTCATCTTCCTGAATTATATTCGTACGCTGGCGGGCTGATGTTTCTTTGCGCACAAAACAAAAGTTAACTGTAGCTAATATATTATATCACAGGAATGCTGTCCGGTCAATGGTTTATCGAATATTTTAGCTTCTGCGCCGCAAAACTGTCGATTCTTAAAAAATTGTCAAAAAAAAGAGGTCAAAATTAGAAAAAGTGCTTGATTTCTTTCGGGGATTGTGATAGAATATAACTGTAATTCATTCGGAGGTGGTTGTGTGTACAAAGTTTCCTTTACCGGATATCGCCCGCAGAAGCTGCCGTTCAGAGGAGAGAGCGACCCCGCATGCGCAGACCTTAAAAGGCGGATATACGCTGAGATAGAGCGGCTGTACGAGCACGGCGCCGGGGAGTTCTACACCGGCATGGCGCTTGGCGTTGACATGTGGTGCGCTGAGGCGGTTCTGAATCTGAAGTCCCTGCACCCGGAGGTCAGACTGGTTGCGCTGCTGCCCTGCCGGGGTCAGGAGAGCCGGTGGAACTATGCGGACCAGCGCCGCTACAACGAGATACTCAGCCGGTGCGACCGTGTAGAGTGCCTGTCTCCGGTCTACACCAGCAACTGCATGTTCGTCAGGAACCGCGCCCTCATTGATAGCTGCGACCTGATGGTTGCGGTTTACGACGGGAGATCCGGCGGCACAAAGTACACCGTTGACCTTGCGGGGCAGCTCGGCAAAAAGGTCATTGTGATCCCTCCGGTGGCATAGATATATAATGCCCGAACGGGCGTAAATAAACGTCAAGCAGGAGCCTTAAATTCAGGCTCCTGCTTTTTTATCACGATTCACCGGGATTCAGCGCGTTCAGAGGTTCTTTTCAAGGAACTCTTTCAGCGCGTTTTCCGAAGCCCTCTCGTCGCCGCCGCTTACTGTTACCGTGATGGTGTCTCCGCACTTTACGCCCAGCCCCATCAGAGCGATAAGCTTTGCGCCGCCGACGGTCTTTGCGCCTTTTGTGACCGTCACCTCGCTGTCCAGCGCCCTGACGGCATTGACAAGCAGACCTGCCGGTCTTGCGTGAATGCCCAGTTTGTCCTTGATGGTGTATTCAAATGTCCTCATTGCGTTTCCTTTCAGTTTATCCTTATCGCTTCTTCGCCCGCCCTGACTTCGCCGGAGGCTGCCGCTGTCACGCTGCCGTAATCCTCCGTATTCCCGACTATCATCGGCGTTGTGAGCTTATAGCCCGCGCGGCGTATCTTCTCCATGTCGAAGGTCACGAGCAGGTCTCCGCGGCGTACCTGCTGACCTGCTTCAACGTGGGATTCGAAGTACTTTCCGCCGAGCTTCACCGTGTCTATGCCGATGTGAAGCAGAACCTCGCAGCCATCGGAGGATACGATATTCACGGCATGCTTCGTGTCAAACACCATGTCGACCCGCCCGTCGCAGGGAGCGTACAGCCGTCCCTCCGCAGGCTCTATAGCTATTCCCTCGCCGAGCACCTTCGCAGAGAACACCTCGTCTCCGATCTCCTCAAGCGGGACCGCCCTTCCGGTCATATGGGCGTAAAGCACCGTTGGCGCGGAGCCTGCCGGAGCAGTCTCCGGCTCAGCAGTTTGCGGGAGCGAGCCTATTATACTGTCGGGGTCGTCGGAGGCGGGGCTGTCGATGAACGCTTCAAGGTCTGACCTCACCACCGATACCTGCGGGCCGTAGACCACCTGCACTCCGTTGCCATTTCTGATAACTCCGGAGGCTCCGCTTTCCTTCAGAAGATCCTCGCTCACAAGTCCGGGATCGTTCACCGTGACCCTCAGCCGGGTAGCGCAGCAGTCTACGTCGGAGAGGTTCTGCCTGCCGCCAAGACCTTTGAGTATCAGCGCGCTCACACGGTCGGCACTGCCCTGGGAAGCTCCGGACGCGCCGTTTCTGGCTTCCATGTCCTTTCGGGTGTAGAGTTTTGTTTCTTCGCCGTCAGGCTCCCTGCCGGGGGTCTTGAGGTTCAGCCTGGTTATCATGAAGTAGAACACGAAATAGTACACCAGTCCTACTATCACTATCCATATCCAGTTGGTTTTCTGATTTCCCTGGAGTATTCCGAACAGAGTAAGATCGATGGCGCCTCCGGAGAACGTCATTCCAACGCCGACATCGAGTATATGCATCAGCATATAGGAAAGTCCGGCGAGCACGCAGTGGACCGCGTACATCAGCGGAGCCACGAACAGGAACGTAAATTCCAGCGGCTCGGTGATGCCAGTCAGGGCTGAGGTCAGCGCGGCGGAAAGCAGGAGGCCTCCGACCGCCTTTTTCTTTTCGGGGCGTGCGGCGCGGTACATCGCAAACGCCGCCGCAGGAAGTCCGAAGATCATGAACGGGAACTTACCCGCCATGAACCGGGTCGCGGAAACCGAGAAATGCTCGGTGCTGCGGGAGGCAAGCTCCGCGAAGAATATATTCTGCGCGCCCTGGACGGTCACCATCGCGCCGCCAAGCTCGGTCTGCCAGAACGGCATATAGAACACATGGTGCAGTCCGAACGGAATGAGCGCCCTTTCCAGAACGCCGTATATCCAGGTACCGGCGTAGCCGCTTTTCAGCACGAGCTGGCCGAGCTGCGCGATTCCCGCCTGAACCGCCGGCCAGATGAAGAACATCAGCACCCCGACTGAAAGGTAAACCACGCTGGTTATAATCGGGACGAACCGCGCTCCTCCGAAAAACGAGAGCACCTGCGGCAGCTTTATCCTGTAGAATCTGTTGTGGAGCGCCGCTACGCCAAGCCCCACGATAATGCCGCCGAAAACTCCCATTTGAAGCGTGGTGATGCCCAGCACAGAGGTAAGAGAGTTCGCCGGCATTGCCTGCGCGCCGCCTTTGGCGCTGATAAGCGCGCTTATCGCGGCATTCATTATGAGATAGCCTATCGCGCCGGAAAGCGCGGCTGCCTCCTTCTCTTTCTTCGCCATGCCTATCGCTACGCCCATTGCAAACAGCAGCGCAAGGTTGTCGAAAACTACGCTGCCTGTCTTGCTCATGATGTCAAATATCGTGTAGAGCACGCCGCCCTCATGTATCACGCCGGTCAGACCGTAGGTCTCAAGCGTGGTGGGGTTCGTGAACGAACTTCCGATACCAAGCAGCAGCCCCGCGACCGGAAGCAGCGCTATCGGGAGCATGAACGATCTTCCGATCCTCTGGAGAACTCCAAAGATCCTGTCTTTCATAAGAAACCTCCGTTCAGTAAATATCTCTTTTAATGATTCCCATTCTGTGACGGATTATTCTTTGAAGCTGAGAATAAAAGCGCGGATCAAATTTCACGCAAAAGAGTCAGCGTACGTGCTGCGATCTGATTTACAGCGCTGTGCCAAACGCTTTTTATCTTCCCTGAGCGAACGTACGGTCTTTTCAAAAGCGGACATGTCTACCGGTTTTGAAACGTGGGCGTCCATTCCTGCGTTGAGACAGGCGCGGATATCGTCGGAAAATGCATTTGCGGTCATTGCTATAATTGGTATTGCTTTTCCGTCGGGATTTGAGCTTTTTCGTATTGCCCGGGCGGCTTCGTATCCGTTCATCAGCGGCATCTGCACGTCCATAAGTATCATGTCATACTCGCCTGGATCCGCCGCTGCAAAATAGTCTACCAGCGACTTGCCGTCCGGGAATATCCGACAGGACGCCCCGCGCCATTTCAGATTAGCCTCAAGTATCACGGCGTTCATCTCGTTATCTTCAGCACACAGGAACCGCACCCCGCTGAGCGCCGGACCGGATTCTGCCTTTTCTTTTTCATTTTCATCGGCAAGCCCGTTTTCGAGCTTTCCCCAGAAAAACGGTACGACTATTGCGCAGTCAAGCGTTTCCTGAAAACGCTGAGCCAGTGTGTCGCTGCATATCCCGGCGATCTTCACAGGCTTTTCAGAGGCTCCGCGCAGCCTTGAGATATCGTCGCTGCTGATGTTTTCGCAGATTCCCGATGTGATAAGCACGACATCATACGCGCCGCGGCTCAGAAGTTCAGCCGCAGCGCCGATGCTGCACACTGTTTCCGGGGTTACTCCGTGAGCCTTCGCAGAGACCGTCACGTCATCGTCCCGCCCGATCATCAGCATTCCGTTTATCTCTGAGCGTTCGTTCTCGTCAGCCTTGAATTTCAGCGTTACTGTAAACCGGCTGCCTTTTCCAGGCTCGCTCTGGACATCTATTCTGCCGCCTATCATATCGACAAGGCTTTTCGTGATCGTCATTCCCAGACCTGTTCCCTGGACCTTGTTTGTAACGGAATTCTCCGCGCGGGTGAATGGGCTGAATATCGTGCTGATAAATTCCTGCGACATTCCCATGCCGTTGTCCGATATTGTGAACTGGTATTCCGCATAGCCCGGTTCGCTGTCAAGCTCGGTTATCTCGAAGATTATCCTTCCGCCGTCGGGAGTGTATTTTGCAGCGTTTGTAAGAATGTTCAGCAGTATCTGCCTCAGGTGTGTTCCGTTGCCGTTTATCTGCTCGTGGCGTATCATGCGGGTGCGGATTTCAAACTGCTGCCGCCGCTCCCTGGTGTTGGTGCGGATGATCGTTTCGATTTGCGATATCTGCTCTGAAAGCTCCAGCTTTTCGAGGTTAAGTGACGATATTCCGCTTTCTATGCGGCTCATGTCAAGAATATCATTGAGCAGCCCCAGCAGGTGATGGCTGGAGTTTTGAAGCCTGCGGGTATATTCCTTGATGCGTTCGGAGCTCTCCGTTTCATAGCCGAGAAGGTCTGCGATACCAACTATGGCGTTCATAGGCGTGCGGATATCGTGCGACATGTTCGACAGAAACGTGGTTTTTGCTTTGTTCGCGACTTCCGCGGCGCGGCGCGCGTTTTCGATTTCAGTGTTCGCCTGGCGGAGCTGTTCGTTTTTGGCTTCCAGTATGGAATTAAGCTCCTCCATGCGGCGTGTGTTGTTCCGCTCTGCCCGGAGCGCTTCCTTCTGCTGGCTCCTCAGCACCAGGTATACGAATCCCACGCACAGCACCAGCATTACCCCTGCGAACGTCATGATTATCGAACCGGTTGTGTCCACGAGGTTGACCGTATTTACCGCCACATACGACGACGGTATAAGGAACATCAGCGTCCAGTCTGCCGTATCCAGGTGACGGAGCGCGTAATAGTATTCCTCGCCGTCCAGGACTGCGTTGGAATACGCGATACCATTTGAGTTCAGCTCCTGCTGGGTCTGTTCGAAGTTGCTGCCGTGGAGGTACTCCATCTGCCGCAGCACGGAATAAACATTGTGACCGCTGATAAGCTCGATGGAATTCGAGCTGAATATCTTCGAGCCGTTTTGGTCGAGGACGTACACGCTGTTGTTGTCATTGTACGCCTTGCAGTTGAAATACTGGCCCAGTTCCTGCATTGCCTGGACCGTCCCGAAATACATCAGGTTTATCCTGTCGTCGCCGTCAGAGATCTCCATTGGGGAGCTGAGCCGGTACATAAAAACTATGTTGGTGGTTCCGCCGTTGAGGGAGCTTGAAACGAAGCTCACATGTTCCGGCTCATCGAAAAAATAGTTTATATTTTCGGTAAGCCCCATGGCGCCGGAGCTGGTGTAATATCTGCCGCGGGTGTCTACGGCGACAAGGCTCGTTCCCTTCTGCGGCATATCACAGACTTCTTCCTGCTCCTTTATGAATTGGTAAAGTTCCTGCGAGGTATGAATGCCGCTTCTCATTAGCTGTTTCGTGTGGGACCGAGCGTCAGCCCAGCGAAGCTCAAGCACATCGTTGAGCCCCTCGAATAACTGAGTCGTGACCTCCTTCATCTGATTGAGACGTTCGCTGTAGAGTATTCCGTCGTTGTAGCTGTGGTAGAAATTAAGAAACAGCACGACTCCCAGAACGGCAGCGGCAACGAACGCCTCGCAGGAGATCATCAGTTTTGCGGCAGCGGGTCTGACGGACAAATGCTTCATATTTCCTCCTGCATTATTCCCAGATTATATCCTTTGCCGAAAACGATTCATACGCCGACATCATTTCCTCGACCGATTCAAGCCCCGCGATTCCGCTGTCCAGAATATTTCCTTCGGCTTCTACGGCGTCTGTCGCTCCGCATATCGCAAGCTTGTAGGTCTTGTCAGGCTCCAGACTGAAGCCTTTCTTCGTCACCAGTATATAGGGATAGGTTTTCCCGTCGCCGTATAGGTCGAAGCCCTGCCGAACCAGCTCGTTTATCCGTGCGCCGGTAAGCGTCACGGTTTTTATGGTGTCTTTCCAACCGGTGGGGGTTATCGCGCAGAGCTGCTGCTCAGTGATCTCCCCGGGATACAGCGAGCCGCTTACTCCCTGCGTATTCTGTGTGCTGATATGGCCGGGTATCCATTTGCCCAGCGATACGAGGGCAAGGTCGGAGCCGGTCGCCTGCGCGAAAGCCTTGCCGACAAGCCGTGCGCAGTCCTCCTGACCGATGTGCTCGGTAACGGTCGTGTAGGTCTCAGTGATATCGTTCACGATGTCGTTCTGCGAGGCGTCAAGGGTTTTCACAACATCCTCAAGTTCCGCGTCGCCAAGAATGAACGAGGTCATGACATCCCCAACGGAGACTATCGCGTTTTCCCAGCCGGAATAGATGAACGGAGCGGTATGGCCGGTGCTGAATTCTTCTGTGATGGCGTAATAGCAGTTATCCTCGGAGATGGGAGCGTTTTTCAGCGGCAGCAGCGACGAGCTTTTCAAGGCGTCGCCGCCGAGGGCGTTCATTCCTTCGACTGTGGAGAGCACCTCCATCACATGCATGGCGTCCCTGAGTTTCTGTTCGTTCCCGGGCTGCTGTAGAGTGCGGCTCATGGCGTAATACCGCCGCACGTTCAGAATATACACATTCTGCTTTCCGTCCTCGGAGAGGTAGGGCATAAGTCCGAATTCGTCCTCGCAGCCCGCCATTGAATTATGGCTGCCGAGCAGGAACAGAGTGTTTCCAAGAGCGTATTCGTCATGCTGTTCACTGTCATTGATTACATTGCCATCTCCATTGAGCATTCCGATATCCCGCCACTTTTGCAGCATTGAGAGGCATTCGAGCATTTCCGGCGTTCCGGAGGCGCTTGCCCTTCCGCTTAGGAAATCCTCCTGCCATCGCCTTCCGTCAAGGGTGCTCAGGAACCCGGTGTCGCAGATGTTGCACAGGTACTGGAATCCGTAGCCCGAGAACTGGAGCTCGTTCAGAGCAAGCCGCACCCCTGCCTGCTGTGCCTTTTCGGAAAGCTCCCGGAGGTCGTCAAGGCTTTGCGGAAGCTCCCAGCCGTGCTTCTCAAGCAGGGTCTTGTTGTAGGTTATGCCCTGGCACTGGTAGTGGCTCGGGAGGGCGTATATCGCGCCGCTTTCGGTGATCACGTCGTTCAGGCAGTTTTCCTTGTATTTATCGGTGAATGCAAATCCCGACATGTCTATCAGCTTATCGCTGACTTCCATGTGTTTGGATATGTTGAATGTCATTCCGAATATATCCGGAATGTCTCCGGCTTCAAACATTTCCTGGGTGTAGGCGGTGGTGTTCTGACCATTGTAGTTCAGGATCTCGATGTTTATTTCGGGGTAGCTTCGGTGCACTTCGTCAATGAAATCGTCAAGCTCGCAGACCGGCGAAAAAATCGTGATAGGGTCATGCACCTTGTCCGGCGAATCCACCACCGAGGGGTCCATAGTGCAGCCGGAAACCAGCCCTGCTGTCAATAAAGCGCTTCCGATGAACATTCTTTTTTTCATATTTTTCTCCAAACCAAAATTACCGCGGTATTTAACAGCGTCAACACAACTTTGAGCACTAAATTAACCGCTGCCAACTGTCATACGCTATAATTATACATTTTTATACATCTTTTGTCAATAACCAGAATAACATTTGGGCAATGTTATACAAAAATCGCCACCGGAATCTGTGACTTATAAAACGGCCTGCGGGAGTTTTTCTGCTTGAAATCACCGGAATGCAATAATTTGTCGAAAAGCTGTGTTAAGATGCCGTTAAGAACGCTTGCATTTCGCCTGGAACTGTGATATACTATAAATAGAGCAGTCAGTGAGTTTTAACGCGCTGATCTGAACACAGCAAAGAAGCGCCTGTTTTCGCAGGCGTTTCATCATTCAAGAGGGAAGGAATGAGTCCGCCATGAAAGACAGCATATACGCAGACTGGAATCCCTGGCACGGCTGCACGAAAATAAGTCCGGGCTGCAAATTCTGCTACGTCTACAGGCAGGACGAAATGTACGGGAATCCGACCGCAAGCAGCCGGTGCACAAAAAACGCGGCGTTCGACCTGCCGGTGCAGCGAGGCCGCGGCGGCAGCTACAAAATACCGCCGGGTAGGATTATTCTGACCTGTTTCACGTCGGATTTCCTGCTGAAGGACGCCGACCCATGGCGGCAGGACTGCTGGCGCATGATGCGGGAGCGCTCCGATTGCTGGTTCTACTTTTTCACAAAGCGCATCGACCGTCTCGCCGAGTGCCTCCCGCCGGACTGGGGCGAGGGCTACGACAACGTTATGATAGGCTGCACAGTCGAAAATCAGGAGCGCGCCGACTTCCGGCTGCCGATATTCCTGTCGCTGCCGATAAAGCACCGCTCGGTGATAGTGGCTCCGATGCTGGAGCGCGTCGACCTCTCAAAGTGGCTCGGGAGCGGTATCGAGGAAGTCTCCGCCGGCGGGGAATCGGGAGCGCATGCCCGTCCCTGCGACTACGCCTGGATACTCGACCTGCGGAGGCAGTGCGTGGAAAACAACGTGCCGTTCAGCTTCCACCAGACCGGCGCGCATTTCATCAAGGACGGCAGGCTGTACAACATCGAGCGGAAATTCCAGAAGGCTCAGGCGCGGAAAGCAGGAATAGATTTCCGGATAGG
>OLVW01003276.1_pt1 | contig 10362 bp, 8 predicted proteins | sample 1673301 | NCBI WGS metagenome assembly OLVW01 (sample SAMEA3178941, study PRJEB25190) | human gut metagenome | reverse complement strand
GGATTAGAAAGGGCAAAGTGGAATGATTGATTTTCATACTCATATATTACCACAAATAGATGATGGTTCTAAAAGTGTGGAAGAAACTTTTAAATTACTGAAAGAGGCAGAAAATGCAGGGTTTAAAAAAATAATATCTACATCACATTATATAGAAAATTATTATGAAGTAGATGCTATAGAAAGAAAGGCATGGGTAGATGCTTTTAATCAAAAAACAAATTTAAAATTATATTTGGGAAATGAGATTTATATTACTAATAATATAATTGAGTTACTAAGACAAAATAAAGTTACAACAATAAATGGTACAAAATATTTGCTTTTTGAAATGCCACTTAATATTAATGAACCCCCATTAAATTTAAATGATTTTATTTATACTGTTTTTAATAATAAGATGATTCCAATATTGGCACATCCTGAAAGATATTTATTTGTACAAAAAAGTCCAGATTTGATTTATGATTTAATACAAAAGGGTGTTTTGATGCAGTGTAATTATGGAAGTATAATAGGATTATATGGAAAAAGAGCGCAGATTATTGTAAAACATTTTTATAAAAATAATATGGTACATTTTTTAGGATCAGATGTACATAGAGCAAATACGATTTATTTAAAGATTCCTGAAATATTGCCTAAAATATTAGAATTAGTAGGAGAAAAAAAATTAGAAGAATTAACTACTGTAAATCCGGAAAATGTTTTAAAAAATGAGAATATAGAAATTGATGAGCCATCTCATATAAAATTATCATTAAAAGAAAAACTTAATTTATATTAAATAGAAAAGCAGCATGTTGTGTTGCTTTTTTTGATTTGTTCAAGTAGATATATTGTAATTATTATAAAAAAATGATATATTATTAAAGTATAAGGAGGGGACAGATGAAAATAAAACAAATAATAGAAAATTCCAAAATTAATATAGATAAAAATCAAATTAGATATGATGAACCAATGAAAAAACATACTTCATTTAAAGTTGGTGGTAATGCAGATGCTTTTATAACAATAAAAAATATAGATGAACTAAAACAAATAAATGAATTTGCAAAAACAAATAAAATTCCATTATATGTAATAGGAAATGGGAGTAATTTATTGGTTAGAGATAAAGGAATAAGAGGGATTGTTGTAAAAATTGATATTCAAAAATTGCAAATAAGTGAAAATGATAAAAATATTATTATAACAATTGGCGCCGGTAATAAAGTATCAGAATTAGCTTATAGGCTTCAAAAAGCAAATGTTACAGGATTTGAAGAATTAGCTGGAATTCCAGGAACAATTGGTGGAGCAATAAGAATGAATGCAGGTGCATATGGTAAAGAATTTAAAGACATAGTAAAAAAAGTAACAGTTTTGAATGAAGATGGTAATATACAGGAATTAAAAAATGCGGAGTTAGGTTTTACATATAGAAATAGTATTTTTTCAGTTAATAAATCAATTGTAATAGAAGCTGAGTTAGTTCTACAAAAGGGAAATATGGAAGAGATAAAAGAAAAAATGAATGAGTATTTAAATTCAAGAAAAGAAAAACAACCCCTAGAATATCCAAGTGCTGGAAGTACTTTTAAAAGAGGAGATGGATATATTACGGCAAAATTAATTGATGAATGTGGATTAAAGGGGTACCAAATAGGTGGTGCACAAGTTTCTGAAAAGCATGCTGGATTTATAATAAATAAAGCAGATGCAACTGCTGATGATATATTACAATTAATAAAATATGTTCAAGATTCTGTGTATAGAAAATTTGGTAAAAAAATATTATTAGAAGTTCAAGTAATAGGAGAAGAGTAGTAAGCTTAGGGGGGAATATAAGTAAAAATGAAAGGTTTTTTTAAATGGTTTCAAAATAGTTCAAAAATGAAAAGGTGGATGTTTCTTATTTTAATGGGTATTGTATTGGCATGTTATGGAATATCGGAAATACTTGTATTAAAGGAAATGTCTTTTGTAGAAGTTGGAAAAATAATTGCTATTTTTGTTATAGGCTTTTTATCTATAATTATAGGCTTGGTAGGTTTAAACAAAAGAACGTTAGAGGTTTTAGTAGAATCAACAGATGAAAGAATGGAAAATAAAAATAATGTAAATGTAAATTCTTTAATATTTAATAAAACAGTATATAATCAAGGACCTAATATTGTTGTTATAGGTGGCGGAACTGGATTAAATACAGTACTTTCTGGATTAAAAAAATATACAAATAATTTAACAGCAATTGTAACAGTATCAGATTATGGTGAGCAAGTTTCAGAGTCAAGAAGAGAACTAGGAACATTACCATTAGATGATATAAAAGATAGTATGATAGCTTTGGCAAATGAAGAAAATCAAATGGATAAATTGTTGAACTATAAGTTTAGAGCAGGAAGATTGCGTGGATTATCATTTTCAGATATTTATTTTTTGGCAATGAATGAGGTTAATAAGGATTTTTCAAAATCAATAATAAATTGTAACAAGGTATTAAATATAACAGGAAAAGTTATACCTGTTACATTAGATGAAATGAATATAACAGCTGAACTTGCAAATGGCTATGTAATAACTGAAAAATCAAGAATAGCAGAAGTTGTATATGACAAAATAACAAAAATTAATCGTATATATCTAAATCCATCAAATTGTAGACCAGCACCAGGTGTAATAGAAGCTATAAAAAATGCAGATTGTATAATTGTTGGACCAGGTAGTTTATATACAAATGTAATACCAAATTTATTAGTAAATGGTGTTGCAAAAGCAATAAAAGAATCAACTGCAATAAAAGTGTATATAAGTAATATAATGACAGAACCTGGCCAAACAGATAATTATAGCGTATCTGATCATTTAAATGCAATAATAGAGCATTGTGGAAAAGGAGTAATTGATTATTGTATATATGATACAGGTGAAATAATTCCAGAAATGATTAAGAAATATAATATGGAAGGTCAAGATTTAGTAGAGCAAAATATTGATAAAGTAAAAGGAATTACATTTTTACAAAGAAATTTGTCTGTAATTGCAGATGGATATATAAGACATGATCCAACATTAGTAGCTTCTTCAATTATACAACTAATATGTGATGATTTAAAATATCAAGATAAACAAAATGATCCTCAATATATGATGTTAAATAATAAATTGAAAGAAGATAAACGAATTCAAAAAATACAAAAACAAATGGCAAAAAAGAAAAATAAGGGAAGTACAAAAAAAGATAACAATGGAAAGAGAAATAAGAGTAAATTTGCAAGTAAATATAGTGATAGAATAGATTCAATAAGAAATGCTGATGAGAGAATAAAAAGAGAAAAGAAAAAATTAGAAAAAAGAAGAGCAAATAGAACTCCTAAAAAAAGACCTAATAATGTTAGAAATCCTAAGCATATAAAAGAAAAGACATCAGCAGAGATAAGAAAAGAAATGATGGAGACATTAGAGAAAAGTAAGTTATATCCAAAAGATTAAGATTGTGTAGTTAAGAAAAACAATAGAAAGGTAGGAAAAATGAAATATACTAAGGAAGATTTGAGTTTAGAAAAAGGAATAAAAAAAGAGTGGATTATAGCAAATGGATTAGGGGGATTTGCAAGTTCTACTATAATAGGAATGAATACAAGAAAATATCATGGATTGTTGGTAGTACCATTAACTCCACCAGCAAGGAGATATATGATTTTGTCAAAAGTAGATGAAAGTATTGAGATTGGCGGAAATAAATATGATATATACTCAAATATGGGGCAAGATTATATATCTAAAGGTTTTAAATATCAAACTAGTTTCGAAAAAAACGAATTACCAACATTTAGTTATAAGGTAAAAGATATAACAATTGATAAAACAATTTGTATGAAATATGGACAAAATACTGTTGGAGTATTATATAAAATAAGAGGTGGAAGTAAAACTGCAAAACTAACATTGGCACCATTAATGAATTTTAGAGATTTCCATTCTATGAGCACAGGTCATGAATTTAATGTAAGACAAGAGAATAAAGGAACAAAAGTAAAAGTTATATTAGATAATATGATACAATTTCCAGTTTATATGAAAGTATCTGATGGAGAATATATTTCACATCAAAATGATATGTTTAAACATATGTTTTATGTAGAAGAACAAAAGAGAGGATTTTATCCAGAAGAAAATCATGTGGTTCCAGGAAGATTTGAAATTTCTATTGATAAAAATGAGAAAAAAAATATTTCTTTTGTGTGTTCTTTTGAGGAAAATATTGATGAAATAGATGTAGAGAAAATGATAATGGAGGAGAAAAAAAGATTAGCAAATATTGTAAAAAATGTTGGTATACCAGTTGAAAACGAAAAAATTATAAAAAGTTTAGTAATATCAGCAGATTCTTTTGTAGTATATAGACCATCATTTAGATTGCATACACTAATTGCTGGATATCCATGGTTTTTGGATTGGGGAAGAGATAGCTTAATTTCTTTTGAGGGATTATTATTAAAAACAAATAGATTTGAATATGCAAAAGAAGTTTTAAAAACTATGATGAGGGATATAAAATATGGTTTAGTTCCTAATGGTTATTCAGGGTTTGATAATAGGCCTTTATACAATAGTGTAGATGCTTCTTTGTTACTGTTTGAACAAGTTTATAAATATTTAGAATATACTCGGAGATGATGAATTTGTAGAAGGTATATTAGAAAAGCTTGAAAATATTATAGAAAAATACACTGAAGGAATTGATGTTGATAATAACAATATATATTTGGATGTTGATAATTTACTAGTTTCAGGAACAGAAAATACGCAAAATACTTGGATGGATGCTAAAGTAGATGGTATAGCTGTTACACCGCGAAATGGAAAAGCTGTAGAAATTAATAGTATGTGGTATAATAGTTTGAAGATTATGGAAAACTTATGCAAAAGATATAACAAAAATGTTAAGGCAAAAAGATATAAGGAATTGGCGCAGAAAACAAAAAATTCCTTTGATGACAAGTTTTATAATAGGCGTAGAAAGTGTTTATATGATGTTTTAGGTGATAGTAAAATTAGACCAAATCAATTATTTGCTTTAAGTTTAACATATCCTGTGATTAATCCAAATTCAGAAGAAGCAAAAAATATTTTACAGGTAGTAGAGAAAAAATTATTAAATCCATATGGATTACAATCGTTAGCAAAAGGAGAAAAAGGTTATGTAGCAGTGTATCAAGGAAATCCACATGATAGAGATATGACTTATCATCAGGGAATAACTTGGACATGGCTTTTAGGTTTATATTATAGTAGTTTAAAAAATATGCTAAAATTTGAAAAAAACAAAAAAGAAAAATTAGAATTGGAAAATAAAATTAAAGAGTTCAAAGGAAAAGTTGCTGTTACATTTGGAAAAGAAGTTTTTGAAAGAGGTTGTGTAGGAAGTATTGCAGAAATATATGATTCTGTAAAGCCATATGAACCTAAAGGAGCATTTTCTCAGGCTTGGAGTGTAGCAGAGATTTTAAGAATTTTATTATGATTTTACAATAGAGGAGGAAGCTAAATAGCGTAAAAAATGAGAATATTAGGAATAGATCCAGGGTTTGCAATAACAGGATATAGTATTATAGATTATATTGGAAATAAATTTTATTTACGTACGTCAGGGGCAATATTAACAGAAGCAAAGACATCATTTCCATTGCGTTTAGAAAAAATATATAGAGAGTTGTCTGAAATTATAGAGACATATAATCCAGATGCAATGTCAATAGAAGAATTGTTTTTTAATAATAATGCAAAAACAGCTATAAATGTTGCACAGGCAAGAGGTGTTATTTTAATGACTGCAAGAATACATAATTTAGATATTTTTGAATATACGCCATTGCAAGTAAAACAGGCTGTTACAGGATATGGTAGAGCAGATAAAATTCAGGTACAGCGTATGGTAAAAATGATTCTTAATGAGGAAAAATTACCTAAATTAGATGATATTACAGATAGTATGGCAATGGCGATTTGCCATGCACATTCTGCAAAATTTTCTGAAAAATTATAAAATATTAATTTATTAGTAGGTGAGATCTTGAAAAAAATAGATGAACTAGAAAAGGAATTACAAAATAAAGAACTAAATAGTTTATATCTTTTATATGGAGAAGAACAATATTTATTAGAGCAAACTGTAAAAAAAATAAAAGCTCTTTTTGGAGAATGTATAAATGGAATAAATTATATTCAAATAGATGAGAGTAATGTTAATCAACTTATTGCAGATATTGAAACACCAAGTTTTGGTTATGAAAAAAAATTGATTATAGCTAAAAAAAGCGGGGTGCTAAAAAAAGAAGGTAAAAGAAAATCAGAAGAATTAACAAAATTAAAAAAGAGAGTATCAGAATATATTGCAAATAATATAGAAATAATAAAGCAAAGTGTTGTATTGATTTTTGTAGAAGATGATGTTGAAAAATTGAGTTTGTATAAGACGATAGATAAGTATGGCGTAGTATGTTGCTTTGAATATCAAAAACCGATTCAAATTATTCAAAGATTAAAAGAAATATGTAATTTATATAAAGTAAATATTGATAATTCTACTTTGCAGTATTTAATAGAATGTTGTGGTACAAATATGCAAGACTTAATTAATGAAATGAGGAAATTAATAGAATATGCTGGAGAAAATGGTACAATAATAAAAAATGATATTGATATGTTGTGTATAAAAAAATTAGAAAGTGTAATTTTTGATTTAACAGATAGTTTAGGAAAAAGAAATATTGCTAATGCATTAGAAGTTTTAAAAAATTTATTGTATGCAAAAGAACCTTTGCAAAAAATATTGGTAACATTATATAATCATTTTAAAAGACTATATATAACATCAGCTGCTATGTATTTTAATAGAGATTTAATAGAGAGTTTGCAATTAAAACCTAATCAAACTTTTTTAGTTAATAAATATAAGATGCAAACACGATATTTTAAACCCAAAGAATTAAGAGGTATATTACAGGATTTATGTGACTTGGATTATAAATATAAGAATGGATTGATTGATTTACAAATTGGTTTAGAAACAGTACTTTGTAAATATTGTGGAAATAATTGAATAAAAAGGCCAGAAACTGTAAAAAATAATAAAAATGTTTTAACATAAAGAAATGAGGAATGAAAATGGAGAGAAAAACAAAAATAATTATTTTTACAGTTACTTTTTTTATATGTTTGATTACAATAATTTTTATTATTTCGAAGAATAGTGATGTTGAAGCTTTGTCTAAATATGGGTCAAGAGGAAGTGAAGTAACGCAAATTCAAACAAAATTGAAAAGATGGGGATATTATAAAGGAAATATTGATGGTATTTATGGGAGCCAAACATTAGAAGCGGTTAAATATTTTCAAAGAAAAAATGGTTTGACTGTGGATGGAATAGCTGGGCCTGCAACATTAAGAGCAATGGGAATAATGACATCAAGTGGTTCTTCAAGTGGAAGTTCTTCTAATTCAACAAATGTTAATTTATTGGCAAGATTAATTTATGGTGAAGCCAGAGGTGAACCATATGCAGGACAAGTGGCAGTTGGAGCAGTTGTTCTAAATAGGGTAAAAAGTAGTTCGTTTCCTAATACTATATCAGGTGTAATATATCAAAATGGTGCATTTGATGTGGTAAAAGATGGACAGATAAATTTAAGTCCAAATAATACTGCTAAAAAAGCTGCTCAAGATGCAATTAATGGCTGGGATCCGAGTTATGGAGCAATTTATTATTTTAATCCGGCAACTGCAACAAATAAATGGATATGGTCAAGGCCTATGACAGTAACTATAGGTAATCATCGCTTTTGCAAATAAATATGTCTTGCTAATTTTAAATTTGCATGATATAATCATAACGTGGAAAGTAAAAGATATAAAAGAGGAGTTCTATTATAATGGAGCTCCTTGAAAAATATTATTATAGGAGAAATAAAAATGTCAAAATTTGTACACTTGCATATACATAGTGAATTTAGTTTATTAGATGGAGCAAATAGAATAAAAGATTTACCTGTTAGGGCAAAAGAGTTAGGAATGGATGCAATGGCATTAACAGATCATGGTGTAATGTATGGTGCAATAGACTTTTATAAAGCGTGTAAAAAAGAAGGTATAAAACCAATAATAGGATGTGAAGTATATGTTGCAATTCGTTCAAGGTTTGATAAAGAACCAGGTATAGATAATAAGTATTATCATTTAATATTATTGGCAAAAAATAATAAAGGGTATAAAAATCTAAGTAAATTGGTTTCTTTGGGGTTTGTGGATGGATATTATTATAAACCAAGAATAGATAAAGAAATATTGGAAAAATATCACGAAGGAATAATATGTTTAAGTGCTTGTTTAGCAGGTGAGTTAAATCAGAACTTATTAAATGGAAGAGAAAAAGAAGCTGAAGAAGTAGCTTTATGGCATAAAAATCTTTTTGGAGAAGATTATTACATAGAAATACAAAATAATGGAATACAAGAACAAGTATTGGCTAACCAAAGATTGATAAGATTGGCAAGAAAATTAGATATACCAATTGTTGCTACAAATGATGCTCATTATTTGAAAAAAGAAGATGCATATAATCATGAAGTTTTATTGTGTATTCAGACTGGAAAGAGAATGAGTGATCCAGATAGAATGCATTTTGATACAGATGAGTTATATGTAAAATCACCAGAAGAAATGAGAGAATATTTTAGTAATTTTCCAGATGCTATAGAAAATACTGTAAAGATAGCAGAGAAATGTAATGTGGAATTTGAGTTTGGACATACTATTTTGCCTAATTATGATGTTCCACCAGAATATCCTACACATTATGATTATTTAAAGAAGTTATGTTATGATGGATTAAAGCAAAGATATGGTGAAGAAGTGTCACCAGAAATATTAAAAAGAGCTGAATATGAAATATCAGTTATAAAAAAAATGGGATATGTAGATTATTATTTAATAGTTTGGGATTTTATTCATTATGCAAAATCTCAAGGTATTCCTGTTGGACCAGGACGTGGTTCAGGTGCAGGTTCAATATTAGCATATAGTATAGGTATTACTGATATAGATCCTATAAAATATGGGTTGCTTTTTGAAAGATTTTTGAATCCGGAAAGAGTTAGCATGCCTGATTTTGATGTTGATTTTTGTTATGAGAGAAGACAAGAAGTAATAGATTATGTTTCAAGAAAATATGGACATGACCATGTATCTCAGATTATAACTTTTGGAACAATGTCTGCTAGGATGGTAATAAGAGATGTGGCTAGAGTGCTTGATGTGCCATATTCAGAAGCGGATATTTTAGCAAAAATGATACCAAATGAGTTGCATATAACTATAAAAAAAGCATTAGAGCAAAACAAAGAATTAAAGCAAAGATATGATAATGAACCAGAAATAAAAAATCTTTTAGATATAGCAATGGGATTAGAAGGAATGCCAAGACAGGCTTCAACACATGCATGTGGAATTGTTATAACAAAAGATCCTGTAGATACTTATGTGCCTTTATATGTGAGGGATAATCAGATTTCTACTCAATATATAATGACAACTTTGGAAGAACTAGGGTTATTAAAGATGGATTTCTTGGGACTAAGAACTTTAACAGTTATTCAAGATACTATAAATTTGGTCAAAAAAGATAAAGGAATAGATGTAAAATTTGATAAAGATATGTCAGATCCTAATGTATATAAATTATGGCAAAATGGAAATACATCAGGGGTATTCCAATTTGAAAGTCAGGGGATGACTAACTTTATGAAAGAATTAAAACCTGATTGTTTGGAAGATTTAATAGCTGGCGTATCCTTATATAGACCTGGGCCAATGGATCAGATACCTAGATATATAAAAGGAAAACAAAATCCTGGTCATAATGAGTATACACATCCAAGTTTAGAGCCAATTTTAAATGTAACATATGGGTGCATGGTGTATCAAGAACAGGTAATGCAAATTGTACGTGAATTAGCAGGATATTCTTTAGGAAGAGCAGATTTGGTAAGACGTGCAATGGGAAAGAAAAAGTTAGATGTAATGGCAAAAGAGAGAGAAATATTTATTAATGGTCAAGTTGATGAAAGTGGAAATATAATAGTTCCTGGATGTGTAAGAAATGGAATAGATGAAAAGTCAGCAAATAAAATATTTGATGAGATGGCAGAATTTGCAAAATATGCATTTAATAAATCACATGCTGCATGTTATGCTGTTGTTGCATATAGAACAGCATATTTAAAAGCATATTATCCAGCAGAATTTATGGCTGCAACCTTAAATAGTTTTTTAGGAAATTTGGATAAAATTCCGGAATATATAGATGAATGTAAAAGA
>OLVW01003273.1_pt1 | contig 10366 bp, 9 predicted proteins | sample 1673301 | NCBI WGS metagenome assembly OLVW01 (sample SAMEA3178941, study PRJEB25190) | human gut metagenome | reverse complement strand
AGATTGCAAACGATATGGGCATTCTGGGTGTTTCCTACCCCACCGACCTTGCACGCGGCAAAAAGGCCGACTGGACGACCACGTTCCCGCTCTACCGCGATGTAAACAAGTGCATCAAGTGCATGCGCTGCATTCAGGTATGCGACAAGGTGCAGTCGCTGTCCGTCTGGGATATCAGCGGCTCAGGTGCGCGCACCACCATTGATGTTTCGGGAAACCGCGTGATCAAGCAGGCGGACTGCTCGCTGTGCGGTCAGTGCATCACGCACTGCCCGACCGGCGCTCTGCGCGAACGCGATGACACGCAGAAGGCATATGCTGCGCTCGGTGATCCGGACCGCGTGACCATTGTGCAGATTGCTCCGGCCGTGCGTGCTGCATGGGGCGAAGCCTTCGGCATGCCGACCGGCAAGGCAACCGTCGGTCAGCTGGTGTCCGTTCTGCGCAAGCTGGGCGCAGATTATGTGTTCGACACCACGTTTTCCGCCGATCTAACCATCATGGAGGAGGGCACCGAGCTGCTCCAGCGTCTTCAGGCGGGCGATCTGGACAATCAGCCGATGTTTACCTCGTGCTGCCCGGGCTGGGTTCGCTTTTTGAAGTCGCAGTTCCCGGAAATGACCGGCCGTCTGTCCACCGCCAAGTCGCCGCAGCAGATGTTCGGCGCGGTCGGCAAGACCTGGCTGGCACACAACCTCGGCGTGGATGCGGACAAAATTTACAGCATCTCCATCATGCCGTGCATCGCAAAAAAGGCCGAGCGCGAGCTGCCGAGCATGGATTCGGCCGGTCACGGCAGCGATGTCGATCTGGTCATCACCACCCGAGAGCTGGCGCGCATGGCGCGTGCCGAGCACCTCGATGTGGAAAACATCGCGGAATCCGCGTTTGATTCTCCGCTGGGCGACGGCACCGGCGCAGGCGTTATTTTCGGCGCGACCGGCGGCGTTATGGAGGCCGCGCTGCGTTCGGCGTACTTCCTCACCACCGGCGAAAATCCGTCGCCGGATGCATTCCGCGAGGTGCGTGACGACGGCACGATTTCTCCGCTGCCGTGGCGCGAAGCGACGTTCGAGCTGGCAGGCCGGACTGTGCGCTGCGCGGTAGCAAGCGGACTGGGCAACGCACGTCAGCTTCTGCACTCGCTGCAGCGCCGTGAGGTACACTATGAGTTTGTGGAGATCATGGCATGCCCGGGCGGCTGTGCAGGCGGCGGCGGTCAGCCGGTGGACGGCACCGACCGCGAAAAGGCCGCCGACCGCGGCAAGGTTCTGTTCCGACTCGATCAGAATGCACCGCTGCGTTTTTCGCATGAAAATCCGGCGGTTCAGGCGCTGTACCGTGAGTATCTGGATGAGCCGTGCTCGCACAGAGCAGAGGAATTGCTGCATTGCGACCATTTCGCATGGCAGATGGACGCTGCCCGCTGAGGGCACACTGTGCTCCCCTACAGTAGAAAAGATCCTCTGCCGTTCCCCTTTTTCGAAGCGGTCACCGCTCTCCGATTTTCGCCAAACTATCTAACAAGGGAAAGGCAGGAGTTCAAAGAGGAAGGGAAACCGCAGGTGTCCCTTCCTTTTTGTCCCCGCCGCGGACGCGGCAGTCTTACGCGCTCCGCAGAGCGCAGCTTTTCGCTGAGGTTCAGCGAAAATCTTCCCGCCCGGACAGGGTGTATTGCTAACGCAACTCGCGTGCCCCACAAGCCGGTGCAGAAAAGGAGATGCCCGGACAGGGTGAACCGCCTGCGCGGTTCAGGGGCCCAGCCAAGTCTCTGTCGAAAAATGGGTGCCCAAAAAAATTCAGATAAAACAAAACAGGCTCGGATAAAACCGAGCCTGCTTTGCTGTGATCGGGAGGTGTGATCCGATCACAAAGAAGAAAAGAGTAAAAAAGAAAGGAAAAAAGAGAGATAGTCAATTAGTAAAGCTGCGTTTTGCAGCGTTTGTGCTGTTTTTAAGCACTTTCTTTGAACAATTACAGTATAGCGTGGTTTTCGTCGAAATGCAAGAAAAAATGTTCGGCAGTTTGTATGAAAATACTATAAAATTTTTCGGCGGGAATTGTGCTTTGCGTTGAGCGTGTGAAAAACCGCCGTCTCTCAAACCGCTTCGTTTGTGAAAAATCGCGTCTGGTGGAAATCTATCCCTTGACATATTGCTCATATTGTATATAATGAGTATATACAATAAAAGAGGGAGGAATGGCATGGACATCATAGTATCCAATATGGACAGCACGCCGATCTACGAGCAGATCACACGTCAGATCAAGGCGAAAATCCTCGGCGGAGAGCTGCAGTCCGGGGAGGCGCTGCCGTCTATGCGCCTGCTGGCGAAGGAGCTGCGCATCAGCGTTATCACGACCAAGCGTGCGTATGAGGAGCTTGAGCGCGAGGGCCTTATCACCAGCCAGACCGGACGCGGCAGCTTTGTTGCACCGGTCAGCAGCGAACGTCTGCGGGAAGCGCAGCTTCGCACGGTGGAAGACCACCTGACGGACGCTGTGCAGGCGGCGAGACTGGCCGGACTGTCTGCGGACGAGTTCGCAGAGCTGGCACGGACACTGTTTGAGGAGGAAGGATTATGAGAGAGAATGCACTGGAGCTGCACGGCGTCTGCAAGAAATACGGCGGCTTTGCGCTCCGCAATGTGGGATTTACCCTGCCGAGAGGCACGGTAATGGGTTTAATAGGAGAAAACGGCGCCGGAAAGACAACGACCATCAAGGCGGTGCTCGACCTCATCCGGCCGGACAGCGGCGAGATTACCGTGCTGGGGGAACACGGCTCGAACCCGTCCGTCCGTGAAAAAATCGGCGTGGTGCTCGAGAATGGCGGTTTCCCGAGCGCGATGAGCGCCGTACAGGTGAGCACGCTGCTCGGCAGAGCGTACAAAAACTGGAATGCGGAGCAGTTTGCGTCGTACATCGAAAAATTCGGCATTGACCGAGAAAAGGCCATCAGGGACTACTCCAAGGGCATGAAAACCAAGCTGAATATCGCGGCGGCGCTGTCGCATGGCGCGGAGCTGCTGCTGCTTGACGAGCCGACCAGCGGCCTTGACCCGGTCGTGCGGGATGAGGTGCTCGATCTGCTGTACGACTTCATGCAGGACGAAAATCACGCGATCCTGCTGTCCAGCCACATCACGAGCGATTTGGACAAAATCGCGGACGAGATCACCTTTATTCATAAGGGAGAGGTGCTGCTGAACGAGCCGCGCGATGAGCTGCTCGACACCTGCGGTATACTGCGCTGCACCGCCGATCAGCTGGACGCCCTCGACCCGTCCGCCGTGCGGGCAAAGCGCGTGGGTGCATTCGGCTGTGAGGCTCTGGTAAGACGCGACGGCGTACCGGCGAACTGGTCGGTCGATCCGGTCAACATCGAACAGATCATGCTGTTTCTGACGAGAGGGGAGGACGCAAGATGAAAGCAATGCTGTATGCGGACTGGATGAATCTGCGCCGGTCGATGAAGGCAATTTTGATAGTGGTGGCTGTCATTGCGGTGGCTTCACTGACGTGGGAAAACAATGCGTCGTTCGTGTCGTTTATTCTGGTGATGCTGTCGCTGATGGTGCCCGCAACGCTGACCGAGCCTACGGCTGGGATAAGCTCAGTCTGTCGCTGCCCATCTCCCGAAAAGACGTGGTGAGCAGTAAATTTGTGCTCTGTCTGCTGGTGAATCTGGTAACTTTCCTGCTGGGAACCGCGTACATTGCGAGTATGGATATTTTTTACGGCAATGCAATGGCAGAGAATATGCTCGGTCTGCTGGCGTGCGAAGCGGTTGGTCTGGCACTGACCGGCATTGACATGGCGCTCATCCTGCGGTTCGGCCCGGAGCGCGGTCGGTATTTACTCATTGGCGTGGTGTGGGTGCCGATCCTCCTGCTGACCGTTGTCAAAAAGCATCCGGCGTTCGACAAGCTCGTACAGGCGGTCGGCGGCATGGACAGCTGGCCGGTCGGACAGCTTGCGGCGTTCTTCGGCGGACTGGTGATTGTCGGTGCCATCGTGTACGCGGTATGCTGGCGCATCGGTGTGGGCATTTACCGGAAAAGAGAGCTGTAAATGCATAAAATCCCTCTCGCTCCATATAAATAGGAACGGGAGGGACGGAAAATGAAGATTTTCAGCTTCGCACTGCCTCTGGCGGTCGGCGGACTTGCGGCATGGCTGACGATGGGCAGCATGTCGCAGTATGCGGCGCTGGTGCAGCCGCCGTTTGCACCGCCGGCATGGATATTCCCCATTGCGTGGACGATTCTCTATGCGCTCATGGGCTGGGCGAGTCTGCGCGTGCGGCAGTCCGGCTCGCCGGAGCGAAGCAACGCGCTCGCGCTGTATTACACGCAGCTTGCAGTGAATTTCGTGTGGCCGCTGCTGTTTTTTCGCGTTGGACTGTACGGAACGGCGTTCTGGTGGCTGATTCTGCTGCTGGCGCTTGTGCTTGTCTCCGCAAGGGCGTTTTACCGTATTGACAAGCAGGCGGGATGGCTTCTTGTGCCGTACTTGGCCTGGCTGATATACGCGGCGTATCTCAATGCCGGTGTCTGGTTCCTGAATAAATAAAAGGGAGCAAATCGAAAGATTTGCTCCCTTCAGTCTGTCAAAAAAGCAGCATTTCGACTCTTGTACTTCGTGCGGCAGCGCGCATAAAATAGAATTTGCGGAGCAAATTCATAAATTCCGAGAGCATGTATCTCGGAATTTATACAAGGGAAGAAAAAATGTGCCTGCAAGGCGCGTTTTTTCTTCGGAATTCGATCGAAAGCGTGGTTTCGATCGAGAGGCTGTTCGGAAAACGTTAGTTTTTCGACAGCCTCAAGGGAGCAAATCGTGTGATTTGCTCCCTTTATGTTACTCATATCTCAGCTTTACGTTTTCTGCATTGCACAGATCAACGTACTCCTTCGGCGGTTCGCAGTCGGTGATGAAGGCGGTCAGGTCCTTGAGGTGGCAGAACGTGACGATCGCTTCCTTGCCGATTTTGGACGAATCGACCATGCCGTAGATGTTATCCGCGCGGTGGACAACGGCACGCTTGATCTCGGCTTCAAGGAAGGTGGTGTTGGTCATGCCTGCGGTCAGCGACACGCCGGTCGCGCCCATGAACGCCTTGTTAATACGCATGGAGGACAGCGCTTCGATCGCGGACAGACCGACAAACGAATCTGTAGTCGGGCTGTAAATGCCGCCGAGCGAGATAATATTGAGGTTATCGTACTTGGAGGCCTCGCTCAGCGCACCGAGCGAGTGGGTAATGATCGTAATCCGCTTTTTTGCCACGAGAAACCGCAGCAGACACAGGGTGGTCGTGCCGGAGTCGATAAAAATGGTATCACCGTCCGCGACCTCCTCGGCGGCCAGACGGCCGATGAGAGACTTGTCGATCTGGTTAAGACCCGAACGGATGGGCGTCGGCACGGCACCCGAGGGAACCGTAGCGGTCACGCCGCCGTATACCTTGGTGATGTGGCCGCGCTGCTCAAGCTCGTTCAGGTCGCGGCGGATGGTATTCTTGGACACGCCAAAAACCTCGCACAGCTCGTCGATGCTGACGGTCTCGCGCGAGATGACATATTGCTCTATCGAATTGAGACGGCTGACTTTCATATTCACAGCTCCCACATATATAATATATCCGCCCAGTAGTATCCGAATGTATCCACAATGTTTTCTTTAGTTTATCAAATTTGTAACCAGATGTCCACCGCTCCGAAGAATGGCAAAACGGCATGGATTTGGCGGAAAAGGTCGAAAATACATGAAAACCCTCGGTAAAGGACGATGAAAAGTAAGTGAAATCGTTTACTTGTACAGGTCTTCCAAGGTTATCAGCCGAACTTCTCCGCGCTCTTGCGCCTGAAGAAGTCCATCCGTAAAACCGCCTTTCGAAAATAATTTCTGGCAGTGAGCGGGGAGAGGAGCGGCAACCAGTCTTCAGGGGAAGAGATACGCAGATAAACGGCGGAAACAGGGCGGGATACCCCTTTTGAAAATATATTTTTCACCGTTTGTAAGAGGTTTACCAACAAAATAAATACATATAACCAGCAGATAACCAACAAATTACCTAATTTTACTCGAAATAAATTGGATATTTTTTATAAGGCGTTTGAATGAAATTGGAATTTTGCGAACAAATGCAGGAATTTCGGTTGAAATTTCGGCGGTTTGGTGATACACTTGTATTCGTAAAACAGTGGCATTGTGCCGCTGTACGCTGGAACCTGTTCCGCGGAGAGAAAATTATATTTTGAATTAGGCAGGTGTATGCAATGCAGAAAGCAGAAAAGATGCAGGAGCTTCGTGTATTTGCTCAGGAAATCCGTGTGGAGACCCTGAAGACCGTCGGTTCGCTTGGCTTCGGCCACGTTCCGGGTGCAATGTCCGTTATTGATGCGCTGGCAGTTCTGTACGGCGAAGTAATGAAGGTTGATCCGAAGAACCCGCATTGGGAAGATCGTGACTGGTGCGTACTGTCCAAGGGCCACGCTGGTCCGGCTATGTACGCTACCCTCGGTCTGAAGGGTTTCTACCCGATCGAGGACGCTTATACCCTCAACCAGCCGCACACCAACTTCCCGTCCCATACCGACCGTACCAAGACCCCCGGTGTTGACCTGACGACCGGTTCTCTCGGTCAGGGCATGTCCACCGCTACCGGTGCTGCTCTGGGCAACAAGCTCGACGGCCGCGACAGCCATGTATTCGTATTCGTTGGCGACGGCGAGTGCGATGAGGGCCAGGTTTGGGAGGCTGCTCAGTTCGCAGCTCACTACAAGCTGGACAACCTCGTTTGCTTCGTAGACGACAACAAGTACCAGCTCGACGGTGCTGTTGACAAGGTTATGAGCCACGGCAAGGGCATCGGTGCTAAGTTCGCAGCATTTGGCTGGAACGTTATCGAGCTGCAGGACGGTAATGACGTAGAGCAGATCTACGACGCTGTTCAGCTCGCTTACGACACCAAGGGCGTACCGACTTGCATCGTCCTGAACACCGTTAAGGGCCTGGGCGCCACCTTTGCTGAAGGCACTGGCGCGCACTCCTCTCAGCCGACTAAGGAGCAGTGGGATGAAGCCATTGCTGCTGCTGAGAAGAAGCTCGCTGAGATCAAGGCACAGTAAGGGAGGGTATTGAACATGAGCTTTACTTTGATTGGCAAGCACGAGAAGGATTCTCGTAACAACCGTGACGGTTACGTTACCGCTATGCTGGACCTGATGGAGAAGGACAGCAAGGTTATGCATGTTGACTGCGACCTCGAGAACTGCATCAATACCGGCAAGCTGGCTAAGGCTTTCCCGGAGCAGACCGTAAACGCAGGTATCGCAGAGGCTAACGCTATGGGCGTTGCTGCAGGTCTGGCTGCTACCGGCCGTACCGTATTCATGCACTCCTTCGGCTGCTTCGCTTCCCGCCGTGCATTTGACCAGGCATTCATGTCCGCAGCTTACGCTAAGCTGCCGGTACACGTTATCGGTTCCGACCCCGGCGTATGCGCTGCATACAACGGCGGTACCCACATGCCGTTCGAGGACTGCGCTCTGTACATGTCCGTACCGGAAGCAGTTGTAATCGACCCGGTTGACTTCGCTCAGATCAACTGCCTGACCAAGAAGCTGGCAGCATCCGGCAAGTTCTCCTACATGCGTATGATCCGTAAGGGCTTCACCACCGTTTACGGCGATGGCTCTGACTTCGAGATCGGCAAGGGCGTTACCCTGAAGGAAGGCAAGGACGTAGCTATCATCGCTTCCGGCATCATGGTAGACGAGGCACTGAAGGCTCAGGAGCAGCTGGCTGCTGAGGGTATCTCTGCCAAGGTTATCGATATGTTCACCTGGAAGCCGCTCGACGAGCAGCTCATCCTCGATTCCGCTGCTGAGTGCGGCGCTATCGTAACCGCTGAGAACCATCAGGTAAAGGTTGGTCTGGGTTCTGCTGTTGCTAACGTTGTTATCAAGAACAACCCGGTTCCGATGGAGATGGTAGGCGTTGAGGATCGCTTCGGCCAGGTAGGCGCTGAGTCCTTCCTGCGCGAGGAGTACGGTCTGACCGCTGCTCACATCGTAGAGGCTGCTAAGAAGGCTATCGCTCGCAAGAACGGCTAATCTTCCTCGCAGATACGCGAAGTAAAATTGCATCGAAAAGCGTTCCGACGTATGTCGGAACGCTTTTTTGTCGTTACATTGCACAGAAGCAAGCGCAGATTTTGCATGGTCTGGAAATAGACAATATCACCCAAATCTGCTACACTGTAAGCACAACAGTAAAAGGAGGAGGTGTACTGCATGAAAAAACGGTACGCGGCAGGACTGGCACTGGCTCTTGTGGGGATTTTGAGCGTGTGCGGACAGCCGGCGGCAGACAACACAATCAGCCTTACACCGGTGGAGGAAACGACCGCAGACCAGAGTGGCAGACTGATTGAGTATAATTTTTCCGGCCACAGGAGCGAAGCCGAGGGCGTATTGTTTGGCTGTTATATATGGGATGGCAGCACATGGCAGAAAGATGAGGATGCCACGTTTGGGTTGCGTTGTTCGGCGACACTGGGCAGCGGCAAGGGCACGATCAAATTCGAGCGTGACGGCGATGCGGCGAATGCGAACTATAAGATTGGAATGGATTCGCCACAGCTTGGCGGATATGCACAGGTTATGGATTCGCCCGAGAGAAACAGTCTGCCGATGGAGGGATTGACGGCAACTGTTGCTGCATGGGAGGAACCTGTCAATGGCTTGGCAGTCGACACGGAAATTCCGTTGCTCGTGCGTGTGTTCCGCACGGACGGTACGATCATTCCGGTATCTATTGATGCGTTTTCGGAACCGGAAAACAGCAAAGCCGTACAGAAAAGTGTGTATGCGGAAGCGTACACTGTAATTTTCTGCTATGAAATGTAAATGCTGAAACGGAGGTGTACCACATGAAAAAACGATACGCAGCAGGACTGGCACTGGCTCTTGTGGGGATTTTGAGCGGGTGCGGACAGGCAGAGACACAGCCGGCGGATAATACGATTTCCATCACGCCGGTGGAGCGGAAAACCGATGGACCGCAGATGGATATGGCGGTGAAGTACGATTTCGCCGGCAATCATGCGGATGTAAACGGAATGGAGTTCCGGCGTTACATCTGGGACGGCAGCGCATGGGAGAACGAGGGCGGGACGTTTACCGTTAATTTGGATAAAGTCGAAGAAAACGAGGGAACGATTCGGTTTCAGCCGGAGAGTGATGCACTCAATGCGGAATATATCGTTATCATTGATGCGCAGACACCGGAATCGGGAAATTCTATACAGTTTACGGAATCTCCTGCGCTGAGCGGTCTGCCGACGGAGTGGCTGACCTCGGCGGTGGCCATGCAGGAGGAAAAGATTGACGATCTGGCGCTCGATGTAGAGATTCCGCTGCTTGTACGCACATTCCGTACAGACGGAACACAGATTCTGGTGGCGATTGACGCGTTCGCTGACCCGGAAAACAGTTCGGCGGTCAAATACAGCAGCTATGCGGAGGCATATACTGTGAAATTTGTAAAGAACGATACTCTATAAAATGAATGCCCTGACCTCTCGTCAGGGCATTTTTCTCTTTACGCCAACCGCGAATTTCACTATAATAGAGGGAGCAGAAAGGGGAAAGAACCATGGCCCAAACAGACAGCCCGCTGGGTACAGCGCCGGTCGGCAAGCTGGTTCTGCAGCTTGCCATACCGGCCATGCTGGCACAGTTTGTCAATATTCTATACAGCGTGGTCGATCGCATGTACGTCGGCCACATTGCAGGCGCGGGCGATGCGGCACTGGCCGGTGTCGGCGTGTGCGCGCCTGTGGTGACCATGATTACCGCCATCGGTGCGCTCATCGGCTTCGGCGGCGGGCCGCTGATGAGCATCCGCATGGGGCGGCGCGACATGGACGGCGCCCGTCAGATCATCACGAACAGCTTCTACCTTTTGCTGGCGCTGAGCGTGCTGGCGACCGTGCCGCTGCTTATTTTCAAGCGGCAGATCCTGTTCACGTTCGGCTGCAGCGAGCTCCTGTGGGACTACGCGCAGGCGTACTTTACGACCTATGTTTCCGGCACGGTGTTCGCATTGCTGAGCTACGGACTCAATCAAATTACAATGAGTCAGGGATTTTCGGGTACCGCAATGCGGTCGGTTATGCTCGGAGCGGCCGTAAATATCGCACTTGACCCGGTGTTCATTTTTGCGCTGCACATGGGCGTGCGCGGAGCCGCTCTTGCGACCGTACTGTCGCAGGCGTGCTCGACGGTGTATATCCTGCGTTTTCTGATGAGTGACAGAGCCGCCGTCCGTATTACCCGTCAGCCGGTCAATTTCG
>OLVW01003272.1_pt1 | contig 10366 bp, 9 predicted proteins | sample 1673301 | NCBI WGS metagenome assembly OLVW01 (sample SAMEA3178941, study PRJEB25190) | human gut metagenome | reverse complement strand
GGAGCCAGCGCCAGCAGAATAGTTCCCAGGTAATGCATAAACGCGCCGTGGCGTTCTTTGGTCGGAATAACCTGCGTGCAGAAGAGCTGGAAAATCTTTCCCTCGATCACTTGCCATTTCCGCGCAAGGTTTCCCGGTGCATAGCCCTCGATCGGGAGAATGTCAAGCGCAACGCCGTGGCAGAGATCCATATCGACCTGCTCCTTTTTCACCTGCGTGGTGCGGCTGTCGCGGATGTTCGCAAACGTGTGCGCATTGCAGAAGCCCTCTTTCGGGTACTCGAGCTTGTAGATTTTACTCTCCTCCTGCGTATCCCAGATTTTCAGGAACTTCTCGTAATCTTCGGTGGACATGCTGACGACCTTGCTGTCGCCTATTCCGGAGCAGATTATGATGTTCATTCCGGAGGAAAGGCGCTTTTTGTCGCCGAGGGAGTATTTATACAGTGTGTCTATGGGCGCATTGTCCGTGAGCGGCAGATGACACTTCGCGAGCAGTGCGTCGAGCTTTTCTGCTGTGCCTGCGGAGCACATTCCGAGGCGCTCTGCAATGTGAGTGAACGTGCTCATTCCGATGGCTACGGCATACCCGTGGGTAATGCCGGTGTAGTTGTAGTACTTTTCGATAGCGTGACCGAGCGTATGACCGAAGTTAAGAAGCATTCTCTCGCCCTTTTCGCGCTCGTCGTTTTCGACCACCTGAGCCTTGATGGAAACGCAGCGGGTGATGATATCCTCAAGATTATCGCGGACGTCCTTTTCGACGAGAATATCGAAAAGCTCCCTGGATTTTATCATGCCGTACTTCACGACCTCCGCCATACCATCGGCGAAGAACTCCGGCGTCAGGCTGTCGAGCGCGTCAATGTCGCACAGGACGAGCTGCGGCTGATAGAAAGCGCCGACAAGATTCTTGCCGCCTGCGATGTCGACGGCGGTCTTGCCTCCGACTGAGCTGTCAGTCTGGGCGAGAACAGTGGTGGGGATCTGTACGAAGCCTATACCGCGCATGTATGTAGCCGCAGCGAATCCGGTGAGGTCGCCGACTACTCCGCCGCCGAGCGCTATGAGAGCGTCCGAGCGGGTGAATCCCTTTTCAGCGAGGAAATCGTACAGCCCGAGGAGCGTAGCGTGGCATTTTGAAGCCTCCCCGTGCGGGAAAACATACTTTTCGGCGCTGAATCCGCTTTCAGCAAGGGATTTCATCAGCCGTTCGGAGTAGAGCGGGTCAACGTTGTCGTCGGTTACTACGCACACGTGCCTCGCCTTTATTGCCGCGGAAATATATTCGCCTGATTTATCCAGCAGGCCGCCGCCTATGAAAATATCGTAGCTGCGGCTTGCGTTTACGTGAACTTTTTGCATTCGGATTATCCTTTCAAATATTATAATCTACATCATTATAACTCATTTGCGCGAAAAAGTCAACCATTTAGACCTGAAACCGCTTTCCTTCCCGCAGATTACTATTTTACCGAGCCATAGGAGCATATGAATGTTTTTTGTGAAAAGGACTTTACATAAAGCGCAAAACGTGATATAATAAGATGTAAAGCCTAAAATAAGACACAGGCAAATCCAAATCTCAGGAGGAAAACATAATTATGGGTATGACGATGACACAGAAGATCCTCGCAAAGCATGCAGGGCTTGACAGTGTTGTTGAAGGGCAGCTCATAAGGGCTAAGCTGGACATGGTGCTCGGCAACGATATCACCAGCCCGGTCGCTATCAACGAATTTCAGAAGAACGGCTTCGACAGCGTTTTTGACCGCACGAAGATCTCCCTTGTAATGGATCACTTCACCCCTAACAAAGACATCAAGGCGGCAAAGCAGTGCCAGCAGTGCCGCAGCTTTGCAGATAAATACGACATCGTGAACTACTACGACGTAGGAAACGTGGGGATCGAGCATGCGCTCCTCCCTGAAAAAGGACTTGTAGTACCCTCCGACTGCGTGATCGGCGCTGACAGCCACACATGTACATACGGCGCTCTCGGCGCGTTTTCCACCGGTGTAGGCTCCACTGATATGGCTGCCGGAATGGCTACCGGCGAGGCGTGGTTCAAGGTTCCCTCCGCTATCAAGTTCAACCTGACCGGCAAGCTCGGCAAGTGGGTTTCCGGCAAGGACGTTATACTGCACATCATCGGAATGATCGGCGTTGACGGCGCTCTGTACCAGTCCATGGAGTTCACCGGCGACGGTCTGAAGAACCTTTCGATGGACGACCGCCTCTGCATGGCAAACATGGCTATCGAAGCAGGCGCAAAGAACGGCATTTTCGAGGTCGACGACGTTACGCTCGAGTACGTAAAGGGCAGGACAGACCGCAAATTCGAGGTGTTCAAGGCTGACCCCGACGCGCACTACAACCGCGTTATCGACATCGACCTCTCCACGATCCGCCCGACAGTGGCATTCCCGCATCTTCCTGAGAACACAAAGACCATCGACGAAATAGGCAAGATGGATAAGATAAAGATAGATCAGGTAGTTATCGGCTCATGTACCAACGGCAGGTACTCCGACCTGGAGGCTGCCGCAAAGGTAGTAAAGGGCAAACATGTTGCAAAGGGCGTACGCGCTATCGTTATCCCCGCAACACAGCAGATCTATCTCGACGCTCTGCGCAGCGGTCTGCTCGAGACCTTCGTTGAAGCCGGAATGGTAGTTTCCGCACCGACCTGCGGTCCCTGCCTCGGCGGACATATGGGTATCCTTGCTCCTGGCGAGAGAGCAGTCTCCACCACCAACAGAAACTTCGTCGGCAGAATGGGCGACGTTACCTCCGAGGTATACCTTGCAAGCCCGGCGATAGCTGCGGCAAGCGCCCTGACAGGCTATATCTCTGACGTACAGGAATAAGGAGGTCTCATAATGAAAGCACACGGAATCGTACATAAGTACGGCGATAATGTAGATACAGACGTAATAATCCCGGCTCGCTACCTCAATACAGCAGACCACAAGGAACTCGCTTCACACTGCATGGAGGATATCGACAAGGATTTCGTGAACAAGGTAAAGCCCGGCGATATCATGGTTGCTAACCTCAACTTCGGCTGCGGAAGCTCCCGCGAGCACGCACCGATCGCCATCAAGGAAAGCGGCATTGCATGCGTTATCGCTTCCACATTTGCAAGAATTTTCTACCGCAACGCGATCAACATCGGTCTGCCGATACTCGAGTGCGACGAAGCCGCAAAGGACATCGACGCAGGCAACGAGGTCGATATCGACTTTGACACAGGCGTTATCACCAACGTGACCAAGGGACATAAATATCAGGCTCAGCCGTTCCCTGAGTTTATCAAGGAGATAATCAACAAGGGCGGGCTTCTCAACTCTCTCAAGGGCTGAATGTAACTGGGGGCGTTTCTGTGATAATCAATATTCAGAACGTTCTGCGAACTTCGCAGCTTTCAACCGAGATTCTCGCTGGTATTGCCCGCACGGGGGATTATACCGCGCAGCTAGACTCAAATTACTACCGCGAACGCCTGAGTGATTCGCTTCTGACCGCGGTAGTTTACTGCGACAAGACCGTCAGGGGCGTCTGCGTTTGCAAACTCTCGATGATACCCGACAGCTGCGAGATAGATTCCATCTGCATTGAGGAAGGATTCCGGCGCAAAGGGCTTGGTAAAAAGCTCCTGGCGCATTCGCTGAGGAATATGCGTTCGCAGCATATCAAGACCGCCTACGTGTGGGTCAACGACGCGGACGCGGAGGCTGTGGAGTTCTTTACGGCTTTTGGGTTCAAGCCTGACGGAAAGCGGCACAGCGGAGGTTCGCGCTTTAAAATCGACATATATTAGAAAGGGGTATTCTATGGAAAAGAATATCGCAGTTATCAAGGGCGACGGTATCGGTCCCGAGATAGTGACTGAAGCTATGAAGGTGTTGGACAAGGTCGCAGCAAAATTCGGACATAAGTTCAACTACGAGCAGCTTCTGATGGGCGGCTGCTCCATCGACGCAAACGGAGTTCCGCTCACAGACGAAACCATTGAGCGCTGCAAGGCGTCCTGATGGGAAGCATCGGCGGCGACACCACAAAGTCTCCGTGGTACAAGCTTCCTGCTAATCTCCGTCCGGAGGCTGGACTGCTGAAGATTCGCAAGTCCCTGGGTCTTTTCGCGAACCTGCGCCCCTGCCTTCTGTTCAGCGAGCTTGCTTCTGCGTGCCCGCTCAAGACCGAGATAAGCGAGAAGGGCTTTGACATGCTCATAATGCGCGAGCTTACTGGTGGTCTGTACTTTGGCGAGCGCCGCACCAGCGAGGTCGACGGCGTTATGACCGCAGTCGACACCCTCAGCTACAACGAAAAGGAGATCCGCCGCATAGCGATCAAGGCTTTCGACGTAGCAATGAAGCGCCGCAAGAAGGTAACGAGCGTTGACAAGGCGAACGTCCTTGACAGCTCCAGACTGTGGAGAAAGGTCGTTGAGGAAGTAGCAAAGGACTACCCCGAGGTAAAGCTGGAGCATATGCTGGTCGACAACTCTGCAATGCAACTCGTAAAGGATCCCGCGCAGTTCGACGTAATGGTAACGGAGAACATGTTCGGTGATATCCTTTCCGACGAGGCTTCGATGATCACCGGCTCCATCGGAATGCTTCCTTCCGCCAGCATGAACGAGACCAAGTTCGGGCTCTACGAGCCGTCCGGCGGCTCTGCGCCTGACATTGCGGGTCAGAACAAGGCAAATCCGATAGCGACTATCCTCTCCGCTGCAATGATGCTGCGCTACTCCTTCGACATGAATGACGAGGCGGACGCAGTAGAGAACGCAGTACGTCAGACCATCAGGGACGACTACCGTACTGGCGACATTATGTCCGACGGCATGAAGCTCCTGTCATGCACAGAGATGGGCAGCAAGATCGCCGAGTACATCTGATGAATGACTCAAGCCGTGTTTTTACACGGCTTTTGGGCTTTTCGCCGAAAATTTCCCCACAAGGAGGGATTTTCATGGTGATTACATTGAAATAACGCAAAACGGTTGCATTTGTATTAAATATGGGTTATAATTAAGATAACGGTTTTTGAAAGGAGCATTTTTCGAAATGTACAGTGACATTGTAGATACCATCGGCTTCCTCGGACAGTACGACAGCGAAGTTGCCGATGCGATGAACCTGGAGCTGAAGCGCCAGAAGAGAAATCTTGAGCTTATCGCCAGCGAGAACATAGTTTCTCCGGCAGTAATGGCTGCTATGGGCAGCGTCCTCACCAACAAGTACGCCGAGGGCTATCCCGGCAAGCGCTACTACGGCGGCTGCGAGGACGTTGATATCGTAGAGAACATCGCCATCGAGCGTGCAAAGAAGCTTTTCGGCGCACAGTTCGCAAACGTTCAGGCGCACTCAGGCGCACAGGCTAACACTGCGGTTTACGTCGCTCTGCTTCAGCCCGGCGACACCGTAATGGGCATGAGCCTTGCACACGGCGGTCACCTGACCCACGGCTCTCCGGTCAACATCTCCGGCAAGTTCTACAACTTCGTATCCTACGGCACAAACGACGAGGGCTTCATTGATTACGAGGAGCTTTACAAGCAGGCGAACAAGTGCAAGCCGAAGCTCATCGTAGCAGGCGCGTCCGCATATCCTAGAGTTATCGACTTCCCGAAGCTCGCTTCCATCGCAAGAGCAGTCGGCGCGTACCTGATGGTAGATATGGCTCACATTGCAGGTCTGGTAGCTGCTGGTCAGCACATCAGCCCGGTTCCGTACGCTGACGTTGTTACAACCACCACTCACAAGACCCTGAGAGGTCCCAGAGGCGGTCTGATACTCACAAACAACGAGTACATCGCAAAGAAGATCAACTCTGCTATTTTCCCGGGCGTACAGGGCGGCCCGCTCATGCACGTTATCGCAGGCAAGGCAGTTTGCTTCGGCGAGGCTCTCAAGCCTGAGTTCAAGACATACGGCGAGCAGATCGTGAAAAACGCGAAGGTTCTCGCTGACACCCTTCTTGAAAAGGGCTTCAAGCTGGTATCCGGCGGCACCGACAATCACCTCATGCTGGTTGATCTCCGTCCGTTCGACATCACCGGTAAGGACCTCCAGAACAACCTTGACGAGTGCTACATCACTGTTAACAAGAACGCTATCCCGAACGACCCGCAGAAGCCTGCGCTCACTTCCGGCGTCCGCATAGGCACTCCGGCAGTCACCACAAGAGGCCTTAAGGAAGACGACATGCGCGTTATCGGCGAGTGCATCTACCTCACCGCGAAGGACTTCGAGAGCAACAAGGAGAAGGTGCGCGGCATGGTTAACGAGCTCTGCGCGAAGTATCCGCTCTACGAGTAACTTGATTTTCTGTTCTCCCTTGTCCGGCGGCAGGGGAGGACTAAAGGAAATACGGTTAGCAAGGGCTATCAACAAACTGAATGATGAGGAAAAATACAAATGACAACTGTTAAGAATACAGAAGTTTTATATCAGAACTACAATTCCGTTGCTCCGCTTGGACTTATCTGCATGAACGGCACCCAGGAGCTGGGCGCAAAGATCAACAGTTACCTCGAGAGATGGGCAGACCGTAACGGAATGCCCCACGACGATTACATGATCGAGTGCCAGTGCCCGCGTTTCCAGTCCGGCGACGCCAAGGGACTTATCAGGAGCACCGTCCGCGGCAAGGATCTGTTTATCCTTGTAGACGTAGGAAACTATAGCTGCAAGTATCAGCTCTTCGACCAGGAGAACTGCATGTCCCCCGACGATCACTACATGGATCTGATGAGAATTATCCAGGCGGCAAGCGGAAAGCCCCACCGTATCAATGTGATCATGCCTCTGCTTTACGGCGGACGCCAGCACAGAAGAAGCTATCGAGAGTCCCTAGACTGCGCAGTAGCACTTCAGGAGCTCCAGAGAATGGGCGTTTCCAACGTTGTCACCGTTGACGCTCACGACCCGAGAGTATGCAATGCAGTTCCGCTGATGGGTTTTGATAACGTAATGCCTTCTTATCAGGTGCTCAAGGCGATGTTCGCTGATTTCCCCGACCTCGTTGTTGACAAGGATCACTTCATGGTAGTAAGCCCGGACGAGGGCGCGCTCCAGAGAAACATGTTCTACGCTTCCGTAATGGGCGTTGACATGGGAATGTTCTACAAGCGCCGCGACTACTCCGTTATCGTGGACGGCAGAAATCCCATCGTTGCTCATGAGTACCTCGGTACTTCCGTTGAGGGCAAGGACGTATTCGTTGCCGACGATATAATCTCCTCCGGCGAGTCCATGCTCGACATCGCCAAGGAGCTGAAGGCTCGCAAGGCTAAGAGAATGTTCGCTTATGCGACCTACCCGATATTCACAAAGGGTCTCGCAAAGTTCGACGAAGCATATGAGAAGGGTCTTATCCACGGCGTATTCGGCACCAACCTGACCTATCGTACGCCTGAGCTGCTCAAGCGCCCGTGGTTCAAGGAAGTTGACGTTTCCAAGTACCTCGCGTACTTCATCGCTTCCATCAACCACGATACCTCCATCAGCAATGTTATCGACCCGCACGAAAAGATCAAGGCACTCCTGAGAGAACACAGAGGTCTTTAAAATGCCCTTAGCAGACAGAATACGCCCCGCCACACTCAACGATGTGGTGGGGCAATCCCATCTGATAGGAAAAAACCGCCCGCTTACAAAAATTATTGAAAGCGGACGTATTCCGAATATGATATTTTACGGTCCTTCCGGCGTCGGAAAGACCACAGTAGCGCGAATAATCGCGGATTCAGCCAACATGCGGCTTCACAAGCTCAACGGAACCAACGCCTCCACTGCGGATATAAAGAGCGTGGTGTCGGAGGTCGATACATTCCTCGGCTGCAACGGGATATTGCTGTACCTTGACGAGATACAGTACCTGAACAAAAAGCAGCAGCAGAGCCTTCTTGAATACATCGAGGACGGAAGCATAACGCTTATTGCTTCCACAACGGAGAATCCGTATTTCTATGTATACAATGCGATCCTGTCCCGGAGCACGGTATTCGAGTTCAAGCCGGTTCAGCCCGCAGAGCTTGAAAAGGCAATACGCCGCGGATTTTCACTCATGACCGAGGAAACCGGCGTTGAGTACCATCTCGATGACGAAGCGGTAAGGTACATCAGCCGCGGCTGCGGCGGTGATGTCCGCAAATCGCTGAACACGGTGGAGCTGTGCGCGCTGACCTGCACCGACGGAGAGATCACGCTGGAGCTTGCGCAGGAGCTGACTCAGCGCAGCAACATGCGCTATGACCGCGACGGAGATCAGCACTACGATCTGCTGTCCGCGCTCCAGAAGTCGATACGCGGCTCGGACGAAAACGCTGCTCTCCATTACGCGGCGCGGCTTATTGAAGCCGGTGACATAATTTCGCTGTCGCGCCGTCTGCTGGTCATCGCCAGCGAGGACATCGGACTTGCGTATCCGCAGGCCGCGATGATAACCAAAGCGTGCGTAGATAATGCAATGCAGCTCGGACTTCCGGAAGCGCGAATTCCCCTGGCGCAGGCGGTAATAATGCTCGCGACCTCGCCGAAGTCAAACAGCGCAGAAAAAGCAATCGACGCGGCTCTCGCGGACGTTAGAAACGGACAGTCCTACGATTTCCCGCGTCAATTGCAGAATGTTCATTGCGATGGAGAAGGCGCGGCGGTCAAGGGTCAGCATTACCTGTACCCGCATGACTATCCCAACCACTGGGTGAAGCAGCAGTACCTCCCCGACCCGCTGAAAAACCGGGTCTACTACGAGTACGGAGAGAACAAGCTGGAACAGGCAGCCAGGGATTATTGGAGCCGCATTAAAAAATAGTCTCGATCAGCTTCGGTGATTCGTCGCTGGAATAACGCCAGCGGTCGATGTGGCCGGAAGTGAGGAAATACTTCAGCTCATTGTCGCGGTACGTCTCGCTGGACGTATTCACGATGATGAGCTTTATTTTCATCTTTTCCGGATTTATAGCCTTTATGTAGACGCTCGCGCAGTCGTTTACATGTACGTCCTCGCGAAGCTCCGCAAGGCCGGCGAGGTTCGGGGTCAGTTCCACGAATATGCCGTATTCCTCGATGGAGCGCACAATACCGGTTACTGTTTCTCCGGGTTCAAACAGGGAAGCGTTCTCCTGCCAGGTTCCGAGGAGTTCCTTGTGCGACAGGCATATTCTTCCGTTATCCACCGACTTGACAACAACGTGGATATTCTGCCCGACCGAGAAACGATCCTTCGGGTGAGTTATCCTGGACACGGATATCATGTCGATAGGGATAAGCGACGGAATACCGCAGCCCACGTCGACGAAGCAGCCGAACGGCTCCAGATGAGTTACCCGTGCCGGGATAATATCGCCGGAGGTCAGCGAGCAGAGGTAATCGCGCATGCAGCGCTCCTGCGCAAGCCGGCGGGAAAGCACCGCGTAGGTCTCGCCGTTTTCGTTCTCACGGAAATCCGTTATCACGAAGGCGACCGGCTTGTTAACGCGGGATATCAGCGCGATGTCCTTTGTGGTTCCCTCGGTGATGCCAAGGGCGCCCTCCTCCCGGGGGATAAATCCTTTCATACAGCCGAGGTCGAGGATCAGATTGTGGTGACTGTCGCATATAATGCAGGGAGCTTCCAGAATCTTCCCGGAAGTCATGCATTCGCTGAGGGTGTAGTAAGACAGCAGGGAACTCCTGTTGTCTGCGGTGCCGATAAGGCAGCCTTCAGGCAGATACTCTGTCATTTTGTACCTCCAGATGAATTTTTTCTGTAAATAATATGACGCAGCAAGTGCAATTATTCAAAATGATACAGGATATTTATACAGTTACTTCATGTTTTTTTAGTAATCGGCTGTGAATGCTGTGAGAAATTGCCACAATAATGTTCAAAATACACTCCTGCTGTTAACAGGAGTGTATTTGTATTTATTATGCCTCGGGAGCCATCAGCCGTACCATTACAGCCTTCTGAGCGTGGAGTCTGTTCTCGGCCTCGTCGAAAATCTCGTCCGCATGCTGCTCGAATACCTTTGCGGTGATCTCTTCCTCGCGGTGAGCGGGCAGGCAGTGCATTACCATAGCGTCGGGCTTAGCGGAAGCCATTACAGCGTCGTTGATCTGATAGCCCTTGAATACCTCGCGGCGCTTAGCGGCTTCGCCCTCCTGACCCATGGAAGCCCATACGTCTGTGTAAACCACGTCGGCGTCAGCGGCAGCTTCGACAGGGTTGCTGATGATCTGGAACTTTCCGGGGTACTGCTTTGCGAAGTCGATGATGGTCTGGTCGGGGAAATAGCCCTCCGGGCAGCCGAGGGAAACGCTCATACCTACCTTGAGAGCGCCTACTGTCAGGGAGTTCGCCATGTTGTT
>OLVW01003271.1_pt1 | contig 10370 bp, 8 predicted proteins | sample 1673301 | NCBI WGS metagenome assembly OLVW01 (sample SAMEA3178941, study PRJEB25190) | human gut metagenome | reverse complement strand
CCGCCGCAGTTCCACTTGAAGCTGTTCGATTTGTTCCTGCGCATCGTCCAGTTCCTCATACTTGGCAAGATCAGCCATCAAACCGCCGCCCATTACGTCCCATGTACTCCAGCCCTCGGCATTGTCGAGGGTTTCCAGAACTTCATTGACCGTGTGCAAGGCGGTCTTTCCGGCGTTGATGGCTTCCAGCAGCTCCCGCTTTTGGACTTTCAGTGCGGCAATGCGGCTTTCGCTTTCCGCAATCTGCTGTGCGGCAGGGTGGGCAGAGACTTTGATGCTTTTGATTTTTTCGGAAAGAGCAGCTTGATACTGCCTTTCGCAATCGGACAGCCGTGCCAGTCTATTTTGAATCTGCTTCAAGTCGGCATCAACGGAAGAAAGATCATGGAGAGCCGCATCGTACTTGACGCGGGCTGCATAGGCTTCCTGCCGTTCTTTGTCCAGCTTTTCATCCATTTTTCCAATCACTTGATAGAAAAATGCGGCAAGGCTGTGTCCCTCCAGACGGTCCACATCAGCCTGCTCTGCCAGCTTGGATTTTTCCAGCTTTTTCAGACGATCAGCAAGCGTATCTCTCTGGGCGGTCAGTTCTTTCTGTTTTGCTTCGCAGCTTTTCTTTTCAGCGACCTGCTGCCAAAGCTCTTTCAACGTAGAATCACTCATATGGAATGTCCTTTCCCGGCATTACGTTTCTTCGTTCAGAAGCTGGTTCAAAAAATGCTGCCGATTATTTACAAATGTTTTGGTGATAACGTAGCTGTCCGTATCTTCATACTGACAAGGATGAATCGTGCCATTGTCGAAGCTGAAAATTTCAGCATCAGGCATTCCGAGGAGAATGGGTGAATGTGATACGATAATGAATTGCGCCCCTTCTTGGGCACACCGATAAATGTTGATCAGTAACGTGAGCTGCCGCTGCGGGGATAAAGCGGCTTCCGGCTCGTCAAAAATATAGACTCCATCTGCACCCATGTAGTCCTGCGCAATGGCGAGGAAACTTTCACCGTGTGATTTTTGGTGATAGCCTTTGGAGGGATGATCGTCATCGGAATAGTCGATTTCCTTGGTGGCTACATTGTAGAAGCTCTCTGCCCGGAGAAAATACCCGAACTTTGGTCTGCGATACCCCTTGGAAATCGTCATAGCCTCACATAGTTCCGAATGGGAGTTGTATGTGGAAAATGAATAGTTCTTCGTTCCACCCTCTGCGTTGAAGCCGTAAGCAACAGCGATTGCTTCCAGAAGCGTAGATTTTCCGCTTCCATTTTCGCCAACAAAGAACGTAATGGGCTTATGGAATGTAAAAGTGTCGATTCCGCTGATGGCAGGAATCTGACGAACATAATTGTATGGGCGAACTCTGTTCCAGTCGATGGTCAGCCCTTGGATAAACAGATCGTTCATACAGCACTCCTTACTATATAATGTAGGAGAACGCTTAGTTCCGCTCAAACCCAAGATAGCGGGTGCCCTGAAAACTCAGCTTTCCAATGTCGCCCTCCACAAGCATTCCGTAGTCCGAACCACTTACGGTAAGCTCCATGCGGTCGCCGCTCTCTACCTGAAAGGTCACATAATAGGTCGTGAACGTATGCGCCATCGTATTGTCCGTATGGTGGCGAGAAACTTCCGTGCGCTTTGCCACCACCGTTGCCGGAACGGTCAGCCGCGGCGAATGGTTGTTTTTATTCCATGTGCTGATATTTCCGATGATGGTGTATAGGATCATGCCCAAAACCACAAGGAACAGGATGGGAAACAGAATACTGAACAGCATATCAATTCCAGTGTAAAACATCTTATTCCTCCAAAATTTCTTCCAGCAGGTCCTTTACATCGTCCAAAAAAGATTCTTCTCCGAGGGTGTTCACCTTGAAGAACACGGCCTGACTGCCTCCTGCGGTGATGGCGGACAGCCGGATGGGGCTGTCCGCATTCTGGAACATGGTCAGTGTCAGACTCAGGCGGTTGCCGCCGACCATGCTGTACCGCTCAAACACGCGGACACTGCACCGTGCTTCGCCCTCCTTGAAATCGCTGCCCGCTTCCAGGTCGGCAGACCAGCTGCTGTCCGGGATCTCCTGTTCCAATTTGCGGAGAAGCGTGTTGAATTTCTGATTGCGGATGGTCTTTTCAAAAATCGCCATAGAGGGCCCTCCATTCTGCCAACGAAATTCGGTCTGTTTGCCTTAAATACGGACGGGCGGCAATAAAAATTGCAGAAAAACACCCGAAAAGTAAAATTTTCCGGAGCCGCGCACGAAAAAAGGACTGCTGCACAATTTTCAGTGCAGCAGTCCTTTTGCGTATCAGGAAAAACAGGTGCTCAGCCCTCGGAGGCAAAGAACTCCTTGGTCAGCTTGACCACGGTGCCGGAGAGCAGCAGCAATGCGATGAGGTTGGGGATGCTCATCAGGCCGTTGAAGGTGTCGGCGATGCTCCACAGCAGGCCCAGGTCCACGGTCGCGCCCAGAATGGACACGAAGCAGTACACCACAAAGAAGGGCTTTGCCACCTTGTCGCTGTGGCAGAGGAACACCAGGAAGCGGGAGCCGTACAGACCCCAGCCGATGATGGTGGAAAAGGCAAAGCAGCAAAGCGCCACGGCGGTAAAGATGGAAGCCCAGCCGCCGTAGGTGGTGGTAAAGCCGGAGATGGTCAGCTCTGCACCGGCTGCGGTGCCGTAGTTCACGGGGGTGCCGCTGCACAGGATGACCATGGCGGTCAGGGTGCAGATGATGATGGTGTCGGCAAACACCTCAAAGATGCCGAACATGCCCTGCTTCACCGGCTTTTTGGTGTCGGCGCAGGCATGGGCGATGGAGCCGGTGCCAAGGCCGGCCTCATTGGAAAAGATGCCGCGGGAGACGCCCTTCTGCATGCTGATGAACAGGCTGCCGATGGTGCCGCCGGTGAAGGCAGCGGGGTTGAAGGCACCGGCCACGATGGACTCCAGCACATAGGGCAGGCGGGGCAGGTTGAGCCCTACTACGCCCACAGCCAGCACGATGTAGAACAGCGCCATGAAGGGCACCAGCTTTTCGCTCACGCTGCCGATGCGCTTGATGCCGCCCAGCAGCACCATGGCCACCAGCATGGCCACGATGATGCCCGTGATGAGGTTCAGCGTGCTCAGGAAACCGCTGCCCACCACACCGTATTCCAGCAGGGCGGTGTCCACAGCGGCCACGATGGTGTTGACCTGGGTGGCATTGCCGGTGCCGAACACGGTCAGCACGCCGAACAGCGAGTACAGAAATGCCAGGAACTGCCAGCGCTTGCCCAGACCGTTTTTGATGTAATACATGGGGCCGCCCACCCACTCGCCGGTCTCACTGCGCTCACGGAAATGCACGGCCAGGGTCACCTCGGCAAACTTGGTGCACATGCCCAGCAGCGCGGAGCACCACATCCAGAACACGGCACCCGGGCCGCCGATGGCAATGGCGCCTGCCACACCGGCAATGTTGCCGGTGCCCACGGTGCCGGCCAGTGCGGTGCACACCGCCTGGAAGGGGGTTATGGCACCGTCCGAAGCGTCCTTTTTGCGGAACATGCGTCCGATGGTGGTTTTGATAGTGTACGGGAATTTGCGGATCTGCAAAAAGCCGGTGCGCACGCTCAGAAGCAAACCCACACCAATGATGCACACCATGGCGGGCACGCCCCAGATAAAATTGTTGACCGCCGTATTGACGGCCGTGATCGTCTCGATCATAATTCGTCCCACATCCTCTGTAAAGTCTTGCGTTCTGACACATTTTGTCAGCGCAACATAAAAACTATTCTACCGTATTTCTGCGCAGCTGTCAAATGAAATCCCTGCATTTATGCGCCCCGCAGGGCGACAGGAATGCAACAAAAAAGCAGGCCGCCGGGGTCGGGCAGCCTGCTGCAAAAGGGGCTGGAAAGGTTCAGTGCCGGGCCGCCGCGCGGTGGTACACCGGGTAGGCCACCAGTGCGGTGAGCACCTCGGTGATCCAGAAGGCGTGCCACACACCGTCCGGGCCAAGGCGGCCGCACAGCACTGCGGCCAGCGGCATGATGAATACCATATAGCGGCACAGCGAGATCACCAGCGACGGCACGCCCTTGCCAAGGCCCTCCAGTGCGCCGGACGAGGTGGTGGACACTGCCGACACCACAAAGCCGATGCAGATGATGCGCAGGGCCTTGGCACCGGCGGCGATGGTATCGGGGTTGGAGGTGAACAGCCCGATGAGCTGCCCGGAGGCCAGCAGGCAGATGACCGTGCCCAGCGCCATGATGGCGATGCTCATGAACAGGGTGAGCTCATACAGCTTCTTCACGCGGGCGTGCTCCCTGGCACCGTAGTTGTAGCCGATGAGCGGGCGCATGCCCTGCACGATGCCGTTGGCGGGCAGGTACAAAAAGGTCTGCAGCTTGTAGTAAATGCCCAGAATGACCACATAGCTCTGGGAGAACCCGGCAAGCAGGCTGTTGAGGAAGGTGACCAGCAGGGAGGGCAGAGCCAGGTTCAGGATGGCCGGCACACCGATGGCGTACAGCTTGCCGTCCAGCGCAACGTCCGGGTGCAGGCCGCTGCGGCTCAGCCGCACCGGCAGTTCGGTGCGCAGGTAGACGAACAGGTACACGCACAGGCTCAGCAGCTGGCCGATGCCGGTGGCCAGCGCTGCACCGGCAATGCCCATGGCGGGCACCGGGCCCAGGCCGAAGATCAGGACGGGGTCCAGCAGGATGTTGCACACGCAGCCGAACACCAGCGCCACCATGGTCACCTTCATGCGGCCCACAGCCTGGAACATCTTTTCAAAGGCCAGCGCGGCCATATTGATGGTGGCAAACAGGAACACGATGGTGGAGTAGGTGATGCCGGAGGCCACAAGGCTCTCGTCGGTGGTGAACCGGCGCAAAAAGCCCGGCATGATGGCAATGCTCACCACTGTGATGACCACGCCGTGCAGCAGGCTGAGCACCATGCCGTGGGTGGCGGCGATCTCGGCCTTTTTGCGGTCGCCCGCACCCAGGTACAGGGCGATCATGGCGTTGATGCCGATACCAAAGCCGATGGCGATGGCGTTGGCAAAGTTCTGGATGGGGTATACCAGCGAGAGGGCGGTCATGGCGTCCTCGCTGATCTGCGCCACAAACAGGCTGTCCACGATGTTGTACAGGGAGTTGACCAGCATGGAGATCACGTTGGGCAGCGCCATGGACAACAGCAGCGGCAGCACGGGGCGTTCTTTCATAAAGGTATCGTTCATTGATTTCTCGCTCCTGACAGATCGAAAATGGAAAAAGACCGCAAAAAAGCCACACAATGGCTTTTTTGAAGTCATTGTGTGGCGAAAAGTAGCATAGTGCTGTAAAAATCCACACGGTTTTTATTAACTGAAGGATACCACATCCCCGGGGCATTGTCAAGGAGACTGGGCGCAAAAGTACGACTTTTATAGGCTTGACCATTTTTTGTGCAGGGGTTACAATAAAATTGTAGCTTTTATAAAAAGGAGAAACCCGCATGAAATGGATGATCGCGTCCGACCTGCACGGGTCGTATTTCTATGCCAGCCAGATGCAGCAGGCGTTTGAACGGGAACAGGCCGACCGGCTGCTGCTGTTGGGGGACCTGCTCTACCACGGCCCCCGCAACGACCTGCCGGAGGGCTATGCGCCCAAGCAGGTCATGCCTTTGCTCAACGGCATGAAGGACCGCCTGCTCTGCGTGCGCGGCAACTGTGACGCCGAGGTGGACCAGATGGTGCTGGAATTCCCGGTGCTGGCAGACTATGCCGTGCTGCCGGTGGGCAGACGGCTGGTGTACGCTACCCACGGCCATGTCTACAACACCAAGACCCCGCCGCCGCTGGCCCCCGGTGACATCCTGCTGCACGGCCACACCCACATCCCGGCGTGGGAGCCCTTCGGGCAGGGCAGCCTCTACCTGAACCCCGGCTCGGTGAGCCTGCCGAAGGAGGGCAGCGCCCACAGCTACATGACGTTGGAAAACGGCTGCTTCCGGTGGAAAACCATGGACGGCCGGACCTACCACGAACTGACCCTGAGCGAAACCTGAACAACACAGCGCCCGCCTGCTTCCGGAGTGGTTCCGGTGCAGGCGGGCGCTGTGCTTATCCAAAAAAGAAGAAAGAAGAAGAGAGCAGAATGGGGTTACGCGGCAGCGTAGGCGGAAGCGTTGCTGCCGGCGATGCGGCCGAACACCACGAAGTCGCACACGGCATTGCCGCCGATGCGGTTGCCGCCGTGCACACCGCCGGTGGTCTCACCGGCTGCGTACAGGCCGGGGATGATGCTGCCGTCGGTGTCCAGCACCTGTGCGTCGGTGTTGATCTTCAGGCCGCCCATGGTGTGGTGGATGCCCGGTGCGATCTTGATGGCGTAGTAGGGAGCGGTGGACAGGTCGTCGTCCATGCCGTTGCTGCGGCCGAACTCGGCGTCCTCACCGGCTGCCACAGAGGCGTTCCAGGTGTTCATGGTCTCCACAAAGTTGGCGGCAGCGCCGTCGTTGGTCAGAATCTCGGTGGCCTTGGTGTTCAGCAGGATCTGCACGCCCAGCTTTTCGGCCTGAACTACCGGGTGCTGCGCCGGGACCGGATGTACGCCGTGTTCGGCAAGGGACACCCGCTGGAGCAGGCTGCCGCCCGGGAGGGCAGCTTTGCCTGGGAGTGGCTGGAGGGGCAGACCCTGCTGCTGCAGAACCAGACCCAGCGGCAGGGCCAGTATATTTTGCAGGAGCTGCGGAGCCGCCGCCTGCATCCGGCCGAAATTCTGGAAAGCAGCAACATCCGGGCAGCCGCGGCGCTGGCCGCCAACGGGTACGGCATCGGCTTCCTGAGCGGCGAGCTGCTGGAACACCTGAACAACGCGGTGCCGTTCAACGCGTTTCCGCTCCGGGACTACACCCTCCCGCTGGAGTCGGTGGCAGCCTGGCGGGCCGGGAACTATCTGCCCCGGTACGCGTTGGCGTTCATCGAGCGGATGGAACAGCTGGAAAACCATAAATGCAACGATAGCGCAACGAAAGCGCACTGAAACCGTTATAAAACTGCAACAAAAATGTGCGAAATCCCTTTTCATTTGCCTGCACATCCGATATAATAGAAAAGACAGAAACAGTGCTCTACGGAGGAGAGGGGGGTCCTCTGTGGGAGATAACGGATGTTTGAAGGGAACGAAAAATGAAAACGATGCAGGAGGTTCAGGCGCTGATCCGGAATTTGCGGGAGATCTATACCGACGTGCGTCTGTTGGACGAAGCAACGGTGGAACGCATACAGGAGGGGAAACGCACCGACCCCTGCGGAGAAGATCTCTGCTATGCCTGCCGCCACAGGGAACACATGTCCCGGCACTGTGCGGCCAAGCAGGCCCTGCGCACCCGCACCGAGCAATGTCGGCTGGAATTTTTTGACCCGGACATTGCCCAGGTGATCGCCCGGTATTACGAAGTGGACGGCAAACCCTATGTGCTGGAGATGATCAAGCGCACCCATGGCACTTCGGTGCTGGACATGGAGGACAGCGAACGCTTCATCAGCAGCATCCCGGGCTATGCCACCAAGCTTTACCGCGACGCCCTCACCGGCGTATACAACCGGCGCTACTACGAAGAAACGGTGAGCAGCCTGATCGGTCCGGCCGGTGTGGCGGTGATGGATCTGGACGACTTCAAGATCTACAATGACACCTACGGCCACCATGCAGGTGATCTGGTGCTGGAAACAGTGGCGCGGGTCATCCGCAACTGCATCCGCCAGACCGACACCCTGATCCGCTTTGGCGGCGACGAGTTCCTGCTGCTGCTGCCGGGCATCCCGGCAGAAAAGCTGCCCGAAAAGCTGGAGCAGATTCGCAGCAGCGTCCATGGGGCACAGGTGCCGGGTTATACGCACCTGCGTCCTTCCGTGAGCATCGGCGGCGTGCTCCAGACCCTTGCCGACCCCATTGAGGCGGCCGTGCGCCGGGCCGACCTGCTGATGTACCAGGCCAAGAACAGCAAGAATGCCGTGGTGGTGGCCGACCCGCAGGCTGAGCCCAAGGACCCGGAGCAGCTGCCGCAGCAGAAGCAGCAGATCCTGATCGTGGATGATTCGGCCATGAACCGGGCCATCCTGTCCGAGATCCTGCAGCAGGACTATCGCATCCTGGAAGCGGCCAACGGCGAGGAAGCACTGGAACGGCTCAACCAGTACAGTGGCGACATCGCTCTGGTGCTGCTGGACCTGATCATGCCCGGCATGGACGGCTTTGCCGTGCTGGACTTCATGACCCGCAACCATACCATTGAGGATGTGCCGGTGATCATGATCTCCAGCGAGGACTCGGAGGAATCCATCCGCCGGGCCTACGAGATGGGCGCTTCGGACTATGTGAACCGCCCCTTCGACTCAAAGGTGGTGTACCGCCGCGTGTACAACACCATCAAACTGTACGCCAAGCAGCGGCGGCTGGTGTCGCTGGTGTCGGACCAGATCCGCAAACAGGAAAAGAACACCTCCATGCTGGTGGGCGTGCTGAGCCAGATCGTGGAGTTCCGCAACGGCGAGAGTGGCCTGCATGTGCAGCACATCCGCAAGTTCACCGAGATGCTGCTGGAACGCCTGCTGGAACAGACCCGCACCTACCAGATCCTGCCGGAAGAGCAGGACAACATCCCGCTGGCCTCGGCCCTGCACGACATCGGCAAGATCGCCATTGACGAAAAGATCCTGAACAAGCCCGGCCGCCTGACCCCGGAAGAGTTTGCCGAAGTGAAAAAACATGCGGTGTATGGGGCGGATATGCTCCACCGGCTGGAGAATTTTGCCGAGGAACCGCTGCTGCAGACGGCGTATCAGATCGCCCGCTGGCACCATGAGCGCTGGGACGGCCGCGGCTATCCGGACGGGCTGAAAGGGGACGAGATCCCCATTGCGGCCCAGCTGGTGTCGCTGGCCGACGTGTACGACGCCCTGACCAGTGAGCGCTGCTATAAAAAAGCCTACCCTCACGAAAAGGCCATGCAGATGATCCTGAACGGCGAGTGCGGGGCCTTCAACCCCCTGCTGCTGGAATGTCTGGTGGACATCCAGGGCGAGCTGCAGGAAGCCCTGCGCAAGAACCGGCACTGACCCCGGCGTAAAACAAACAAAAATAAACCGGCCCTTCTCCTTTGGCAGCACAGCGCTGCCGGGGAGAGGGGCCGGTGTTTTTGTAGGTGGAAAAAGGCTCACAGCTCCACTTTTTCCTGCGCACGGTACTGCAGGGCCTCCAGCAGGGCCTCCTCGTCCAGCAGGCTTTTTCCGGCCAGGTCGGCCACCGTGCGGGCTACCCGGAGGATGCGGTCATGGGCCCGGGCCGAAAGCCCCAGGGCCTCGTAGGAGGCGCGGAGCAGCCGTTCCGCACCGGGGGTCATGCGGCAGATGCGCCGCACCTGCCCGGCGTTGAGCTGGGCGTTGCAGTGCACCCCCTCGTAGCCGGGGGCCGCATAGCGTTTTGCCTGGATGGCCCGCGCCGCCAGCACCTGTTTGCGCAGGTCGGCACTGCTCTCGGCGGGGGCGGCGGTGTGCAGTTCGTCAAAGGCGATGGGGTCCATCTCCACGCACAGGTCGATGCGGTCCAGCAGCGGGCCGGACACCCGGCTGCGGTACTGCCGCACCGCGCTGGGCGAGCAGGTGCACTGCCGGGTGGGGTGGCCGTAGTAGCCGCATTTGCAGGGGTTCATGGCGGCCACCAGCTGGAAATGGCTGGGGTAGGTGGCGCTGCCCGCTGCCCGGCTCACGGTGATCTGGCCGTCCTCCAGCGGCTGGCGCAGCACCTCCAGGCTCTCGCGGGAGAACTCCGGCAGCTCGTCCAGGAACAGCACGCCGCAGTTGGCCAGACTGCACTCGCCGGGGCGGAACTGTGCGCCGCCGCCCGCCAGCGAGACGGCACTGGCCGAGTGGTGCGGGCTGCGGAAAGGCCGTGCCGTGATCAGGCCCCGGCCCTGGGGCAGCTGCCCGGCGATGGAATAGATCTTGGTGGTCTCCACGGCTTCCTCCCGGGTGAGAGGCGGCAGGATGCCCGGCAGGCGCTTGGCCAGCATGGATTTGCCGGTACCCGGGGCACCCATCAGCAGCACGTTGTGGCCCCCGGCCGCAGCGATGACCATGGCCCGACGGGCCAGTGCCTGCCCCATCACGTCGGCAAAATCCGGCACCTGTGCCCAGGCCTCGGCGGGGTCAAAGGGAACGGCTGCCGCAGCGGTCAGCGGTCGGATGCCGCGCAGGGCGTCCACCACCTCCCGGGCGGTGTGGGCCGGGTAGACGGCCATGCTGTCGGCACAGGCCTCGGCAGCCTCGGCGGCGTTTTCGGCGGGCACATACAGGGCGCGGATGCCGTTTTCG
>OLVW01003270.1_pt1 | contig 10378 bp, 3 predicted proteins | sample 1673301 | NCBI WGS metagenome assembly OLVW01 (sample SAMEA3178941, study PRJEB25190) | human gut metagenome | reverse complement strand
GAAATAGGAAGTATGGGAAATACAGGAATGGAATCACATATGTTTGACTTCTTTATATCAGAAATGTTAAACAAATTAGGAGTAAACAGACCAAATCTATTAGACAAAGTATTCTGCTTCTCAAAAATGTTATCCTCAGATGTTGACGCAGGTTTTGACCCAATTTATGCATCAGTATCAGACAAAACAAATGCAGGATATGTAGGAAAAGGAATAAGCCTAAACAAATACACAGGTGCAAGAGGAAAATCAGGAGCATCAGATGCAAACGCAGAATATGTTGCCTGGGTTAGAAATGTACTAGAAAAAAATGATATAAAATATCAAGTAGCAGAACTTGGAAAAGTTGATATTGGCGGTGGTGGAACTATCGCATATATATTAGCAAACAAAGGAACAGATGTTATAGACTGTGGAGTACCAGTGCTTTCAATGCATGCACCATATGAAGTAACAAGCAAATTTGATATATATTCTGCTTTCGAAACATACAAAGCATTTTGGAATGAATAAAATAAGGATTGAAGAATAAGTCTTCAATCTCTTTTTTCCGTTCACACGTAATCACTTGCACCAAAAAAGAAAAACAATCGTTTTAAAAAAATATACCTAAAAACAAAGTTTGATTTCAAAAAAAAATATAGAACCTTACGCAACAAACAAAATTTTAAAATATTACAAATTCATAACATTTTAATTACATAAATCAGAAAAAAAAGAAAATAAATTATACAAATCCTCAGTATGCCCATTCCGTAGAATAAGTCAAATTATAAAAAATAATAAAAATACATAAAGTTCAAGTGTTTTGAGCTTTTTTAAATTTGCAAAAAATGGCTAAAAATGTTATATTGTATTGTGAATAAAAATCAAATTAACAATAGTAATACGAATAATTTTAGAATAATATCAACATAAGAAATAGTAAGAAGAGAAAGGGGGTAAATAGAACATGAAAAAAATAAAAATATTAAATTTTATATTAACTTTTCTTTTGATTACTTTATTTTCATCAACAATTAAAGCATTTTCTGTATCATCGAATATTGATAATAATGTAATTAATATTGGAGAAGAAGTTACATATACTATTCTGTTTGATGAAAGTATATTAACATCAGATTTCAAATTAAGCTATGATAATAATATTTTAGAGTATATAGGAAGTAACACTGATAATATTGATGTTAACAATTCAATCGAAAATAAATATGTACATATTTTGTATGTAGATGAATCTGGCAAAGGAACAAATGAAATTAAATTATTGTTTAAAGCAAAAAAGAACTTTAATCATACAGATTTGAAAATTATAGAAATGAATGTTCATACTAAAGAAAAAGGTGTTTCATATAGTATTGAGGATACTAACAATCTTGAAAATATAACAAAGCAAACTATAAAATTTCCAGCGTCAAACAGTATTGAAGATGATTCAAAAACAGATAATAAAAAGAATGATACAAATATTGTAAAATCTGGAAATCAAAATAGTAATAATAATTCACCCAAAACCATTTTACCATATGCGGGAATAAAAGGAAGAATATTTTTAATTGCTTTTATTGCATCAATATTAGCTACTATATTTTTTGGATATAAAAATATAAAATTAAGAAAAATATTCTCTATATTATTTTTTGTAATTGTGCTATCAAAAGTAATAGATGTAAAAGCAGAAAACTCAAATTTTGCAAGAATATATAATAAAATTTATGGATATGAAAAAATAATAACAGTTATGCAGAATGAAAATGATGAATTTACCTCTTATCAAAAATTGATAGATTATTTAGATATAAATTCATCAATTGATAGAATAACTAATTCAAACAATGAAGAAATATCTCTAAATTCAAATGTAACTACAGGAGATAATATTATTTTTACAAATGGATATAGTTATCAAGTGCTCTTATATGGAGATGTAAATTGTGATGGAAAAATAAATTCTAATGATATTGCAAGCGTAATTGAGAATAATTTGAATTTAAAGCAATTAACAGGACTACAAAGAAAAGCAGCAAATCTAGCAAATATGAATGACAAAAAAGATTTAGTATTAGATTCGGACGATATAAAGAAATTTAAAGAATATATATTAAATCAACAAAAAGAAAATCTAGTTGATGAATTACCGGAAGAAATACAAATAACAGGAATAAGTATAAAAGCAAACCCAAGTAAAACATCATACATAAAAGGAGAAAGTTTAGAACTAACAGGAGGAATAATAACCGCAACATATGAAGATGGAACAACAGCAAATGTAAATATGACGGCATCAAATGTAGGAGTAAGTGGATATAATGCCAAACAAATAGGAAAACACACAATAACAATATCATACTCAAACCATACAGCAACATTTGAGGTGAATGTTTTTGATTATATTACATCAATAAAAGTTACAAATAAACCAAATAAAACTGAATACATACAAAACGAATCATTAGATTTAACAGGAATGAATATAATAGCAACATATCTAAGTGGAGATACAAAAGATGTAACAAATAGCAAAAATTTAAGTATAACAACAGAAGAAACTGCACTAAATAATAATATTAATAACTTAACAGTGTTAGGAAAACAACTAATTAATATAAAATATACAGAAAAATCTACAAACGGAGAAGAAGTAACAGAAAGTTTAGCAGACAATGAAAAAATTGAAATAACAGTATCAGTTAATGAACGTAAAAAAACAAGCGAAGAAGGATTTGAAATAAATTCAACAAATGCAACTGATTACAATTTAAAACATTGCACAAAAAGAAATACAAGTCAAGGGTCATGTAGATTTATATACAATGGCACAACCTATATTATGTATGCAATGATGATAGCAGGAAAAGATGAAGAAAATACATCATTATATATACTAAACAATAGCAAAGAAATATTATGGGTAATAGATGACAGAAGTTACGGACATGCAAATTCTATGACATGGAATTATAATGTTGATGGAAATTATATTTATGTTCTAAACACAACAAGTACAAATACTTCAATTGATAGAATTGACGTAAATAAGATGATGGAAAAAATTATCAATATTAACAAAGGAACAATTGTAACAAGCGAGAACTTTTCTAATGACTTTGTAAAAGTATATACAAGATTAGAAAGTTCAAGTGATATTGCTAACAACATTACTTATGACAGATTCAGTAATAAAATATATGCAGTAAAAAATGCAACAAAAAAAAGTGATAATGAAAATCTTAGATTAAGTGAGGTTACATTATTTGAAGAAAATTCTACATTTACAACATACCAGAATAATACAGAGAACATAGAACAAGGACTAATAGCATCATTAACAGGATATATGAAATTTTCTGATAAAGGAACTAATGCAGGATTTTGTATGGCAGAAGACTATGTTTTCCTTGGACGTTATATTAGCGAGACTGGTAGTGCTGGAGATGATAAAATGCTAAATTCATATTTTTCTACAGGACGAAAAAATTACATAGATGTATTTAAAAGGGAAAAAAATAATAAAAATATTTATGTTTATACTTACATAGGAACATATGTGATTGATAGTGATTTAATAATGAGTGAAAATGGTGTAGTAGGAGAGTTGGAAAGTTTAGTTTATGTTTCAAAAAATAAAGATACAAATACAATTGTATTGGAAACGCTTATAAATACTCAAGGCAATTATGAAAAATATCTAAGAATAAAATTAAAAGATTTAGAAAATAAAACAAATTAACATTATAAAATAATAATGAGATATGGTATAGCATATAAATTGCTATATCATATTTTTTTTATATCCAATATAGTAAACTCAAAATGCAAATCAGACAACCCATAATTTTTAATGTACAAACAAAACACCATTTTCATACATTCCGTAAACAATTTCACAAAAAAATAGAAAACAAAACAAATAAATCCAAAAAAATTAAAAAATAGACACAAAAAAGCAAATAAAATCTCACATCGAAAAAATAAAAAACCTACGCAAAAAGGCCAAAGAAAAAATATTACAAATATATAACATTTTAATTACACAAATCACAAAACAACAAAAATATCATATATTCAAAACCTTAATTTGCCCAATCCGTAGCACAATTTAGATTACAGCAAAACAATGAAAATACCTAAAAATCAAGGGCTCAGAGCCTATTCAAAATTGCAAAAAATACATAAAAATGCTATATTCTAAGTATAAGAAAACAAGTAAAAATAAAATAAATAAAAAAGGCAAAAGTAAAATAAGGGGGAACAGAAGATGATAAGAGGTACAAAAACACAGTCTGAAAGCCTTGATACTGTAGAGAGAGAGAGAGAGAGAGAGAGAGAGAGAGAGAGAGCAGCACTTTAGAAGAAAAGAAAAACAACAATTTTTCAAGCAAATTTTTGAACAAAAAAAGCGGAATAACAATGGTAGCACTAGTGGTAACAATAGTGGTACTACTAATTTTAGCGTCAATATCAATACAAGGAATAACAAAAACAGGAATATTCCGTGCAGCAGAAGACACAAAATTAGAACACAAAAGAGCCTCTATAGCAACAACATTGCAAACCAAACTAAAAATAAACCAAACCGAGCAAATAAGGGGAACAGATGAGGAAATAGTAAAAGCCACATACGAAGACGTCAAAAATGACCTAGAAGAAATAAAAAAAGCCGGAGGAAAAGACATAGAAGTAGGTGAAGTAACATCAGAAGAAAAAAATGGAAAAACAGAATGGTTCTTTGAGGTTAAAGTCGATGGAGACGTTTACAAAGTTGGACTTGACGGTTCAGATTATCTAGGAAAAGAAGACGAACTAGCCCCTCTAATTGAAATAAAAAAAGCAACTGCAACAACAAATGCAATAACAGCAACAGTAACAACAAGAAGAAATGAAGGCGGAAAAATAGAATATTACATAAAAGAAAAAGGTTCACAAAAATTTGATTTAGCAGGAACAACAGACCAAAACACATTTAAATATACAAAATTAAAACAAGAAACAACATATGTAATTGAAGCAGTAGCAATCAATACAAACGGAAAGAAAAAAGTATCAAAAGAATACGAAATAAAAACAAGTCTTGTACCAAAAATAGACTCAAATGAAATAAAATTTGCATCAGTTCCAAATGAATGGACAAACAAAAGTGTAGAAGTAACGGCAACACTAACAGTAGATGGACAAAACTTCACATTAACAACAAGCAAAAATTCAACATCAGGATGGATAGCATCTAACAGACAAATATTCACAGAAAACGGAACAATGTATGCAGCCTTAACAGACGGAAACAACTATGGTATAGCAGCTTCACACGAAGTTACAAATATAGATACAACAAAACCAATAGTAAAAAGTCTATCAGTAACAACAAACACAATAAAAATAACAGCAACAGATGAAGCAAGTGGAATATACTCATATGCAATATCAGAAAGTGAAAAAATGCCAAAAACATTCACAAAACTAGATAATAGTACGCAAGTATTCAACACAGTAGTAGAAAATCTAAAACAATCAACCAAATATTATGTATGGGTAAAGGACGTAGCAGGAAATATAAGTGAAGTAGCCTCAACAAAAACAGGAACAGTACCAAAATTAACTGATGCAAACACAACAATTACAAAATCACCAAATGATTGGACAACGCAAGAAGTAACTGCAACAGTAACAACAACAGAAAAAAATTATGCACTACAAACTAAAAAAGACAATGGAGAATGGCAAACAACAAATTCTCAAAAATATACAGAAAACGGAACAATATATGCAAGATTATGGGATGGAACAAATGCAGGAGAAGAAATATATAAACCTATAACAAACATAGACAAAACAGCTCCAACAGCAACAAATATAGAAATAAAGAATGTAACACCTGCAGGATATGATGTATATGTTTATGGAGTAAAGGACAATGGATCAGGAGTAAATAGAGTACAATTCCCAACATGGACAGAAGCAAAAGGACAAGATGACATACAACCAAATTGGCAAACAGGAGCAAGTTCAAAAGGAACAAAACAAGCAGATGGAACAACATGGGTATATCATGTAAATATAACAGACCATAAAACAGAAGCAGGAGAATATAACACACACATTTATGCATACGATAATTTGGGAAATGGAAAATGTATAGGTACCCAAAAAGTAACAATACCAATGGTAAAAATCACATATGATGAAAACTACGTAAAAGACGGAACAACAAATAAACAAACAGTAGAAAAAATTTATAATACAGAATTAGGTACACTAAGAACACCAACAAGAACAGGATACACATTTGCAGGATGGTTTACAGAAGCAACAGGAGGAACACAAATTTCTAGCACAACAAAAACACCTGTAACAGATACAACATACTATGCACACTGGAATGCAAACCCATTAAACTTTGCAAATCAAACAATAAGCAAAACATTTAGTACAAGTGAGCAAAAAGCAGACATAACAGGGGCAAGTAATGGAACAGGAAATTATACATATACAGAAAAAACAGAAAAAAATTCTGCACAAAAAGATACAAATTATATAAGTATAAATGGAACAACAATAACAATAGCAGCCAACACGCCTGCAGACACATATACGTATGTAATTGTAGCAACAGACAACAACTCAAAAGTAACAAAAGAAGCAACATACACAATCAAAATAGAAAGAGCCAAAACTGCAAATGCAGGAGCATCAGACAAGACATATAATGGAACAAATCAAACAGGAGTAACAGGAACAAGCGTTACATGGACAGGAACAACATCCGCAATAGATGCAGGAACATACACCGCAAATGCAACACCAGATGCAAACCATGCATGGAGTGATGGAACAACAAATGCAAAAGCAATAACATGGAAGATGAATCCAAAATCTATAGCAGTAACATGGGGAACAACTACAACATTTACATATAATGGACAACCACAAGCCCCAACAGTAAGTGCAACAAGCGGAATAACTGGAGAAACAATAAATGTAACAAGAACAACTGGAACAAATGCAGGAAGTTACACATCAACAGCAAGTATAAGCAGTGTAACAGGAGGAAGAGCAAGAAAAGAAAATTATACACTAACAGGAAACACAAAGGCGTTTACAATAAATAAAGCAACAGTAGCAACACCAACAAATCTTGCTATATCAACTGCAGGAATTGTAACATGGTCATCAGCAAGTAATGCAACATCATATCAAATAAGTATAGATGATCAAAATTGGACAAACGCAACAAGTGGAGTAGATTATTTAAGTACAATAATAGGAACAACAGGAAACAGAACAGTATATGTAAGAGCAATAAATAGCAATGCAAATAACTACACAACACCAAGTGATAAAGCAAGCAAAACAGTTGCAGTTTATACAACAACAATAAATAGCAACTCTACAAACATGGGAACAGTTGATACATCAAGTTATAATGTTATAAGTGGAGCAACATTCACTACAAGTGGAAATAAATTAACAATAAAGGGAATAACAAGCGGGACAACAACAAAAGATTTAAAAGTAGTTACCGCAACAAATAAAACAGGTTACTCATTTAGTAAATGGTCAGTAGCCAGTGGAACAGTAACTACAGCAACAACAATAACTGCAACATTTACAGCAAATACATATACAGTAGCATATAACGGAAATGGAGCAACAGGAGGAAGCACAGCAAACACCACAGCAACATATGACCAAAGTGTAACAATAGCATCAAATGGATTCACAAAAACAGGATATACATTTGCAGGTTGGACAACAAAAACTGACGGAAGTGACGATGGATATGGCTGGACAAACTGGAAAGGAACATGGAAATATGTAGATGGACAATATGGAATAGCAAATAGAAAATTGCAACTTTATGCAAGATGGACACCAAATAAATACACAATATCATATAACGGAAATGGAGCAACAGGAGGAAGTACAGCAAACACCACAGCAACATATGACCAAAATGTAACAATAGCATCAAATGGATATACAAGAACAGGATATACATTTGCAGGTTGGACAACTAAAACTAATGGAACAGATGATGGATATGGTTGGACAAACTGGAAAGGAACATGGAAATATGTAGACGGACAATATGGAATAGCAAGTGGAAAACTACAACTTTACGCTAGATGGACAGCAAATCAATTAAACTTTGCAAATCAAACAATAAACAAAACATTTAGTACAGGTACTCAAACTGCAGGTATTACCGGAGCAAGCAATGGAACAGGAAGTTATACATATACAGAAAAAACAGAAAAAAATGCATCAGGAACAGCAACAAACTATATAAGTATAAGTGGAACAACAATTAATATAGCGGCTAGTACACCAGCAGGAACATATACATACGTAATTACCGCAAAAGACAACAATTCAGGAGTAACAAAAGATGCAACATACACAATAAATGTAGCAAGAGCAAAAAATGCAAGTGCAAGTGCATCAAACAAAACATACAATGGAAAAAGCCAAACAGGTGTAACAGGTAGCGGAATAACATGGAGTGGAACAACATCAGGAATAGATGCAGGAACATATACAGCAACTGCAACACCAGATGGAAACCACGCATGGAGTGATGGAACAACAGGAGCAAAAACAATAACATGGACGATGAATAAAAAGACAGTAGCAGTAACATGGGGAACAACCACAACATTTAACTACAACGGAAATGCACAAGCGCCAACAGCAAGTGCTACAAGTGGAGTAACAGGAGAAACAATAAATGTAACAAGAACAACTGGAAGAAACGCAGGAAGTTATACATCAACAGCAAGCATAAGTAGTGTGACAGGAGGAAGAGCAAAAATAGGAAACTATGCATTATCAGGAAACACAAAAGCATTTACAATAAACAAAGTAAATGCAACAATGACAAATCCAGCATTAGCAACAGGATTAGTATATAACACAAAAGCACAAAGCCTATTATCTAAAGCCGGAAGTGCATCAGGAGGAACAATAAAATATGGACTAGGAGCAAATAGTACAACTGCACCAACTTCATGGAATACAAGCGTAACAGGAACAAATGCAGGAACATATTTTATATGGACAAAAGTAGATGCTGACGGAAACCACAATGGTGTAGCAGCAAAATATATAGGAATGGTAACAATAGCAAAAGCAACAGTAACAATACCAGGAAGTCCAGTAAAAGCATATACATACACAGGAAGTACAATATCACACGGATACACAGCACCAACAGGATCTGCAATAGAAACAGGAACAACTGGAAGCGCAACTGATGCAGGAACATACAACATAGTATTGAAAATAACAAACACATCAAATTATCAATGGAATGATAAAACAACAGCAAATAAAACAGTAAATTGGAAAATAAATCCAAAGAGTGTAGCAGTAAGTTGGGGAACAACAACATTTAACTACAATGGAAGAGCACAAGCACCAACAGCAAGTGCATCAAGTGGAGTAACAGGAGAAACAATAAATGTAACAAGGACATCTGCAATAAAAGCCGGAACTTACACATCAAAAGCAAGCATAAGCAGTGTGACTGGAGGAAGAGCAAAAGCTGGAAACTACACATTAACAGGAAATACAAAATCATTTACAATAAACAAAGTAGCAGCAACAAATCCAACATTAACATCAGTAAGTGCAAAATATGATAAAAATGCACATGAAATAACAGTAAGCGGAGGTTCGGGTGGTACAATTTACTATAGAACAAGTACAGATAATAGTAGTTGGGGAAGTTGGAGCACAACTAAACCATCAAGAACTGCAATAGGAACAACATATGTACAAGCATATGTAGCAGGAGATGGAAACCACACCAACACAAGTGCAACAGGTAGTGCTACTATTACAATAACTAAACCAACTGCAGCAGATGTATCTTATACACCAAGTGATTCAAGTTGGAAGGTTGAGAATGTTAAACAAGCATTAGATGCTTTGTATAATAGATAAAAATTTTAAATGCTAAGAGAGGCTTATTGCAAGGTAAGTATCTCTCTTAGAGTAAATAAAAGGAAGGAGCAAACATGATGAAAAATAATAAAAAATTGAAAACGGCATTAATTGTTTTTATAGTAATTTTGGCATTAGTATTATGTTTTAATGTTGGTGTTTACGCAGCATATGCTTTGGCAGCAACAGAGGTTAGTTATACAAAACCGGGTACTTCAACTTCTATAAGTGTTAAAGACGCATTAGATGAGTTGTATAAACCGCAATCATTAGCTAAAGCAGTTTCAATTGGAGATTATGTAGCATATGATGCAGGAAATAATCATAGTTATACATCACCAGTAGGAACAGGTCCTTCACATGGAAATGGAAATAGCAGTCAAACATTTACATCAAGCAGTAGTTTAAAATGGAGAGTTCTTGGTTGGGATGAAGA
>OLVW01003252.1_pt1 | contig 10422 bp, 10 predicted proteins | sample 1673301 | NCBI WGS metagenome assembly OLVW01 (sample SAMEA3178941, study PRJEB25190) | human gut metagenome | reverse complement strand
AATGTAGCACATAAGGAAATAGATTTGAAAAATCCAAAGACTAATAGAAAAAATGCCGGCTTTACAGATGAAGAAAGAGGCAAAATGACTGAGCTTTTGAACTCTGGTTTTATAGACACTTATAGATATTTCGAACCAAATACAGAAGGTGTATATAGTTGGTGGAGTTATCGTTTTAAAGCTAGAGAAAAGAACGCAGGTTGGCGTATAGACTACTATATTGTAAGTGATGATATGAAAGATAGACTTGAAGGAGTAAAAATTCATACAGAAGTTTTTGGCTCTGACCATTGTCCAGTTGAACTTGATATAAGGTGATAAAATGTATAATAAAATTACAGCTGTAGAGGCAAAAAAAATTATGGATGACCATGAAAAGGTAACAGTTTTGGATGTTAGAGAACCTGATGAGTTAGTAGAGGGATATATAGAAAATTCAAAACTTATTCCTTTGGGAGAAGTATCCAAAAGAGCAGAAAAAGAGTTAGACAAAAATATTCCTGTTCTTGTTTATTGCCGAAGCGGAAGAAGAAGTGAAATAGCAGGAAAAGTTCTGTCAGAAAAGGGCTATAAAGTTTATGATTTTGGTGGAATTATAGATTGGCCTTTTGATAAGATTATGTAATAAAAAGCCCGTAAAGGGCTTTTTATTTTGAAAAGAGAGGAAATAAAATGTCAAAACAACAAACAGATTTAGGTAAAGACAAAATAGGTTCTTTACTGTTTAAATTGGCTTTGCCATCTATTTGTGCTCAAATTATAAATCTTCTTTACAATATGATTGATAGAATGTACATAGGACATATAAAAAATATAGGACCGTCAGCTTTAACAGGTGTGGGAGTTGCTATGCCAGTTATTGTATGTATTTCAGCTTTTGCAGCCCTTGTTAGTATGGGTGGAGCACCTCTAGCATCTATCAATATGGGTAAAGGAGATAAAGAAAAGGCAGAAAATATTTTAGGTAATTGTACCACTATGCTTATTTTGACTGCTTTAATATTAACTTCGATTTTCTTAGTTTTTGGTAGAAAGATTATGATGCTTTTTGGAGCTAGTGAAAACACCATAGAATATGCTTGGTTATATATGAAGATTTATTCTTTGGGTACAATTTTTGTGCAACTTGCTTTAGGACTTAATGCTTTTATAAATGCACAGGGATTTTCAAAAATAGGTATGACTACAGTTGCCATAGGTGCGGTATGTAATATTATTCTTGACCCTATTTTTATTTTTGGTTTAAATATGCAGGTACAGGGAGCGGCTTTAGCAACTGTAATTTCACAGGCTGTTTCTTGCATATGGATTTTAAAATTTCTTACAGGCAAAAAGACTTTTTTAAAAATAAAAAGAAAATATATGCTTTTAAAGAAAAATATTATTCTACCTGCCGTAGCTTTGGGACTTTCTCCTTTTATAATGCAGTTTACAGAAAGTGTATTAGCAGTAAGTTTTAATACAAGTTTATTAAAATATGGTGGGGATTTAGCTGTAGGTTCAATGACTATATTAAATAGTGTCAACCAATTTTGTATGATGCCTTTAAATGGGCTATCTCAAGGAGCTCAACCTATAGTAAGCTATAATTATGGAGCAAACAATACGGAACGTGTAAAAAAGACTTTTCGTGTTTTATTAACTACATGTCTGATTTATTCTGTCACACTTTGGCTGGCGGTAATGCTTTTGCCACAATTCTTTGTAAGTATTTTTACTCCGGAGACAGCGATGATCGAGTTTGCATCAAAAGCTCTGCGTATCTATATGGCAGTCATGTTTTTATTTGGTATTCAGATTGCATGCCAAATGACCTTTACAGCTCTTGGCAATGCGGCAAGTTCTATCATTGTGGCAGTTACAAGAAAATTTATTCTGCTGTTACCATTGATTTATATTATGCCACATATGGTTTCAGACAAAACCATGGGTGTTTACCTTGCAGAGCCGGTAGCAGATTTCATAGCAGTAACCTTTACTGCAATTTTGTTTTATTTCCAGTTTAGGAAAGCGATGAACAAGATTGAATCATAGTTTATATAGTCGTTAAGGAGAATTTCTTCTTGACGGCTATATTTGTTTATAAAAAAATAATAAGTATTGGATTGACAAGTATCCGAAATCAGACTAAGAAAATATGATTATAAGCTTAAGAAGTATTGCTCTAACGAAGGCAATATCTACACGGAATCACTTGGTGAATTAGCGTACCAGAATAACCCTAAATTCATGAAATTTATTGCTGACAATTCTCTTGGATTTAAAGCTTATGCATCATTTGGTAAGAATGAGATTACTGAGAGAATTGCTGTTCTTGTTGATTTGGTAAAACTTGTTTGGAATGATGACATGTTTATATAATCCGGAGAAAGGAGAAAGTTTTCATGGTGTTTAATACTTTTATAAAATAAGAAGCACGGGAATGAAATGCTTAGGTATTTGATTGATGTGTGTGGAATAGAAATGGAGGGTGGAATAAATTGAACGCAAAAAAATGGGTTACTATAGTTACCTTAATTTGTACGATAATAGCAGTTGTTTTAATGACCGTATTTAAATGTTGTTTTTCAGATGGAAATATTGGATATGATATAGCGTTAGCAATATTTGGTAGTGCTTTACTTGGGCTTATTATGTCGTTAGTAGAATATTTCTCAGAACGTAAAAAAGCCATGGAACAATTTTGGATTGAGGCGAAACGTGTACTTGCTCAATTCCGAAAAGCGAAATATATTTATTTTGATGAACCGGAGGAGATTGTGATTGGTTGCATTGCAGAAAATTATTATAATAAACGTGCTAAAAAATCAGCTCCAGGAGTAGTTGATATATTTGGCTCGGAAGAGTCACATGTGTATCAAGAAAAATATACTCAGTGGATGGAAGAAAATGAGCCTATGTTATTTACAGAAAACCATGATATAGGAAATAAGTTAAATCAAAATTATATTTCAAAAATGGAAAACTATGAAAAGACCGTAAATGAAGTTATTGACAATTATATAGAATTGTCAAAGATTAGTTTATATGAATTAGACAGTGCGTATAGTAATTTGAATTTTATTTTTTCAAATAAAAATATACGACTTAAAGCTTATAATGAAATATTCAATAAGATAAGAACTATAAAACAAAAATTATTGGAAGAGACTTATCATTTCAATCTTTATAAAGATAATAAGGGGAATTTTGCTGTTTGCATGAACAAGGCAATTGAAGTGAGCAAAGTCTTGTTTACAGAGGAAAAAAAGTCTGAAGATGATTTTGATTATGTGGGCATTTTCCAGAAAGAATTTGATGATATAGAAGAAAGTTTAGAAACTTTCAGAGCGAAAATATATTTTAGGTCAAAGGTTGAATCAATTGAAAGAATACCAGTAACTGGTAGGATGATGAATTTTAAGGATTCTACTGAGATATCAAATAGTTAAAAGAGGGAAGGTGGTTGCATGGCAGCAGATAAAGAGTTTTTAACTTACAATCAACAGATGAAGAAGTTACGAGATAAAAAGAAAATTGATTGTGGAAATACCAAAGATAAGACAACATTAGTTAGAATGGGCTATTTCAATTTAGTAAATGGTTATAAAGAACCTTTTATTTGTGGAAAGGATAATAATGGGAATCACATATACATTGCCAATACTTCTTTAAAGGCTCTTTATGCACTTAAAAAATTTGATGATGACCTTAGGATGCTTTTGTTAAAATATATTACTCAGATTGAAGAAGAAGTCCGTACGCTAACTGGATATAAATTTGATCAATGTAATGATAATGGAAAGACTCCTTGGTATGACGCAAAAGCATATTCTGACGATAGTAAACTACAAAATAAGATGAATGCAATTTCATCAGCTTACAGTGAACTGAACAGAAGTAGATCGGAATATGTAAGATTTTATATGAATAATCATGAAACAATACCAACCTGGATTATGATTAAGGTAGTCAATTTTTCTACATTTATTGATGTGCTTAGCAATAGTAAAAATGGTGTAACACATGCACTTTGCAAATTATATGATTTAAAAGATGATAAAGGCTATTATAATGTGAAATTATTAATAGGAAGCCTACATTGGCTGAGAAAAGTTAGAAATTCTTGCGCTCATAATGAAAGAGTATATTGTATTAAACAGCTTCCAGCTAGAAATGATAAAAACAGTGGTCGAATTCTTGAAGGATATTTTAGAAGTCTACGTCCAACATATCTTAAAGATAAAGATAAAAAAATAATGGATTTATTGGTATATTTGTTCTTTTGAATATGGTAAAATAAATGGGAATATGGTAAAATAATGTAGAAATTAAGGTGTTGAGTATTTTTAATATATATAATTATACAAACCGTTACTTGCTACAGTTGTTAGTGAGGATATGAATTGAAATTAATGAAGGGGTTGAAGATATGATTTTATCTGATAATGAAACCAAAGTTGATTTACTTAATAATGAAGCAATAGCAAAGACAATAGTTTCTCTTATTAAGGATAGTAAAGAACAACCGATTTCTATCGGTATTCATGGGGACTGGGGTGCTGGTAAATCCAGCATTCTTGAAATGGTAGAAAATGAAGTGAAACTGGCTTCTTCAGTGTCAGGAAAGAAGTATTCTTGTATCCGATTTAACGGTTGGAAACATCAGGGATTTGAAGACTCAAAAGTAGCTTTGATGAGTTCTATTATTTCAGAGCTTGAGAAGAAAGAGAAACTTGGCGTTAAGTCTGGGGAAATATTAAAAAAACTGTGGGAAAATATAAATTGGATGACTGTTGCTAAGACTGCGGGTAAAACCGCTTTAGGAATTGCGACAGGTACAGCACCGCTTACGTTATTATCTTCAACAATGGATATTTTAAAATCAACCGTAACTACAGAAGAGGGAATTGCTGGAGCAATTGAATCTATTGGAGGTTATTTAAGTGACGCAAAAATCACAGAGGACATATCAAGTAATAAAGAATTTTCAGAGTTTCAGGAAAATTTTGCCGAACTGCTAGAAGATGCAGCTATTGAGAAACTTATTGTTTTAATTGATGATCTTGACAGATGTTTACCTGATGTGGCGATTAATACGTTAGAGGCTGTAAGACTGTTTATGTTTACGGAAAAAACAGCATTTGTAATTGCAGCAGACGAGGGAATGATTCGCTATGCGGTTAAAAAACATTTTCCCGATGCAACAGATGAAAATAAGTTTAATGCAGGTGAGGCCTTTGCAAATAAGTATTTGGAAAAGTTGATTCAAGTTCCGTTTAGAATTCCAGCATTAGGTGAGGTAGAAGCGTGTATATACATAATGCTTCTTATGGTGGGTTCTGTTTTGCCAGATGAAAATGAAAACTATAAAAAGCTGAGAGAAGAGGGATTATCTAGAATCAGAAAGCCTTGGAATGTAGAAAGTCTTACGGTTGATGACGTGAAAGAAATTCTTGGAAATGATTATGAAAAGTCATCGAAGGAAGTATTAATTGCCACTCAAATATGCCATTTATTAGCACAAAATACAGATGGAAATCCTAGAAAGATAAAAAGGTTTGTAAATATGCTCTTGTTACGTTATGAGATTGCTAAGAATCGTGGCTTTGGAGACGAACTGGAACTTGCGATTTTGGCAAAGATGATGTTGGCAGAATACTATGAACCAGATTTTTATAAGGCATTACCTAATCATTTGGATTCTGAAGGAAAATGGGATGAAGTTCCTGAAATACTAGCTGATATAAAAACTATGGTCGAAGATAAGAAAGTAGAAGCAAAAGAGCAATGGTATGATTTAAACAAGATTTGGAAGTGGATTACTACAGAACCAGAAATTACAGATAAGGACTTAAGACCGTATTATTATGCATGTAAAGAAAAAATGGATTATTTTTCAGGTAAAACTTCTAAAAATGATCTATCAGAAATAGTTGAGCTACTTTTTAGAGATGAAATGATTATTGTAGGTCGTGTTGAAGATTTGAAAAATTTGACAAATCAAGAATCAGATCAAGTGTTCGGAATTGTTGCTCAAAAAATTATGGAAAAAGGGCAATTTGATATGAAACCAAAAGGGATTGATGGTTTGATTGTATTGGTACAGAATAAGCCGGAACTCCGTAAAAGTTTAGTTGATTTTATAGATGCTATTCCTGTAGATAAGGTTGGAGTGTGGATTATACATGGCTGGGATAAAGCAATTCCAAAAGATTGTGATGAAAGAAAAGGAGTAAATCAATATTTTGATAAATTGAAAAGCAGTGGGACGGCAATTGTTAAAGCAGCTTTAAAGAAGATGTGAGGTAATTAATAAATGGGAACATCAACACATAATGGAGGACAAAAGGGTGGAACACCTTTGGTACCGTCATGGTTAGAGCAACCAGATGTAAATCCACAAAATGAAAATGGACTTGGTCCCGATGGTAGTCAAATTCCACCAGTGGGTGATGCGGATCGCTTTAGAACACCACGAGGAGAGTTCACGAGGTATATAAATTCAGGAGGACGGGATAGCAGTTTAGGCCGTAAAAGTGTCTCTAATTACATAAGAAATTCTTTGGGTGGTAGTTCAAATGCGACACAGAGAATGGGAGCTGCTAGAAGCAGTTCTGCAAGATTATTAAATGTTGCAGGTGTATTTGCTTCAGGTGGTGCAAGGGCTGTTGAACAGTATCTTTCTATAGAGAATCTCTCACATAAGACAGCTAGTGACGCATTTATAGCTATTACAGACTTTATCTGTCCAGATGGGGGACCACAAGATGAAGGCATTGCGAGGTCGGCTTATATTTCAGCAATCGAAGAATCACCAGAAATAGCTACAATTAAATTTGAGGATTTGACTTCAGAGCAGATTATGGTGATTGTGGAACGCACCATGGCAAATGCGATATTTAATAGAATCACGAATGATATTGGTAACAAGATTATATTGTTGCCGCAAGAACGAGCTATATCAGACAGATTAATTGTTCAAATGAAGGATTTTGTTAAGGGTTCTGTATCGGATGCTGTTATCAATTTAGATATCAAGGCTGGAAATATTCGACAAGGTGATTCTTTAAGAATAGTGGACCGGGTGTATAAGGCAGCGTTTGAAATTATGGAAAGTGCAGGTGAAAATGAATGAGTCGATATAAATTAAGAGCAAATTATGATATTGAAAATATAGATTCGCAGAAAATGGATGGCACAGTTATTGTTGATGTCCCTATGCTTTCTAATGGCGAACTAAACTATGGATTAAGCCACATTAAGAAAAAATTATATGAAGAAAATGTGTATCCCTCTGAAATTGGATTTGATATCATGTCGCTTGCAACAATGGTTTATATGGCTGATACGCGAATTGAGAGAGTGGTGCATGGACAGGACTCTTGGACGAGAGAAATTGAACTAGAAATACCGGTATCAAATGTAGAGATATGGGACTCACAGATTCATACGGTTGAACGTATGTTAAAATTTCTTACAGGAGATTTATGGAAAATTACGTTGTCGAGTAGAGCATGGCAGTTTAATAATTTGGAGGAAGTAAGAGAAAAATCAAATAAATATGATGAAGTATCATTATTCTCTGGTGGAATGGATAGTCTTATAAGTACCATTAATTTGATGGAGAATAAGAAAAATACCTTGTTAATAAGTCATGCTGGAGAAGGACTTACTAAAAATGCTCAAAAAAATATTGTGAATAAATTTGACTTGTTATATCCAGATGTTTTACATACATGGTTAGATTTGTGGATGGTGTTTCCACGTGATTATATTCCGGCAGGTGGTAATGATAACAATACAAGGAGTAGATCATTCCTATTTATCGGTTATGCCCTTTTTGCAATGACTGGCATGGATAATATCAATGAACTGTTAGTTCCGGAAAATGGTCTGATTGCTTTGAATGTACCATTGGATGAAACAAGAGTAGGTTCATTTAGTACAAGGACAACGCATCCATTTTATCTTTCTTTGTGGAATGAATTATTAGTGGGATTAGGGTTAAATTTATCAGTAAAAAATCCTTATTGGAATAAAACAAAGGGAGAAATGGCAGGGGAATGTAAAAACAAGGATGTTCTTTATGAGACGATGAAATTATCATTCTCATGTTCTTCACCAGGAAAAGCAAGATGGAAACAACTCAGTCAACAACATTGTGGTTATTGTGTTCCTTGTTTAATTAGAAGAGCTGCAATGCATAAAGCGTTTGGGGATGATGGAACAGTGTATACCGAAACGTCTATTTATGAAATGCAGAATAAAAATGCAGAAGGAATGGGAATTCAATTGCGCTCTTTCCAGTATGCAATAGATAAAATAAAACAGGATAGAAATCGTGCTTTATTTTATATACATAAGCCAGGTCCATTACCGCAGGATGATGAGTATTTGAGAAAATTAGCTGATACATATATACGAGGATTATTAGAAGTAGATGCTTTTATACAGGATAATTTAGCACAAGAGGATGAGAATAATGATTTATGATGCACATTGTCATTTAGATTTAATGGATAATATGCTAGAGTTTATAAATGAAATACAGAATTCTGATATGAATTTATTTGCGGTTGGAACTACACCGAAGGCATATAGTAGAGAAATACAATTTTGCAAGAATGCTAGAAATATTCATGTTGGTTTAGGGATGCATCCGCAATTAGTATCTAGTGGCTATGATGATATGCAGTTATTTAAATCTCTCATTGAAAAAAGCCATTATATTGGTGAGGTGGGATTGGATTTTAGTAAAGGATATATTCAGACCAAAGAATTACAAATAAATATTTTTAGTGAGATTGTTAAGTTATGTGAACAATACAGAGAAAAAGTGATTTCTATTCATTCACTTAAATCGACAAGTACGGTAATTGAAATTTTAAGAACATACAAAAGACAAAAGAGTAATAAATATATATTTCATTGGTTTACAGGTTCTATGCCACAATTAGAAAAAGCGATTGAATTGGGATGCTACTTTTCAATAAATCCGGGAATGTTGAAAACAAAATCGGGAATGGAAGTGATAAAAGCTATACCAATTGATCATGTGTTGTTAGAGACGGACGCACCATTTGCACTCAAAGTTCAACACATAGATGAAATAGAAAAGGAACTCAAAAGAACCATGTCGAGGATATCGGATGTAATTGGATTCGACATATCTGATATAATTAATAAGAATTCAAAAGAAGTGTTTTGCTACTGAATATTTAATGAAGAAACATTGATAAAGGCTAACTGATGACGTGCTACTAAGAAAGGATACTAATAGGAGTCACAATTTCTGGTTGGCTTTTACTTAATCTTCTATGATAGTGAAAGATGTTGGATATGGTATGATAAATGTGCGAGTATGCTTAGAGGTGATTTAAATGTATAACTTAACAAAATGTGCATTGTGTGGAAATGAAGCAGAATTGGAATTGAGCCATACAGTGCCCAAGATGGCTGTAAGGACATTAAAGAAAACAGCAATAGGTAATATTCGGAGTACAGAGAACCCTAACAAAACCATACAGGATAGCGAGAAGTTGTACATGTTGTGTGGAGATTGCGAGGATTTATTTAGTGAAAAAGAAACTTGGTTTGCTAACAAAATATTTCATCCTTATTTAAAAAAGGAGAAAACTATTTTTGACTACGATGAGAATTTGGCTTACTTTATAACTTCTGTTAATTGGAGAAGTCTTTATTTGGATATTTTAGATTTTGTTGAGAATTCAGTGGTTGGTATAGATGCGTTGGAATGTTTGATTGAATCTGAAAAAATAATGAATGAATTCCTGCGAGAAAAACGTAATGATTTAGGGAAAATAGAAAATCACATTTTCTTTTTTGATGACATAAAAGAATTATCTGTTGGTGCGAGCAATTTTGCAGATTTGAAACCGCATGCGACTTTTCATAGAGGGATAGGTAGTTACACTTTTTGTTACGAAGATGAAAAGACCTATGGTACTTTAACAAATATGATGGGAGTAATACTTGTTACTCTTTATCATAAAGGGCAAAGAGAAGTATGGAATAATACAGAGATTTTGAATGGCGTGGGGCGTATTGAAGCGAAAGATCAGCAGATACAGAGTGTTTTTGGAAATGAGTTAATACATATCATGGAAACAGCAAAGAAAGCATCTGAAGCTATGAGTGTAGCACAACAAAAGAAAGCAGAGGATAGAATAAAGGCTGCTGGAGAAGAGGTAAAAAATTATTCAGTTTTTCAAGACTGGATGAATGATATGGATTTAAAGAACAAAATCACAGATAAGTGATACAGAAGTGGGGGTAAAGGCTATCCCCATAAGAGGGGTATAAACCTTTTCGCAAAAGATGACGATTTCGCTATTTAGTATAAGAAGTAACTTTCATCGCATGTAGAAACTGCGTGTTTGTTGGAGCGGAAGGGGTAAATATAATAACTAAGATTTCATA
>OLVW01003250.1_pt1 | contig 10426 bp, 8 predicted proteins | sample 1673301 | NCBI WGS metagenome assembly OLVW01 (sample SAMEA3178941, study PRJEB25190) | human gut metagenome | reverse complement strand
CTTTATTTTCAAGGCTTGAAAGCGGTTTTCATCAACACATTTTGTCCTATAACTCAGATAAAATCATTTAAATTTGAATCAGTCCTTGCATTAAAGCAAAAAAGAACTCCATCCGATTGGAATATCCAGCCGGATGGAGTTCTTTCTATTGTATATTATAAAGTAAATGAATTCATATTTTCTTCCAGGATGGAAGCAATCTCTTTCAGACGATTTGCATTTTCCATGATTTCCTGCATAACATTGCTGACTTCCATAACGGAAGCGGAAGTTTCTTCGGTACTTGCTGCATTCTGCTGGGCAATTGCGGTAAGATTCTGTACGACATCCACAACATCTCCACGGGCTTTATCAAGCTGTGTTGTTCTGGTGGCAATCTCGCCTACGCCACTGATAGAAGAACTGATTCCATCACGAACCTGTTCGAATACCTGACCGGTCTTATGTACGTTTTCGCTCTGCAGGTTCATAATAGTTTTAACCTCATCCATGGTCTTAACTGCTTTTTCAGAATCTTCAATCAAAGCATGGATAATCTGGTCAATCTGGTTTGCAGATTCATTGGACTGGTCAGCCAGTTTCTGAATCTGCGATGCAACAACGGCAAATCCACGTCCTGCCTCACCGGCACGGGCAGCTTCGATAGAAGCATTTAAGGAAAGCAGGTTTGTTTCTTCTGCGATGGAAGAAATCAAAGTTGTAGCCTCTTTAATCTTCAGGGCAGAGATATTAGTTATATTGGTCTGTTCATAAATAACATCAATAGAAGCAATTGCCTGCTGGTTGATGTTGTCCAGTTCTTTCAGGGTGGCAGCAGCTTCCTCGCTGGATTCACGCATCAGGTTAGCAGTGCTTGTAAGATTTTCAACCTGACTGTTGGTATGTTCAATCATGTTACCCATATTAACGATATCATCGGTAGCTTTCTGGGTTTCGGAAGCCTGGTTGGTAGCTCCGGTAGCAATTTCATTTACTGCGGTTTCAACATTTCCTACGGTTGATGTTGTGTGGGATGCATTGGTATCCAGTTCAGTAGATGCATTGTAAAGCAGTTCACTCTGGGACTTAATCTGTGAAACAATTGTAACTAACTTTTCACGTAAATCTCCGATAGCTCTTGCCATCTGCCCGGTTTCATCCTTACGTTTGCTGATGCGGATAGTAGTCGGGCTTTCTGCAAAGTTCAGGGAAGAGAAACGTTTGATAACATTGGTAATCTCTACAATCGGACGGGTCATTTTACTTGCAATAAGGAAAGAAATGATTCCCAGTACAATAAAGATAATAATAGCGGCACCACCGGCGCGGGCATAAATTGCATCCTTAGCACTTAAAATATCTCCACGGTCAGCAGTAATGACCAAAATAGCTGCTTTATTGGAAGTAACATAGTAAGCCGCATATTTTTCAGCACCTCTGAATTCATAGATTGCCATACCATCCTGCTGTTCTTTACCTGCTTCCAAATCAGCTACCACCTGTTTAATTGCGGGATTTTCTACAGGTTGTCCGACTTTGCTTTCATCCGGATGATAAATCATGGTTCCATCTGAACCAACCACATAGGCGTAACTGGAATCCAGATCATTGATGCGGACATCACCGATCAGAGTTTCAAGATATGCCTGATTTAAAATAATGTTACCGCTCCGGTTCAGGGCAGCATCAACATTTAAACCGCAGGTATCACAGACATCACGCATATAGCTTTCTGCCAGAGTGGAAATTGCATTATCAGCAACCGGTATAATCATAATCAGAAGAGAAGCAACACTGATGATAATACTCAGCAGAACTAACTGTACAACATTAAAGCGCATGGAGTGAAGTCCGGACTTTTTCTCCTTCTTTTCCTTAGGCACTTTTGGTGCTTTTGGCACTTTCTGTGCTTTTGCAGGCTTTGGAGCCTTTACTGGATTCTGCTTCAAAGCAGAATCTTTTTGCTTACGTTCCTTCATAAAAATACATCCTCCTTGATAACCATTACGAAAAAAGACGAAATCTTTTCTTGTGATTTTGCGTAATTATTATTAGGAAATTATATCATGAATTGGATAAAAAGTACAGAAACTTGACAAATAAAAATTACTTTGTTATAATCCGTGATGTAACAAATTCGTAATAAATGTAATAAAAATGAATAAAATGACATATACTTGTTAATAATCCTTAAAAAAGAAAAACAGGGTATATGTTATGGAGGTCAAAATGAATTTAAGAAAAAGAGTGATTGAGAGCACAATTATAGCAGTGATGCTTACCGTTGTAACCGCAGTCACAGCAGTTATGCAGACAGCATCAGTAGAAAATGTACCAGAACCGCAGCAGGAAACAAAAGCTGTGGCAGATGTACAGGCAGATGGCTCCGCCGGCATTATAGAAGAATTGGCATCATTGGGAGACGCGGCAACCGAGCAGGCATCCATTGAACGTGCAGATGTAGTGGTTGTTGCAGAAGCACAGGAAGAGGAGCCTCAGCTTAGTGAGGAGCAGCAGGCATGGAATAGTAAGCTTATGGCAGATGTGGATGATTTCTTATATATAAGAAGCTCCGCAGATGGAGAGTCTGAAGTAATTGGAAAATTATATAAAGGTGCAGCAGCTGATATCGTAGAGACATTAGATGGCTGGTATCATATTACATCCGGTTCTGTAGACGGATATGTAAAGAGCGAATATTGTGTGGCAGGTCAGGAAGCATATGCTTATGCACAGACCGTATGTGACACCGTAGCAACCGTAACCACCGGCGGTCTTCGTGTCCGCAGTGAAGCAAATCCGGATGCATCTGTTATCAAGGCAGCATCAGAAGGAGATAAGCTTGTAGTTGATACACAGACAGAATCTCCGGAAGGATGGGTCGCAGTCAGCTTAAAGAATTCCACTGCATTTGTATCTGCAGATTATGTAACCGTATCCTTAAATGTAGCATCAGCAGTTTCCATGGAAGAAGAAAGAGCTGCATTGGAAGAGAAGGCTGCAGAAGAGGCAGCAAAGAAAGCTGCACAGACTACAACAACCATGGTAACACAGAATGCATCTGTAGCAGCAAACTGTGATGAAGTAACACTTCTTGCTGCATTAATCCAGTGCGAAGCAGGCAGTGAGTGTTATGAAGGCCAGCTGGCAGTCGGAGCAGTTGTTATGAACCGTCTGAGAAGTGGTGCATATCCATCCAGCCTTTATGATGTAATTTACCAGAGCGGTCAGTTTACACCGGCAGGAAACGGAAAAGTTGCATCTGTTATTTCAAGCGGTGTCAGTGGAAGCTGTTTACAGGCAGCACAGGAAGCATTATCCGGTGTAGATAATACCGGTGGTGCATTAAGCTTCCGCCGCGCAAGTTCCGGTCAGGCAGGAGTAGTCATCGGAAACCATGTATTTTTCTAGGAAAATGTAAGAAAATATAAGAGAGTATAAAGTCAGGGTGTCAAAAGAAGTTTTTGGCACCCTGTTGTAATCTTGGAAAAAGTATAGTAATATGTGAATAGTTATTCAAAATATAAGTTTTGGAGGGTAAAAATGGAAGGATTAATAGCACTTATCATTTTAGTAATACTAGTACTGGTAATTATTGTATCCTGTATCAAGATTGTACCGCAGGCAAATGCAGTTGTTGTAGAGCGTTTGGGCGGATATCTTGCAACCTGGGGCGTAGGTCTTCATTTTAAAGCACCGTTTATTGACCGTATCGCAAAGAGAGTTCTTTTAAAAGAGCAGGTGGTTGATTTCCCACCACAGCCGGTAATTACCAAAGATAATGTAACCATGCAGATTGACACCGTTGTATATTTCCAGATTACAGACCCGAAGTTATTTGCTTACGGTGTTGAAAATCCGATTATGGCAATCGAAAATCTGACAGCAACCACACTTCGTAACATCATCGGTGATCTGGAATTAGATGAGACCCTTACTTCAAGAGAGACCATCAATACCAAGATGAGAGCTTCCCTGGATGTGGCAACAGACCCATGGGGAATCAAGGTAAACCGTGTGGAACTTAAGAACATCATTCCACCAGCAGCTATTCAAGATGCTATGGAGAAACAGATGAAGGCTGAACGTGAACGAAGAGAAGCAATCTTGATCGCAGAAGGTGAAAAGAAATCTGCAATCTTACGTGCAGAAGGACAGAAAGAATCTATGGTTCTTCAGGCAGAAGGTGATAAGGAAGCAGCAATCCTTCGTGCAGAAGCTAAGAAAGAAGCAACGATCCGTGAAGCCGAAGGTGAGGCAGAAGCAATCCGTGCGATCCAGAAAGCAAACGCACAGGGTATTGAATCGATCAAGGCAGCGAAAGCTGATGATGCAGTCATCCAGTTAAAGAGTCTAGAAGCATTTGCCAAAGCAGCTGATGGAAAAGCAACCAAGATCATTATTCCATCTGAGATTCAAGGAATGGCAGGTCTTGTAAAATCTATCACAGAAGTTGCAAAAGACGATGAAAAAAATATTACAGATCTGATCGAAGAACAGGCTCAGGAAAATGTAAAAGAACAGTAAATTTTAAGGATGCCTACGAGAATATAACAACTATTGGCAGGTATGCCGGAACACAAAAATGTGTTCCGGCTTTTGCAACGTTTGATACTGACAGGAGGTAAGAAAATGAAAACAATCGTTTGTTATGGAGATTCCAATACATACGGATATAATCCAGAAAATGGCTTTCGTTACGAATACGAAGAACGTTGGACAACCATTTTACAAAAGGAACTAAAAGATTCAGCGATCGTGATTCCAGAAGGATTAAATGGCAGAACAACAAGTTTTGAAGATGAGTTAAGACCAGGAAGAAATGGTGCAACATATTTAGATCCATGTTTACACAGCCACGGACCGATCGATCTGGTAGTTTTGATGCTTGGAACCAATGACCTAAAGATTCGTTTTCAGGCGACACCAACAGACAGCTTTACCAGTTTCATTTCTTGTTCATCTAATCCGTGTGTCCTTTGCATCTCAATACCTCACTTTCTCTGTGGGTATCATTGCTATTTTCATGGCAAGGTATTTAGATTTCATCTTGTTTTTAGATAATAAGCCATTCTTATTCACCCAAGAAATTTAACTGTGCACAAATCCAATAAGGGAGATTTTTTTTGCTAGCAATAAGCGTTTCTCTAATCTCGCTTTCAATCTTTAAGTCATCCTTATCAGAAGTATTGTAGTTTGAAAATAGAGAGAAAGATAATTGAAGTGCGCATTCACGTGGCACGCCCATCTCAATTAATATCCTAGAAACCTTGTTATATGCGCCATCTTGCATACAAGACAGAAAACTACTATCAGGGTTCTTAATGTCAAAAATCGGTTTAAGCAATAATGGGACTTTATATGAAACAGTGTTTTGCAATATTTCAATTATATCTTCTATTTCAGCAGAAATATCGTCGCCACGGGAATGAATTGACGATAATATAATATCTGACAAAGGGGTTTCTTTAGCCCACTTCATGCATAATGAGCGTAAATAGGTACGATTTTTTCCTTTCTGCAAATTGCTAGGTATATATTTATCATATATACCACTGGTGTCAGGAGTATCTCTCAAGAATTTCATTATATTGTCAAGTTTTGTTGCAGCGCCCCTTTCCATGGGGTGAGCTGGAACCGTGCCTGAAAAATTCTGATATATTGTTTCAAGAACGAATGGATCCCAATATCTATTCTTTAAACATATTTCTTTCGGAACCGTCAACTCGTCTAATTTATGTACTATTGCAGCAACTTGCTCTTTTGTGAGCTTTATACCAACATTATTCATTTTTTTCCTTGCATTGGTGCCATGTCTCAGAATGGATTGACGAATATAAATTAGCAAATCGCCATATTTTTCCATGTTTCTGCTCACAGGTTGATTTGTTTCAATAACTTGTTCTATATTCTCATAATACTTTTCGAATCTATCTTCATACCCTGACGGCAATTCTTTGGTGGTATCTTCAAATAGGGAAACCTGTTGACAGTTATCAAAAATATCAAAAGAAGTTTCGTCCAAAACAAAAGTCCGGCCAACAAAATCTTTTAATAGTCTTCCAGCTCTCCCTCTTAAATTGGCCATCTCATAACTTGACAATTCTGCAGAAGTCGATTTTCTGATTAGATATAGGTGAGGATTTCTAATAATTATGTTTTGAGTGGGTAAATTAACCCCTTGCAATAAAGTTGTAGTACATGCAATATTAGTTATGTATTTTTTGTGTATAGCATCTTCTAATGTTCTGCGAACATGTTCAGGCAATTTACCATGATGATATGCTGCGCCCTTTTCTAATGTATTACACATTGAATAACTTGGGTGAATGGACTTTTTATAATAGTCTATTAATTCAGATATTAACTCATTTGTATTCCTTTCACCGTCAAGTGAACATGCAATTTTTCGTGCTGTAGCTGCTGTTGGTGAAAATATAATATTCTGTTGTCCAGGGAATCGATTAACAAGTTCGTTTAGAAAACTAAGGAATTTACTGTCATATAGTTTATAACCATACCCAATGATAGAAGATTGATTCGTTATTGCTTTTTGTAATGGCTGTTTAGTAATAGCACAATATTGTTTCAAATTATAACCTATACTACTTTTGCAAATGCTATAGGTTAAGTTAAGTACCGGACTATCAAGAGAAGTGATACTTTCTGTCTCAATTCCAAAGATACTTTTTCCAGTTATATCGATATCATTTATCCGAGGCCCTGATATAATGACTTGTTTGACATTCTCTTTGTATCTAAATTCATTCAAAGTGTCAAAAAGAATTTTGGCACGCTCGTCATTATCTTCTTTAATTCTCTCAATATTCTGTATTTCATCCGCAACCAATATCAAATTATTAGAAAATACATTTTTATCTGAGCAGAATGCAGCTATTGCTTTCTCTTGAGTCAATATGTATATGTTATTGTGCGACGAGCTCTCCTTGCCTATCACGGAATTTGAAATAGAGCAATTTACAACGTTAAGTCTATTTAGATAGGTGTTAAAATCTTCAGATACCTGATTCAATAAACTAAGCGTTGGTACAATATATACAATATCAAAATTCTCCTTCGAGAGCTTTTCCAAAAGCTTTAATAGAACAACAAATGATTTACCAGCTGAAGTAGGCGCAGATATCCCTATTATTTTTTCAGAGTCCATACTCCTCCATATATTCATTTGGAAGTTTGTTAAAAGGAATTTGTGACCATTTACAGTCACTTCATTTGTTTCCTGATTTAGTGTTGTTAATAAATTGTCGATTGTGCTTCCTAATGAAGAAAAAATACAGTTCTCTCTATCATATCCCTCGTCTGCAATAATTGCTGAGGTAGGATATCCAATTCTTGAAAGGAATTTTACAATTAGTTTACTTACATCATACTTGTTATGATCAATATACTCCCACATAAGTGCAATAACAGTTATAACATAATTTATTGATGGTTTTTTGGACACACAAGTTTCATAATCTAAGCACCTAATGGTTTCATATACCAACTCTTCTGAAACAGTGACTTCACTCTCAGCAAAGCCCATTTTATTTGCAATAAAATCTAAATCAATATTCAACCATTTACCCAAAACAGCTGCCTTTAATTCTTCCATCAATTACTCAACCCTTTCTCCTATATCTTGTTTTGGAATTCCGATGCCAACTCTTCTAATTTCCATATGGGCATGATAATATAAGTGATTCTGTTCAAAATAGGATTATTGGCAATATCAATCTTGTTATTGTCAAAATCCCTAAACCGCTTTTCAATAATTTCCGTAATCTGTTTACGGATGTCATTTTGCGAAGTACAGTATTTCTGCTCAGTCTCATTATAAACAACAAGACATACCAAGCGCACCTCAAAATTATCAAGGGTGTTGTTTATATATTTTTCTGCAATATCGTTCATCTCATCATCAAGAAAATCTTCATGAAGATATGAATAAAGCTCTTTTCTATGAGATGAATATGTTGATAGTATGCTAGTAATGGCATCTTCAAACGCTTGAGAAAACTTATATTTGCTTGTGTATGTTTTGGCTTCCCCAAGTATAATAATAGGCTTGTCGTTCTCTATTTTAAAATGAATGGCATCAGCACCAAATCGTTCATGCTGGCTTGACGTTTTTATTGGCATTTTACGTAGCAAAGGTACTGCTTTTTGAAATCTCTGAATATAATGAAATAATAAAAGTTCCCCGAATTGACCTTGAACCAATAATTTATCACTATTCCTATCGCCACGAAACTTCTCTTGAGCTTTCCTCTGTATTTCTGAACTTGCCGCTGACTCAGATTTCCCTTTCCTTAATGCAGCCTCTTTTAATTTTACATACCTTGGAGAGCTAAACACCCAATCAACAATTGTATCATATAATTCATTCAAAAAATCATCACGTAATTCAAGCAAATCTTGATAATCAATGCTGGTGCCAAAATGCTTTGTGTCGCATGGTAGTATATCGAAATTTTGGTGAACAACGTAAATATTATTAAATAGCGCGTCATTATTGATCAATCTCTTCTCTATATCAGAACTTGTTAGCATGACTTTTACTACCTCACTTATTTTTAATTCTCATTTTATAAGGGTCTAAAAAATCATATAGATTGTTTTACAGTAGACGAATCAAAAAAAGTTAATAAATGTATCGCTTAACAAAAGTTTTTTTTTAAATATCTACTATATTAAATATAGCACGACATACTGAATTTGTCAATACTTGATGATAAAACTATCCAAATACAAATAATCTTGTAATAATATTATAAAACAGGTAACTATTATATCACACCAAATGATTTATTACAATCATAGACCAACCCCCAAAACAGTTTGTAGATGGCAAAACTACCTGGTAAACGAAATTGCACTATATCTTCAGGCATACGGTAGAGTTCACCACAAGGAAACTGAAATAATCAAATATCTTAACAAATTTATTATACGGTAACACAATAAACTCTAGTACAGTTATACTTTCAGCATATTTTGCGATTTAAAACCGCAAAAGTGTTGATTTTTTAGCTGAATTGTGGTATAATAATCGCAACGGAGGTGTTACAAATGATTGAAAGACCAATGTATGTAGATAAAATCATGGCGTATGTTGACACGCCATTCGTAAAGATACTCACCGGAGTACGTCGCTGTGGAAAGTCTACGATACTGAAAATGATAATGGAAAGGCTGAAAAGCGAGCATAATATACCGGAGAACCGCATTCTGTCCTACCGCTTTGACTCCATGGAGTACGATGGAGCGACTGCAAAGCAGATATATGATGAACTCAAATCCAGGCTGTCAACTGACGGAAAGACGTATCTGTTCCTTGATGAGATTCAGGAGATTCAGGGCTGGGAAAAAGTCGTAAATTCGCTGGCTTCGGACTTTGACGTTGACATATACGTGACAGGCTAAAACTCCCGCATGATGTCCTCGGAGATCTCCACATACCTTACGGGCAGGTATATAGCTTTCAGAATATACACGCTTTCCTTTGCGGAATATCTGACATTCAAGCAGACATACAGTGTTGTCGGACCCCCCCGCGAGGAGCTTGGCAATTACATCAGACTTGGAGGATTTCCTGCAACTCACTTGCAGGAGTATTCGCAGGACGAGGTTTACACTATCGTCCGGGATATTTATAATTCAACTATTTTCTCGGATATCGTTAAAAGAAATCAGGTGCGTAAAATCGACCAGCTTGAACGTGTGGTAAAATATACTTTCAGCAACGTCGGAAATACATTCTCCGCAAAATCAATATCTGATTATCTGAAATCCGAAAGGCGCTCGCTGGATAACGAAACCGTATACAGCTATCTTGAAAAACTCGAAAAGGCTTATCTTCTGCACCGCTGCTCACGTTATGATCTCCAGGGAAGAGAAGTTCTGAAAACGCAGGAGAAGTTCTACCTTGCCGATACTTTGCTGCGATACAGTGTGCTCGGTTATAATTCCGACACTGTGGCAGCAAGCCTCGAAAATGTTGTATACCTTGAACTCTGCCGCAGAGGCTATGCTGTCAATATCGGAAAGACCGCCGACGGTGAGATAGATTTCGTAGCAAGCCGCCAGAACGAGAAAATCTATGTTCAGGTAACTCAGGAGATAAAGACCGGGAAAACCGCAAAGCGTGAGTATGAGCGCCTGCTTGACATTCACGACAACTACCCCAAATATGTACTGCTTACAGATGATTTTGCCGGCGGCAACTATGAGGGAATCAAAACAATGCACGTTGCGGATTTTCTTCTCTCGGGAGAGTACTGAAGCCTGCGGAAAACACTTGACAACTCAATGCAGGAATAGTATAATGAAATTGGCAATAATATTCACGCTAAACAAACAACGTTATAGAGCGGCAAATCCGAGCGCAGGGAGTCTGAATACCGAACCGTGTAAATGCCAATAATACCCACAGAAAGTGAGGTAT
>OLVW01003249.1_pt1 | contig 10440 bp, 9 predicted proteins | sample 1673301 | NCBI WGS metagenome assembly OLVW01 (sample SAMEA3178941, study PRJEB25190) | human gut metagenome | reverse complement strand
TTAACAAACGAAGCTTTCGTTAAAGATGCTTTAGTAAAAGCTGGATTAAACCCTTCTAAGCATATGTTAACTGCAACAAGTGAGACTTCTCCTTTAGCTAAGAGTGATGATTATCTTGAAGCATTCTTCATGGATGACTTTATCGGTGGACGTTACTCTTCTGTTTCCGCTGTAGGTGGAGTAATCCTTTCTCTTGCATTTGGACCAGAAATCTTCGCAAGAATCCTTAATGGTATGGCTGATGAAGACAAACTTGCTACAAACAAAAACATCAAAGAAAACCCTGACTTATTAGATGCCTTGATCGGTGTTTATGAAAGAAACGTACAGGGATATCCTGAAACAGCGGTATTACCATACTCTCAGGCATTAAGCCGTTTCCCTGCACATTTACAGCAGTGTGACATGGAATCTAATGGTAAATCTGTTAACCGTTTTGGTGAACGTGTAAACTATGTAACAGGACCTATCATCTTTGGTGAACCTGGTACAAACGGACAGCATTCTTTCTATCAGTTATTACATCAGGGAACTGATATCGTTCCTTTACAGTTTGTTGGATTCAAAGACAGCCAGATTGGTACAGATGTTGTAATCGAAGGAAGTACAAGCCAGAAGAAATTATGTGCAAACGTTGCAGCTCAGATCGTTGCATTTGCTTGTGGTAAAGATGATGAAAACAAGAACAAGAACTTCGAAGGTGGTCGTCCATCAAGTATTATCATCGGAGATCAGTTAACTCCTGAATCTCTTGGATCTCTCTTAGCTCATTTTGAGAATAAGATCATGTTCCAGGGATTCGTATGGAATGTAAACAGCTTCGACCAGGAAGGTGTACAGCTTGGTAAATTACTTGCAAAACGTGTGCTTGCACATGATACAGATGGTGCTTTGAAAGCTTATAGTGATTTATTTGAAATCTAATAGATATTATCTAACTTTATAATGCAGAAGATGCACACAGCTGATATTTCTCATGCTGTGTGCTTTTTCTTATGCTATAATACTCATGTGTTGATATTTTATCTTCACCTGCATCTTCTTATACAAACGAATATACTGCAAAGGGTGTGCCTTACTATTATATGATCGATAATGGACATATCCTGGCAGGTTCTTTTTGGAAACCTAATAAAAACCGTTATTCTATTCCTTTAAACTGCCAGCTTGTAAAGATTCTTCAAAAATACAGATTTGAACGTGGACTCTGGGGATCCAGAAAAGACTATATGCATTTTTCATATTTTGGAACTTAATATTTTAGGATTTAAGTGATAAAAGATAAGTTTTCAACAAAAAAGAACTGACGCACTTGTCAGTTCTTTTTATATTATATAAAAAGCCGAAAACCGGACTTGAACCGGCGACCCCTTCATTACGAGTGAAGTGCTCTACCAACTGAGCTATTTCGGCGTATATAAAAGCACAGATATGTTGAATCTATGCTCCTTTTGTAAGATAACCTTCAATCTTGCTGACTGCTTCTTCCTCATCTGCTCCGTCAGCTACGACTGTCAAATCTTCTAAACGATCTAAGTCTAACCCTAGACTCATCATTCCCATCATACTTTTTACATTGACTTGCTTATTCCCTGTCTCGAATAAAATCTTGCTCTCAAACTGGCTTGCCATCTGTACAAGAAAAGCTATTGGTCTATCTTCTTCTCTTAAGGCTACTTCCACTTTGACATTCTTTGAAATCATTCCTGTCCTCCCAATCTCATCTCTTCCGCAATCCGTCCAATCTTCTTCAATCGGTGATTCACACCTGACTTACCGACTGGCGGTTCTAGCATATCTCCAAGTTCTTTTAGTGTAGCTTCCGGGTGTTCCAGACGTAATCTTGCAATATCCTGCAACCCTTGATCTAAAAAACGGAGGCCTTTGTGCTTATCAATATATTCAATATCTTCCACCTGTTTGACTGCGGCAGAAACCGTCTTATTAATATTCGCTGTTTCGCAATTGACACGACGGTTTACTTTATTACGCATATCTTTCAGGATTCTAACATTCTCAAGTTCCATCAAGGCAATGTGTGCTTCCATAATATTCAACACATCTACGATCTTTGATCCTTCTTTCATGTATACTACATAGTATTTCTTACGCAAAACAATTTTAGCATCTAAATCAAAAAAATTCAAGACTTCTTTTAACTGTTCTGCGGTCTGCTCATCTGTAGAGACGACTTCAAAGTGATAATTCTTCTCAGGATCACTCATGGAACCGGCTGCTTGAAAAGCTCCTCGAATATATGCCCGCTTACAACATGTGTTTTGTAAAACCAACCCAAATTCCCGTAGGTCTAAAAGTTTCACTGTTTTCAATATTAAAACACAATCATTATGCTTGTCAACACTTATCGTATAATTTCGACTTCTTTTTAGAAATTCGTTGCGCCCGACATCAATCTTTGCATGAATATCAAACACTTCTTTTAAAAGTGTATAAAAACGTTTTGCAGCAGATACTGTCTCTGTCTGAATCTGTATCGTATAATTATCTGGTTCAAGACTGATATCTCCGCCAAATTTCAAAAAGCCGGCAATTTCCGCAATCTTGCAATGTCTGGCACTCGTTTCATTTCTTGATAATTCTTCTTTTATATTACTTGAAAATGACATTTGCTACCTCATAATATCTCTATGCTCAACTTTAACAGAATATGGCAGACGTTTTAATTTTTCTGCCAACTTATTTGTAATCGTAACAGATCGGTGTTTTCCACCTGTACATCCAATCCCAATAACAAGATTATACTTGCCTTCCTTGATATAATTTGGAATCAGAAATTCCATCATATCGTTTAATTTTTCAAGAAATTCTACTGATTCCTGATGTTCCATCACAAAATCCTGAATTGCTTTGTCATTTCCAGTGAGTGGTCGAAGTTCCAGATCGTAATATGGATTCGGAAGAAATCGTACATCAAAAACTAAATCCACATCTGCTGGAATTCCGTATTTGAACCCAAAAGAAACAACTGCAATCTGGAATCGTTCCCCTTCTTCAACAAAAATGTGATTGATCTCCTCTTTTAATTCTTTTGTGAGAAGCTGACTTGTGTCGATAACATAATCCGCTTTCTCCTGTAAAAATTTCATGATCTCACGTTCTTTTGCGATTCCATCTTCGACTCTTCCATCTCTTGATAATGGATGATTTCTTCTTGTCTCTTTATATCTTTTTAATAAAATACGATTGCTTGCATTTAGATAGAGAATCTCATATTTAATCCCTGCTTCTTTGATTTCTTTTAATTTCTGCTCTAATTCGCCGATTCCTTCTCCGTTACGGATATCAATCCCAAGTGCAGCATTTTCTATCTTGGCAGTCTTATCTAATAACATTTCTGCAAATTTATCAAGCAATGCCACTGGAAGATTATCAACACAAAAATATCCAACATCTTCTAACATCTTTAACGCACTGCTTTTTCCTGCTCCCGACATTCCTGTTACAATTACAAATCTCATCTTCGCTGCTCCTTCTTAGAATCTTCTTATCTAGAACCTTCCAACTCGTTTTACTTCCGGTTCCATCGTAACTCCAAACTGTTCTTTTACTTTATCTGCTACATCACTGATCAACTGCATAACATCTGCTGCTGTGGCGTTTCCACGATTGATCACGAAACCACTGTGTTTCTCTGATACCTGGGCATCTCCAACCTGATATCCCTTTAATCCAGCATCCTGAATCAGTTTTCCTGCAAAATATCCTTCTGGACGTTTAAATGTACTTCCTGCACTTGGATATTCCAATGGCTGTTTTGTTTTTCTCGCTAAAGCATACTCATCCATCTTTGCCTTAATTTCTTCTTTATTGCCTTTCTCCAGAGCGATCACACCTTCTAAGACAACATACTCGTTCTTAAGAACATTGCTTGTACGATATCCAAGTTCTAATTCTTCTGCTTTCAGGGTTTTGATCTCTCCATCTTTTGTAAGAACCTTAACTTCTTTTAATACCTGTACCATTTCACCGCCATATGCACCTGCGTTCATTACAACTGCACCACCAAATGTTCCCGGAATTCCTCCTGCGAATTCAAAACCTGTCAGTTCTTCATTCAATGCCGCTTTGGATGTGGAACTTAATAATGTTCCTGCTTTTACGGTAAGTTCATTTCCGTTGACTTCAATTCCACTGTAGTTTTTGTAAATCTGAAGAACAATACCATCCATTCCATCATCTGCAACTAAAAGGTTACTTCCATTTCCTAAAACAAATAATGGAATTCCTTCTTCTTTTGCAAAACGACAGACTGCTTCAATCTCTTCAATACTCTCTGGTGCTGCAAAAATATCTGCTGGTCCTCCAATGCGGAATGTTGTGTGTTTCTTCATTGGTTCATTGCTTAAAATATATTTCTCTGGTATGATCTGTTTTAATTTATCGATCTTTACGTCCATAATTTCTCCATTCTATCTGTACTTATGAAAGCATCAGGCTGGCTGCACCATAGATTCCTGCATCATTTCCAAGTGTTGCCAGAACAAATTTTGTTTCCTGTGCTTTTCCAAATGTATATGTCTTATAATGTGCATTGATCGCATCTAAAAGGATCTGTCCAGCTTTGGATACTCCTCCTCCGATCACAAATACTTCTGGATCTACCATCAATGCAATATTTCCTGCTGCAAGTGCTAATTTCTTACCAAGATTGTCTACCTGTGTGGCTGCAAATTCATCTCCTGCTTTGGCTGCATCGAAAATGTCTTTTGATGTTACTTCAGTAATGTCTTTCAGTGTAGTTGATTTCTCGTATTTTTTGAGTGCTTTCTTTGTCTCATATACGATTCCTGTAGCTGAAGCATAAAGCTCTAAACATCCTGTTTTTCCACAATTGCACACTCGATCATCAAAAGGATCCACAGTCATATGGCCGATCTCTCCTCCATATCCACGACTTCCGTCAACAATCTTTCCATCAATGATGATTCCACCACCGACTCCAGTTCCAAGAGTGATCATAACTGCACTGTTATATTTCGCTGCTGCACCCATCCAGATCTCTCCTAATGCTGCTGCGTTTGCATCATTTGTTGCTTTGACAGGGCATCCTGTAAGTTTTGACAACTCACCTGCCACATCAACACTTCCCCATCCAAGATTTACACATTCATTTACCCTTGCAAATTCCAAAACTGCACCTGGAACTCCGACTCCAATCCCGATCACATCCTCACGTGTAAGATCATTCTCTTTCATATGATCATTCACTGCTGTTGCGATATCTGAAATAATATTCTTTCCATTATCTTCTGTTCTTGTCTTGATCTCCCATTTTTCTTTTAATGTTCCATCTTCTGCAAACAGTCCCATCTTTATAGTTGTTCCACCGATATCAATTCCATAGATATATTTCATACAATTATTCCTCCATCTGTCCTGTAACACGTTTATAAAGCTCTTCTGCAGCATTATATCCCATCTTCTTCTGTCTGTGGTTGATCGCTGCTGCCTCTACGATGATTGCCAGATTTCGTCCTGGACGGATCGGAAGTGTATGTGCCGCAACTTTATTTCCTAAATATTCTACATATTTCTCTTCCAGTCCTAAGCGATCGTAATCTGCATCTTTATTCCAGTCTTCCAATTGAATAACCAGATCAATCTCCTGTTCCATCTTCACACTCTCAACACCATACAGATTCTTAACATCAATAATTCCGATTCCTCGTAGTTCAATAAAGAATCGTGTAACTTCCGGTGATGTCCCGATCAAAGTCTTTTTGCTAACTCTCTTAATCTCTACCACATCATCAGATACCAATCGATGTCCTCTTCGTATTAATTCCAAAGCAGCTTCACTCTTACCAATTCCACTTTCACCCGTGATCAGAATACCTTCTCCAAATACATCGACCAAAACACCATGAATCGTAATACTTGGTGCTAATACAACACCAAGCCATCGGATAACTTCTGCCATAAACTCTGATGTTGAATCCTGTGAAATAAGAACTGGTACACTATATTTCTTGGCAATATCTAACAGCATCTCACTTGGATGAAGGTTTCTGCAAAATACGATCGCTGGAATTCCGGCCCCAATAAATCTATTATAAATATTTTTTGCATTTTCAACATCTTTCTCTACTTCTTCAATAAATAAATGCTCTGCTTTTCCAATGATCTGCACACGATTCTTTGCAAAGTTTTCAAAGAATCCTGCCAGTTGCAATGCAGGTCTGTTGATCTCAGCCTGTTCAATATAAACTTCTCTAGAATTGATCTCTGGTGTGACTTCTTTTAAATTTAATTCCTTTACCATATCATATACTGATACTTTATGCTCTTTATCCATAATTCTTCTCACTTTCTGCACCTTTGATTACCGGTCTCTTTATTTATTGTAACATATTTCTTCTTTACTTGGAAACGTGAAAAAATTCATAAATTGCCTGGGCTGTGCTTTGATTCATACCTGGAACATTTAAAAGTTCCTCAATCTCTGCTGTCTTAATCTGACTGATATCTTTAAAATACTTCATCAGTTCTTTTCGTCTTTTGGGTCCAACTCCTTTGATATCATCAAGAACAGAATGCACCTGCCCTTTTGCACGCAGTGAACGATGATATTCAATCGCAAAGCGATGGGCTTCGTCCTGTATTCTTGTCACAAGTAAAAAGGCTTCACTATTAGGCGGGAACATAATTTCCTCATTATTATAATACAATCCTCTTGTTCTATGATTATCATCCTTAACCATTCCACAGACTGGAATATCAAGTTTTAATTCATCTAACACTCTGAGTGCAACATTAACCTGACCCTTTCCTCCATCCATCATCAAAATATCTGGAAATTTGGTAAAACCTCCAAGTTCTGTATCCTTCCCTTGTTCTTTTAATTCTTCCAGTTCCTTCTTCCCATGGAGAAATCTTCTCGTAAGAACTTCCTGCATACTCGCATAATCATCTGGACCTTCGATAGTTCTTAAACGGAACTTACGGTAATCTCTTCTTCTTGCTTTTCCTTTTTCAAATACGACCATGGATGCAACTGTTTGAAATCCGCTGATATTTGAAATATCAAATGCTTCCATTCGATTTAAACCTTTTATTCCAAGCAGTTTTTCAATTTCATGAACCGCCCCGATCGTTCTTTTTTCTTCACGTTTGATCTTTTCACGATCCATTCGCAGTACATTCTGAGCATTTTCTTTTGCCATCTCTACCATCTTATGTTTCTGTCCACGTACTGGTATCTTAAAATGCACTTTGGCTCCACGCTTCTTTGACAGCCATTCTTCAATAATCTCTTTCTCTGCAATGTCATGTTCAAGAAAAATTTCTCCAGGAAGATATGGCGTTCCTGCATAAAACTGTTTTACAAAAGCCCCTAAAACTTCCTCTTTTGAACTTTCCTCATCTGCTTCCATATGAAAATGTTCCCTTCCAAGAAGTTTTCCTTTGCGGATAAAGAAAATTGATACTACAACGTCTTTGTCATCCTCTGCCATTGCAATAATATCTCGATCTTCAAAAGCATAGGTATTGATCTTCTGACGGTCCATGATTCGCTCAATACTCTTAAGGAGATTTCTGTATTCCATCGCCTGTTCAAACTCCAGTTCATCCGATGCCTTTTGCATTTTCTCCTGAAGCATCTTTGCAACCTGTTTGTAATTTCCATTTAAAAACCTTAATGTTTCATCAATCTGCTTTGCATAATCTTCCTTTGATATATACCCCTGACATGGTGCATTACACTGCTTGATCTGATAATACAGACATGGCCTGTCCTTTCCCGTATCTTTCGGTAATCTGCGGTTACATGTACGGATTTTAAATATCTTTCGAAGCAGTTCAATCGTATCATTTACCGCTCCCGCACTTGTATAAGGTCCAAAATATTTGCTTCCATCAGCCTTCATCTTTCTAGCCAGCATGATCCTTGGAAATTCTTCATTGGTTGTCACTTTGATATAGGGATATCCTTTGTCATCTTTTAGTTTGGTATTGTATTTGGGATGATGCTCTTTGATCAGATTATTCTCAAGCACCAACGCTTCTAGTTCAGAATCTGTAATAATATATTCAAAATAAGCAACATTTTTTACCATGTGCTGAATCTTCACAGAGAGATTCCTGCTGTCCTGAAAGTACTGACGCACACGATTACATAACTTGATCGCTTTTCCAACATAAATGATCTCATCTTTACTGTTATGCATCAGATAAACTCCGGGCTTCGCCGGAAGTTTCTTCAATTCTTCCTGAATATCAAACATGAATTTCCCTCCATCTCTATTTTGTATCTTTTGGGGTTGCAAAATACACTTAAGCTTTATCATAGCATAAATTGGGGGTTAAAAAAAGTGGGATGTGTGGAGTGTTTTTGATCGTATATAATAAGGGACCACCATAAACAGCAGTCCCTTACGTTAATCTTTTTTAATTTTTCTTTCGCTTCTTCAACAATCTCACAATCATCACAACCGCTAAAACATCCACAGCAAGCATTATCCATTTTCGAATCTTATATGATGTTTTTTCTTCTGTATCCCCCACCAGACTAGTTTTATGATCCATTTGTTTTAATTTTTCTGAATTTCTTATTTCTTCAATTGTTAAATATTTCTTCATATTCCACCTCGCATCATAAATCTTTTTTCCTCGGTAATATACTTTATTTTTATTGCTTAGGCTTGAGAATTTATTCATCCTTCCATCGGAGTTGATAAAATATTTAAGTATGATACTTTGAACATCTGGACTTTTATCACATGGTTTGACAGATAGTGTCTGATAATCTTCGTTGTCTACCTCATATAGTCCGTTTGAGATTATCCATTTTCCTTTCGTCTTCTTTAATGATGCAATAACATAGTCTCCTTCTTCGAGTGTTGTTTTCCCATGATAGGATGATGTATAGGAAATTCCCCCATTTCTCATGATGACGTATCTATGATTTTCTGTCCTTTTTCCGATTGCTTCTGCCGTTGATTCTATATTGATATAATCTTTTGCGATGATTACAAAATAATCGTCTGAAATATGTGAAATAGTTCCCACAAATAATACATCTTGATTCTTATTTTTTATTATAGAATTTATCTTAGTATCTGCAGATACCAGCTTTATGTTACCAAGCATCATGAAAAAACAGATAAAACAAACTATTATACGTCTCATTCTGTCATGTACCTCCTTATGTTATTTATTATACATGCATTCTTAGGACGAAATATAATAGAAAATGTGAAATATGCTTATGTTTTTCTTAAATTTCATTATAACATCTCTGTGATCAGCAACTACAACATCTGGATCTTCTAAACTTTTTACCCCATGCACTTTCTCTAACATTGCAATGATTTCTTCATTGATCACTGCCATCTCCCAGAAATGTGCCATATGATGTTCTGCTCCGGATGCTGTCAGTCTCATTGGTGCATCTGTGATGATCCGACTGCGATCATACAGTCAACTTCTTTTCCTGCTGCCTCGTATGTATTATCATCACAAACCATAACCAGATGTTTATACTGATCATATGGTTCTTTCTTTAATATCAATCTTCATGATTATACCTCCTGATCTCAAAAAATAAGGGCATATTGCAAGATCTCATTCCTGCAACAGCCCTTATCTTTTCTTTCATTTATAATACAGAAACTGAATAACTATATTCTTTGCTTTCTCCTACTTCTACACTCTGTACATTTCTTTTTTCTTCAAAACGATCTCCTTCATCGCTACATGTTGACAATCCCGTCCATGGTTCAATTGCCACAAAATTCCCATGATTGGCACTTGACCACAGGATCAAGTATGGGAAATCCTTGTATTCCATCTCAATTCCTTTTCCGCTTTTCTTAGAAACAAGTTTTAATTTTCTGGATTTCAGTTCATCAAAGATAACTGCATCAATTTCAAACATTTCGTGATTCAATTCTACTGTGTCTGAATCTTCCAGATATAAAGATCTATGTTCCATATCAACTAAGCCTGTCTCTGGTACTGGTGTTGGAACTGTACATGTTTCTTTTTGTTCAAACACGATTTCATAATCTGTATATTCTTCTCCTGCAACCAATGGACAATTAAATCCTGGATGGCCGCCTGTAAAGAATGGGAATTTCTTCGTGTCCGTATTTTCTACTTCATATGTGATCTTTAATGATCTTCCCTCTAAAGTATATTTTGCCAGCAGACGGAAATCATATGGAAACATCACTTTTGTTTCCATATTGGATGTTATCTCAAATACGATATGTTTTTCGTCTTTTTCGATCATTTCCCACTCACGTTTTCTTACGATCCCATGTCTTGGCATCTGTGTTTCCAGATCATCTCCGATCAGGGCTTTGTCATCTCTTAGTCCACCACAGATTGGAAATAATATTGGTGCCTGCCCACTCCAATACGTTGCATCACCTTGCCAGAGATATTCAATTCCCTGAGAATCTTCAATGGAACATA
>OLVW01003246.1_pt1 | contig 10441 bp, 8 predicted proteins | sample 1673301 | NCBI WGS metagenome assembly OLVW01 (sample SAMEA3178941, study PRJEB25190) | human gut metagenome | reverse complement strand
TCCCTGTGCTGCCTGAAACTTGTCCATCTGGGTCTGCTGAGCCGCCGCATTCATGTCTGCGTTAACTGCGCCGCTCTGGACAGGTGCCGTGTTTTCTTTTTTCTCTTCGGTCTGAACATTCGGAAGGAACTCTGTTTTCTCCATTGCAAAATTCTCCCTTTCCACTTATCGGAATGCTTCACATTATTTGCAAAAGGCCCTTTTCCTTTGTTCTCATTATAGCAAGGGTGTTAGACAGGAGCTGTCCATCTTCTTTTTTCTCAGAAAATCCTGTGTCGATTTTCCAAAATCCCCGTCTTAATTTCGATACATACTGTCAAAAGTATACAACTTATATAATTATCGGTCAAGCCTCATCATAATAGACTTGTAGGTGCACTCTACGATTTATCTAAGGAGGCCGAACCATGGAACGAGAGAAGCCCACATTTGATATCCTGGGCCGTATTGAGCGGGAACGCCTTTCCCGTGGCTGGTCTGAGTATGCCCTCGCAGAGAATTCAGGTCTGACACAATCTACCATTTCTACCTGGCGCAGACGGAATCTTCAACCCAATGTAGCTTCTCTTGAGAAAATCTGCTCCGGCCTTGGTATCTCGCTTTCCCAGTTCTTTCAGGAGGAAGACTCTGTTTACTTAACCTCCGACCAGAAGGAACTTCTTGATCTTTGGGCTAAACTCTCTCCTGCTCAAAGAACTGCGGTCTCTCAAATGCTGCGTTCCTTCCTATATATAAAGGAAGAGGAATAAATTTTTTCCGCTCGTGAGCCGCTTGTGTCAAAAGCGAATTTCCGCGAGCACCCTCTCACGGCACACCCATTTTCAGAATGGGTGTGCTACAGGGTCGCTTGCAAAAATTCACTTTCGACACGCGCGTCTCACTCACGGGCTGTATTTTTGTAGCTTCTTATATAAGATAAAATTCAACTATTCCGCAGCAAAATACGGTCAAGCCCATGAAGGACTTGACCGTTTTATCATTTTGAATAATAGGTTTTAGATACAAGATTCCCGAATTTTTGCAAGATCACTGTTCAGAAGCGTTTCATGTTCCAGAAGACCATGCTGCACAGCAAGCAGGAAATACTTATTATTATGAAGAATCTTATATGCTCTTCGGTAAAGTTCTTCCAGTTTTGCTGACTTGATGGCTTCATTATAAGAAAGTCTCTGCTCGGACATTCTGTTGTCCCCTGATTCAATTCCTACGAAGCCACCACCTGCAAAGTGACACAGCCAAATATCCATGAGCTTATCTGCTTGCTCTATATCGGCCGATGCCTGAATATCCATAACACCATAGATCAGAGACACACCCGCTCTGCCTGCCAATGTTTTGGTCACTTCATCCAGAAATTCCTCCTCATTTTGTGCATAAGTAGCACAGCCATTTACCATACCACCAATTACACCTTGGCTTCCGCGAACCGTGACAATTCCAATGCTTCCGGGGTGAAGAACTTCTCCGACCACTGCATGGGCTGCTTCATGTACTGCAATCTTCTGCAACTCTGTGGAGTCGGTTTCCTTATCCGTTTTTTGGAGTTTATATACCACCTGAAGAAGAGCTTCTATGATATCTTCCTTCTGGATGTGCTCATGACCTTGATAGACACTATTCAGCGCAGCAAGGTTCATTACCGTTTCCAGTGTAGCACAGCTTACCTTGGGCATAGCCTTGACGATATCTGGAATCAGCACATCCTCCGCCAAATCTTTATCCCTGAGATAGTAGCTGACAATGTTCTCTGCATTCTCTCCAATCGGAGGTTGCAGATAGATTACATAATCAAATCTACCCGGTCTCAACAAGGATGGTGGCATATACCTTGTATCGTTAGTAGTAGCAATCACAAAAAGATCTGTGTCCTTTGCATCATCAATACAGGCTTGCAGACAAGCCCATTCCGGCGCATAGGGAGAATTCGATTCTACATAGAGGTTCAAATCTTCTAGGAGCAGTATACTAGGTGCTTCCTCCTTTGCCATAGCAAATACAGCTCTTAATTCAACCAGAAAACTGTTTTCCTGACTGGTTTTACGAAAAACAAAGGGCTTTCGTTCAGATTCCTCCATCAGGATAGATGCCAGCAGACTTTTTCCAAGACCAGGATCAGATTCCATCAGCAGCCCTCTTGGAATAGAAATGCCCTTTCTTTTATAAACCTCCGGTCTTTTTAGAATATCCAGAATCTGACGCAGAATGTCTTTCGTAGATTCGTAACCGATAACTTTTTCATCAAACTTATCCATTGTATTCTCCCTTCTTATTTGCGTTTTGATTTTCTGTTCTGAATCATTTGACCTTTTGCTGTCCGAGGAATGCTTCCGTATCGAACGATATCATCGCCATACAATGCAGCTTCTCTTGACTGCCTCATTTGGATATTATTTTGAAGCAGTTCGTCAAACTCAGATTTCCATTGATTTGTTACCGTTACAAGCATATTCCACTCAGATTTCCATTGAATATGAAACATATTCTGTGTTTGAAACGACACTGCACAAACTGCAAAATGAATATGTACATTAAATCTATCCGCATGAATTCCATAGGCTGTAATATAACCGTTCTTCGCATAGATACTTGCTATTCTTTCTGCTAGAGATACTACATCCTGTGGCAAAACACAATCTGTTGCTGCGAAGGAAACAATGCGGTGTTTTGCAAACTGCGGAATACCTTTATGTCTTCTCCTGACTTCAAAAAGCATCAGATGATAAACTGAACTCGGATCACACAAATATTCATTGGGAATCATCGCTGGCTGACAACCTGCCAAGGTATTTGTTATAGTATTCACTCTTTGACTATCTTCTGCTGTTTTATCTAATCTAAGAATATATTGTAGTAACCGTTTTAAATCTTCCAAAGTTTCATACTTATCATTTTTGAGTTCGATATAACACATACCTATAAACCTCCTCTTTTACCCCTTCCCAATTTTTTTCACTCGCATAATATCCAATATTAGATATAATTTCATCAACAAGGTCTGCATCTATTTTGGTAAAATAGATTGCGCTCTTAAATACTTCTGTTGCATTTTTACCAGTTTCATCCATTCTCTGTTGTAGATGAATTTTATCTTCATCTGTCAATCGTATACTAAAGATATTTCCCATTATAAGCACCTTCTTTCTATTCATATATTTCATAAAGATAAATTAATATCATTGAAAATATAGATGAGAATTTATAGAATAAAATATTATTTATGACGGCATCCGCCTCCCCCCTAGCAAGAATAGCCAAATGTATATACACTACACATTCGGCTGCTCTTGTGCGACTGTTTGTACTACAACTATTCCATTCAGCCGCTTTATCCTAATGTTAGTGTCATTAATAAAGATTAACTTTCACCTTCCTTCTGCTCTATACATTATTTAGCATTAACATTGGATTACCCGTATGTACATCACTCCATCAAGCACTACTTTCAGGCAATAGAAAACCCACATGGAACATCATCCATGTGGGCTTTTTCATGTTACCACCCAACTGATTTCAGGTGGGATTCTTGTATAATATATTCCTGTACCGCTCTCTTAGGAATCCTCCAAGATCGGCCGATCCTCATGGCCTTTATCTTTCCAGACTTCAAAAGCTTATAGGTGGTGTTCATACCACATCCCAGCATATCGGCAACTTCTTCTGGAGTGATCAGAGTGTCATAGCAATCAAACATAATGGGAAATCCTCCTTTTGTGAGTTACTATAATGTTGCCGAAGGTCAAATCATACCAGATACAGAAAAAGGGCGACCACTTGCGTGATCGCCCTGAATTTATGTCAAAAAGCTATTATGTGTTTCTTGTTCCTACACTTTCAAAAAAATTTTGCTTGAAAATTCCCATTTTCTTGATATTAGGGAGCATTTAACGCTCAAATTTTTTCAGAAGTGTAGGATTGCGTCCCAAACTTTCTCTTTTTAGTACATATCTTTTGAACTAGTCCTCAACGATTTCTTTTCAGAAATTGAATAATTGCATAGTTCAAATAGTAGTTTTCCCCTCTATCCTTGTGATCTTTCGGCATAATTTCATCGATTTCTTTTATTGTTACCGGAATCGACATTCTATCCTTTTCTTGCATCGCACTCAGTATATAGTTTGATATTACTTTCTTTGTAATTGAACTTTTCTTAGCTTCCTCCAAAAGACTATCGTCTATCACCATCGTATCCATTTTGAGGTCTTTTTTATTAATGTATTCAGCCAATTTCATATACATTATTTGCATTGCCTTTTCATCATCTTCTTTTGATGTCATTTGTTGCTTTCTAATATTTTCATTCAGTACAACACAAAAGCAAGACATAAATAATGGAAAGATCCAATTCGACCAACTATCCATTTCTTCTTCATATACTTTTTTCCATTGCTCAAAAAAAGATATCTTTTTTTCTTCTTCGAGACCGACCATTCTACCTTCCAGTTCGTTTCTAACATCATATTCCCAAGTATCCATCGAAAAAGAATCGGGATCTCTTAATAATGTTGACGAATTCTGTAATCCCTGAAAAGTTAGATTTAAAACATCCGTCCTATTGTATATATTTCCCAATTCAAAACAACGGCTAAAGAGCCTTATAGATGCTGGATCTGCAAACATTACAATGGTTTGTTCATCTGAAAATTTCTGAAAATTCTTCAGCAGATTTGCTAGCATAGTGCAATTCATACTTCGTTCAAGTTCCATTTGAATGTACAGATTATCCGCGGCCGTCAGATGTTCGAGTTTGACTGTTGTCATATATTTCTCTTTCTTTTTATATCGCTGCTCATAGAGACTAGTTAACTCCTTGTGCAAAATCTGCAGATTTTGTATTTGCCGCATGCTCAACACAGTATGGTTTTCTCTGGCTTTCTGAATGTTCTCCAAGATATCCATTTTTTTAGCAGAGCGTTTCAGAATCACCATTAAATCCAAATCGCTACTTTTTAAAATAGTTCTCTGATTTTTGGGAGAGATAGAAATGTCGGTTTTTTCTTCCTGAAAGAAACTTCGATAGCCGGGCAAGAAGGCAGTAAGTTTTGCATCCACATTATTTGTGGTTGTTTTCAATGATTGATTTCGACTACTTAGTTTTTCTCCCAAAATTTCGGTTTTCAGCTTCTCTTTTTCAAATGTAAGCGGTTGAGTATTATCAAACCGGTAGATTTTTCGGTTGATAAGGTCATCCATGCCTGTAGCAAAGTTACTCAAAATGTCAACCTGTTCTGTGCCGAAAGCCTTTGGATCAAAAAATGCATACTCGCTTGCGGCATATGTAGTCAAGAGGTTTTCCTCGCCGATAATTTTACGAATTATGCAGTACAGTTCAGCCACTGCAGCATCGCAAAGAATCTTCTCTCCCTCTTCTTTGAAACTTTTCTTTCTTTCTTCTTGTTTGGCCTGATGGTCACTATTCAATTTGGCCTGCTGATCGCTATTCAGTTTGGCCTGCTGGTCACTATTCAATTTGGCCTGCTGGTCACTATTCAATTTGGCCTGCTGGTCGCTATTCAGTTTGGCCTGCTGATCGCTATTCAGTTTGGCCTCCGAGCCACTCTCTGATTTGACTTGTTGGTTGCTTTCCTGCTTGAACTCTGGGTTTCTTAAAAATGGGTGATTTTTCCATCGATCCAAAAAAAGTGGTTTTGCCATTCTATAAGCCTGATCCAGGGAACACGCAACAAGATTATCTTGGAGATCTTGTTCCTCTTTAGGAATCTCCATCCGGAAGGTATATTTGATTATCTTTGCCGACTCTGCTAAGCGCTCCGCAAATTCTGCTGCGCTCATATTTGTTGTCTCTAGCATAAAACTTTTTATCGTCCTTTCTTACTACTTTTTTGTTCGTTAAATTTCAATCTCTCAAGTTCACTATCGTAAGTGTATTTTTTCCTTTATTATATTTCATATTTTCATCAATTACAATACTATTTAAGCAGCTAGATTCAAAAAATATTCCTGATTCCTATTGTAATAAGGTTGTTGTACAATATGGTCACCGGAAGCGATCCGGGGACTGAGCCAAGCAAAACAAGGCTCACTCGATGCCTAACACACATAACCGGCAGGAGGTATAACGATGATCTAAAATACAGCATAGCCCTTGAGGCACCGGCACCTTGCTACGAAGGAAACGTAGCAGTTGATCCTTGAAAACTAAATATAGAAAAAGGGAGATGTATGGCATGAGTATCTATCAAGCGCCGCAAGTTCCGCAGCCAGCTGTCACATTTGGAGGTGGCAATTATGTAGATTTATCGACAGTAAACATGCTGCAGGCGCAAAACGCTGCTCTGCAACAGGAAAACGTTGCTCTGAAAAGTGCGAACCAGTCTCTACAGCAGCAAAGGGAGAATCCGCTTTGTAAAGCAGCTAATCGCGCCTACCTGCGAGAATTCACCGCATATAAAACAGAGAGTCTCGTAGAATTTCCCGACGGAAGGTACCACCTTGTTAAGGAAAACCCTCTTGGTGAACTCTACAAGGTTGTCAAGCCCGTGTCAGACTGTACAGAATTCTCTGCTCGATATGTGATCGATCCACGGGACGGCTCTAAGAGCATTGAAGTCCGGTACAGACTTCCTAACGGAACACTTTCAGGCTTCCGTGTTGCCGATGACAAATTTCAGCAGAACACTTTGATTCAAGGATTTTACAAAAGCGGCGGCACACTCCGCTGTGGAAAAGATGGTCCCCGGTTGTTTTATATGCTCGTTGCGCAGCTTTTGAGTAAGCACGAGATCTATTTTCAACCTATACCTGGGTGGAATATCAACGCCTCAAGATGGTTTTTCAAAGAGTCGGCAGGATGTGAGGCGCCACTGGATAGTCCGATTCTTCGTCCTGATGCTCTGATGTCCGAAGACCAGATGATGATGGCCGCGGTCATCGGATTATCCTTCTTGAAGACACGTCTTCCTGAAGACATGCAGCCGACTAAGCCGTTTGCTGTGATCTCTGAGAGTTTTTCGATCACAACAGAGATCACTCTCAATTGCAAGCTCGCCGAGCTTAAAAAGCAGCTGAACCATCATCGAGACGACTTACTCATCCATGTCCGTGGTGGATTTGCGTCCAACCGGTATCAGAAAGCTACGAATTATGATTACCTCTCCGATGAAGCCGAGAAGGGAAGCGCGAGTCGTTCGATCTACATTGTTCAGGCAAAAGAATTGACGCCGGAGATTCGTGAGCATTGCATTCCGATCCAGTTAAATCCGGCAGAGGCTTGCTCCGCTACTACCGGTGTAGATTCTGTAACATGGGGTGATTTGATTTCCTTGGTAGAGGGCAATCCAAACGAATTTGATTCCCGCGTGTATCGCGCATATAAGGAGGAACGTGACAGAATGGAAGGATCAAGTTTTTGTCAGGAAATTGCCGTTTTACGTGCTGTAAGCGAAATCATTTGCTGGACGTTTTCTCAAAAAGCGTCTTTATCCGAAGAAAAGGTTCGAGATGCTTATAAAACCGCCTTCGATCACTATCCTTCCCGGTGGGATTCTATGCTAAACACAACCGCATCGGATTGCTTCCGCAATGCCCTTTATGCAGCTGCACGCGAACAGACCATCCGATTCCGGGACATTGATGACTTAGACGAGACTTATTGCAAAGAAAAGGAGGTACTATATGATGAGTATAAGCTCTATCTCACCCTTGATCTTGTGAAACGTTTGGCTGCAAAGCACATGCCGGAATTTCTTACATCTGACGTTCTGGCTCAGCTGACTGAAGCTGGCATTCTTTCGAGCTCTATCGTAAAGACGCTCACGCTCTCTACCGGGCATTCCAAAAATGTCAGGCTTCGATCAATTAATCGCAGCTTTGTGAATGGATATGGTCGTCGTGACATTACAACTATTTCAACCTAAAGGAGGTTATCTTATGATTTCAAGGCCAGAAATCCAGGCATTCCTTGGCACGTATCAGGAAGGTGCTGAAAAAATCCCGGTCCACCTTCAACTTCACCCCGGAGTTGATCCTTTTAGTATATTCCTTACTGGATCAAGCGGCAGCGGAAAATCCACGGCGGGGCAATGCATGGCAATTCAATTCGCTAAGCAAAGAACCCCCTTGCTCGCATTGGACCTTGGACACACTTTGTCGCCTGATCACATTTGCCCACCGCTGTCCTCTGAATTTGAGGCACTGGCAATCAGGCATGATCTCTACAATGAACCTGTGGCCACCGACATTCTCAATCCTAAACCTTGTGGAAGCAATACAGAGTCCCCCTATGACACGGCCTATGGTCTTTGCCAGATCATTGGACAAAATAATCGTTTTGGCCCTGCTCAAATCGCATCGCTCACAGCCGAGGTCAAAACGATTGTGGAGCGCCGGGAAATTTGTCCCCATATCTTCCCAAGCATTCTTAAGGCATTGAAAAGTTCCACTTCTGCAAATGTCCGCATGTTGGGAAATCGACTGGAGCCGCTTCTCCAGCATGATGTGTTTGAACGCCGCCAAAACGGAAGCTTTTCCCTTCCGATTTCGCCTCATATACATATTTTTGATGTGAGCAGCTATCCTGATACAATCAGGACTACCTTGGCAGAACTTCTGTTATACGATTGGTTTTGCTCCGCTCGTGCGCTGCAGATTCCCATCGTTATCATGGTCGATGAAGTGCAGAATCTTAGGCTTGGTCGCGGCACGATTCTGAACCGAATTATCACAGAAGGCCGCAAGTTTTCAATCGGTTCTATGTTAATCTCACAATCCCTGAAGGGCTTTGCTCCAGATGAGCAGTTAGCGTTGAGTCAGGCTGGAACCAAGCTTTTCTTCAAACCGCCGCTCACGGAAATTCGAGCCTGTTCCGAGATGCTAGCCGAACCAGTTCGGCGTTCCGGAACGGTCGAGCTTCTTAAAAAGCTGAAGGTCGGTCAGTGCCTTCTGTTATCCGATTTCACGTACATCGGAGACTCGCTCCAACCCAGCTCCGACTGTATTCAGGTAAGCATCAACTTTCCGACATCTATTATTGAATAAACAAGTAGGAGGATTTGTCATGAACATCCCGGATTGATTTTTTGAAAACCCTGTTTCTCCCGAGTACACTGATCTGCTATCAACTATGAGGCCCGCCATCTATTTTACAGAGCCTCCATGTCACACTTCCGGCGATTGTGAATACATCGATTGTGGTGCTATCACGCTGCGTGACCAGAGCCTCTTCTTTAACTGCGGCTATGTCGTTCCCCCTTTAAACGCCCAATATGAGGAAGTACAACCCGATTTGCATTCTTTGGAGCGTTATGACTTCTCAAAAATGCCAGATCTTCCCTGGTACCCTTAATCGCCCTTTAAGAGTCCTATATCTCAAAAAGATATGCTTATTATGAAAAGCCACCTGTGCTTTCCATCATTTTGCGAAAGGAGAGAAAAGTTATGATTGATAAGCAACAGGATTTTCTTACACTAACAGGTGCGGCGCGCCGTGCACGGAGCGAAGGTTATGATATAACATACCACAGTCTCCGCAATCTCGTAGCCGCCGGTTACATAAGTCACGTACCGAACGGATCACGTATCTACGTGTTTTACCCCAATGTGATCCGCTTTCTCCAGAAGGGGCTCACGGCTGAACAGAGCCTGGACTACCAGCTCTCCCGCGCCCGTAACTGATCTAACCGTTCGCCCTCAGTATCCTCCGATGCTGAGGGCATTTTTTGAAGCAGGAGGTTCAAATCTATGTTCTGTGAAAATTGCGGTCATCAAATCTCAGATACCGCTAAATTCTGCTCTGCCTGCGGTCATCCCGTTGGCACAGCGCCATCCCCCGGTGCAGTAGCTCCACCTGCCGTTCCAGCCAAACGAGAATCGCCCCGGCTGAAAGCCTCGTCTGGCAATGGCAGCATCACACGAATGTCCGGAACACGCCGGAAGCCATGGCTGCTCCGAATGCCAATCCCTGATCCTCACACCGGAATTACAGTCATGAAGGCTGTTGGCACCTACGTCACCCGTGAAGAAGCAGAAGCTGTCCGCGCAGAGATGATGAAGCGTCCGGCCACACCCTATCAGGACTCTACCCTGCAGGACTGCTTCCGGATGTTCAAAGATTCCCGTGAATATAAGAGCCGGTCTGATAAGGCTCGCGAGCTCTATGACATTGCGTGGAAATATCTCCGTCCGCTGTGGCACTTCAAAATTGCCGCCCTCTATGCGCAGGACTTTCAAAACATCTTAGACAAGATGGCCGATAACGGCCTGTCTCAAAGTATGTTGGAAAAAGAGCGTACTCTTATCAGTAAGCTGTATCGCACAGCCATTGGCTGGCGTGTCGTGGATGCCAACCTTGCATCTGTCCTGAAAGTCGAAGGACGCAAATCTCCGGAACGCGAGATTTTCACGGACGAACAGGTAACGCTGATTCTGAGTCAGAAGAACACTCCCACGGGGCAGATGGTAATTGCTCTTCTGGCCTGTGGAGTTC
>OLVW01003245.1_pt1 | contig 10445 bp, 10 predicted proteins | sample 1673301 | NCBI WGS metagenome assembly OLVW01 (sample SAMEA3178941, study PRJEB25190) | human gut metagenome | reverse complement strand
CCTTGGAAAGCAAGACAACCGTCTCAACGTGAACAGTCTGACAAAATTGATCAACGCAGCAGGCTTTTTCCAGCTTATATCCTGCCGCCAGAAATGCCGGAAGATCTCTTGCCAGGCTGGTCGCTTTGCAGGAAATATATACAATATGGTCTACCCCATAAGAAAGAATCTTCGGCAATGCTTTGGGATGGATTCCATCCCTTGGCGGATCCAGAATGATCACATCCGGTTTCTCCGTCAGATCATCCAGGACTTTAAGGACATCTCCTGCAATAAATTTGCAATTACTCAGGTTATTCAGTGCTGCATTCTGTTTTGCAGCTTCTACTGCCTCTTCCACAATTTCCACGCCTATCACTTCGTCCGCTACGGAGGCTGCAAGCTGGGCGATCGTTCCGGTTCCGCTGTAAAGGTCGAACACTACTTTATCCTTCGTATCTCCGATATACTCACGTACGATAGAATAAAGCACTTCCGCAGCCAGGGAATTAGGCTGGAAAAATGAAAATGTACTGATCTTAAATCGCAGTCCCAGAAGCGTTTCATAAAAGAAATCCTGACCGTAAAGGATACGTGTCTCATCACTCTGCACCACATCAGAAAGAGAATCATTGATAATATGCATGATTCCCACAATTTTACCCTCCAGCGGAAGTGCAAGAAGTTCTTCTTTCAGAGATTCCAGATCATGTTCTTCCTGACTGGTGGTAATCACATGGACCAGAATCTCTCCTGTAGTCACACCGCGGCGGAGAAGCAGATGGCGCAGATATCCTGTATGCTGCATCTTTTTATAATAGGAAACGTTTCGTTTCAGGAAGTATTCATGCACACAAGTCAGGATTTTCGTCATATCTTCATGAACCAGTTGACAGTCATCTGCTGTAAGAACATCATAGGTACTGCCTTTTTTGTGCAGACCCAGCGTCAACGGACCATCCTTATATGCATCACCAAAGGAGAATTCCATTTTATTTCGATATCTGAATTCAATGGGACTTCCATGAATTCCCTCCCACTGGTAATCAGTGCCGTTCAATGCACCATCCAACAGTTCACGAACCTGACATTCTTTCATTTTAAGCTGATTTTCATAGGACATGGTCTGATACATGCATCCTCCACATTCCGGAAAAATGCTACAGACCGGTTCTCTTGTTTCAAGCGGAGACTTCTCCAACACTTCCAGAAGTCTTCCCTCTGCACGTCCGGAACGCTTCTTATTGATCATAAAACGGACTTTCTGTCCAGGCATTCCGTTCTTTACGGTAACTTTTTGTCCGTCTGTTATCACAATTCCCTTATTGGGAAAATCTACTTTCTCAATCACGCCTTCATAAATTTCGCCTTTTTTCATATAACCTCCATAAAAATAGCCCCGGTATAAGCCGGAGCTATTCTTTCATTTTCATATTACAGGTAATTATTCTTCTTCATCTTCGAAATAATCGTCGAAGTCATCGTCAAAATCCTCTTCAAAATCTTCCAGATAATCCGGAGCAAAGAAATGATATACAGCAAATGCGATACCTGCTACTGCTGCAACTGCGCCAATGATTGCCAGTACCCAGAGGACTGTATTTTTTTCTTTCTCTTCTTCTTTTCTGTTTAATGCTGATAATAATTCTTCAATTTTGATATTCATAATCGCACCATCCTCTCAATAATTCATCAGCTGACACTTAACACTTCTGCCGTCTGCTGTTTAATGAAATTATTATAACACTTTTTCTGTAATTTTACCATAAGATATCTGCATTTATTCTATACTTTTGTTAATTTCTTTATTATAATGATATCAGGGGGTTACTGTTCACACAATCCCGAGACATACAAGCCAAAATTCCATTGCCGCAGGCAATCTGGAATGAATTTTGCCCCTGACTTAAAAATATGCCGACAGCAACGATCTGATAAGAGAGGATAAATACTTATGGTAGAAACACTTTTTTTTGATCTTGATAATACATTACTTGATTTTAACCGGGCAGAAAGAGCAGCTATCGCAAAAACTCTGAAAAGTTTTCACATTGCTCCCGAGCCTTCAGTTCTGAAGCGTTACAGTGAGCTCAACCTCGCCCAGTGGAAGCTTCTTGAACAGGGCAAGATCACCAGAGACCAGGTAAAGCTTCGGAGATTCCGGCTTCTTTTTGCAGAGCTGAATGTGGATGTACCTGCAAAAGAAGCTGCACATACCTATGAAACTCTTCTGGCCCAGGGACACTATTTCATAGATGGTGCAGAAGAATTGCTCGAAACTCTTTACGGTCAATACCGGATGTATCTGGTTACAAACGGTACCTTAAGTGTCCAGAAGGGACGGCTTAAAAGTTCCGGAATTTCCCGTTACTTTGAGGATATTTTTATCTCCGAAGAACTGGGATACAATAAACCGGGCAGGGAATACTTTGACTGCTGCTTCTCCAGAATCCCTGATTTCCATAAGGAAACAGCCGTAATCGTGGGGGACAGCCTGACCTCTGATATCCAGGGCGGCATCAATGCCGGAATCCGCACGATCTGGTTTAATCCCAGCCATGAGAAGACTTCAGAAATCATCCCTGATCATGAATTTGACAGTCTTATGAAACTTCCTGAACTCCTGTCTCATATATAAAGCGGATAAAATCGTTCGCCTTACTGCTTATTGCTTTTCGCAGCCTCCGCAGGTGACTTAAGTCACCTGCCCCAATCGCCCGGCTAACAGACGGCAGGCGTGACTTGCCTGCATCATCCTGATTCTGAAATTACTATATTTTTTTCAGCTTTGCAAATCCTGCGAACATTTTCTTTATTCCCACTTTGTCAAAATCAACAGTGACTTCATAATCTCTTCCGCCATCTACAATATCTTTGACAATTCCTACACCAAATTTAATGTGGCGGACAGTGTCTCCCACTTCGTAATCCAGTGCAGCAGCCTTCGTCACCTTAAATTCTCTGGGCTTGAATGTTTTCGTCTCAAAAGCCATTTTCATTTTTGCAAGGTTTCTGTCTGCCTGAATCATCTCTTCAATCTTTTTCTTCTTTTCCTGAGCTTCCTGTCCCAGATCCACAAGCTCCCGCGGAATTTCACGTACAAATCTGGATACTTTATTATACTGTACTTCTCCCCGGAGCATCCGCTGTCTGGCACTTGTCAGCGTCAGATCCTCCATAGCTCTTGTGATACCCACATAACAGAGCCTTCTCTCTTCTTCCAGATCAGATCTGTCATCTGATATAATGGACATATAAGACGGAAACATCCCATCTTCCATTCCTGCGAGAAATACTCTCGGAAACTCCAGACCTTTGGCACTATGTAGTGTCATAAGAAGCACATAATCCTGATCCGGATCTACAGTATCAATATCTGCTACCAGAGCCACCTCTTCCAGAAAGCCTGAAAGCGTAGCCGACTGATTCTGCTCCTCCATAGCCTCCTGATAAGCTACAGTCTTGGAAATCAACTCATCAATATTCTCAATTCTTGCTCTCGATTCTTCTGTATCCTCAGCTTCCAGCTCTGCCACATAACCTGTGGAATCAATTACCTCCTGCAGGATTTCCTCCACAGTCATCACATCTGCCTTGCTTTTCAGCATCTGTATAAAAGTTACAAAGCCATCGATCTTTGACAAGCTTCTTCCAATAGAAGGAACCTCTTCAGCCACGCGCAATGCCTCATACAGACTGATTCCCATATTGTCCGCATAATCCTGAACACGTCCAAGTGTCGTTGCACCGATTCCACGCTTTGGCACATTTATGATTCTCTGCACAGCAAGATCATCTCTGGCATTATTAATCGTTTTCAGATAACAGAGAAGATCCTTGATTTCCTTACGTGCATAGAAATTAACGCCTCCTACCAGTTTATATGGAATATTGGCTGCAATAAATTTCTCCTCGAAAATACGGGACTGGGCATTGGTACGATAAAGAATAGCGCAATCACGGTAGTTCCCAAGACCGTTTCTTTTTAACTTGCCGATTTCCCCTGCCACATACTCTGCTTCCTCATAAGCATTCAAAAACTGGCGAAAATGCACCTTGCTGCCTTCTTCGTTCTCTGTCCACAGGGTTTTTGCCTTACGTTCTGTATTATTCGCGATCACCTGGTTCGCTGCATTCAGGATATTCCTTGTAGAGCGGTAGTTCTGCTCCAGACGGATTACCCTGGCATCTGGAAAAACATGCTCAAATCCAAGAATATTTCCAATATTAGCCCCACGGAATTTATAAATGGACTGGTCATCATCACCTACCACACAAAGATTCTGATACCGCTGGGCCAGAAGACTGATAAACTTAAACTGTGCAGTATTGGTATCCTGATACTCATCCACCATAATGTATTTAAACCGCTCCTGATAGTACTCTAGCACTGCACCGCATTTTTCAAAAAGCTCCACCGTCTTTACGATCAGATCATCAAAGTCCAGTGCATTATTCTTGCGAAGAGCAGCCTGGTATTCACGGTAAACAGAAGCCACTTTCTTCATATTGTAATCTCCGGCAGCTTTCATCTCCATATCATCTGGTGTAAGCAGCTCGTCCTTGGCATGGGAAATCTGGGCAAGAAGGGAACGCTCTTTATAAATCTTGGTGTCAATGTTCATCTTCCTGCACACATCTTTCATAAGAGACTTCTGGTCATCTGTATCATAGATTGTAAAATTCGTGTCATATCCCAGATTATCAATATGTCTCCGAAGGATTCTTACGCAGGCAGAGTGGAAAGTAGACACCCAGATACTCTCAGAACCAAAGCCCACCAGCTTATCCACACGCTCTCTCATCTCCTGAGCAGCCTTATTGGTAAAAGTAATAGCCAGAATATTCCACGGATTTACTCCCTTTTCATCCATCAGATAGGCAATCCTGTGTGTCAGCACTCTTGTCTTGCCGGAACCAGCTCCCGCCAGGATCAGGACTGGTCCCTCTGTCTGTGCTACCGCCTCGCGCTGAGGGGGATTTAATGTATCATATATGCTCATTTATGTTCTCCTTTTTCGCTAAAGCGTGTTTGAAAAAAGCTTTCTGCAGGATGTGCGCCACAATTTGTAGGAGCTTCCGCCCTGATGAGGGCGTCACAGCGGACTGCGACAACTGAATTCGGACGAAATATACCGTCAAATGGGGCATGCAGATTGCGGGAATGATTTTTCAAATAGTTAAATCTCATTATACATGAAATCCTTATCTCCCACAACCCCGAACGTGCAGAAAATCCAAACATAGATTCGGGTTTTTACTGTTTACCAGTAACATTCCGTGAGGTGTTTTTTGTAAACAAAGTTCTGGTTTTTTTCTGTTTTTCACAAGATCTGAAAAAAACAGTTTACAAGTAGTTTTAAAAACTATATAATAAGGAGCAGAGGTGATAAAAATGACAGCTGATGATAAATCCATATTAAAGAGCATTCTGGAGCACATTTCCGGAATGGATTATATAAAACCAGAAGATCTTCCAAACATCGACCTGTACATGGATCAGGTCACCACGTTTATGGAGGATCAGCTTGCGTCCACAAAGCGTCACGATGATGACAAGATCCTGACAAAGACCATGATCAATAACTACGCCAAGAATAACCTGCTCCCTTCCCCTGAGAAGAAGCGCTATTCCAAAGATCATCTGCTCATGCTGATCTTCATTTATTATTTTAAGAATATTCTGTCCATCACAGACATCCAGAAGCTTCTCGGTCCCATCACAGCGAAATACTTTAAAGGTGAGCCAGGCAAGGACATGACCTATGTATATAATGAAGTTTTTGGAATGGAGAACCGCAAGATTGACCAGTTGATCAAGAATCTTCTGAAGGATTACCGTTTCTCCAGCGCCACTTTCCAGGATGCAGATGAGGAAGATCAGGAATTTCTGAAGCGATTCAGTTTTATCTGTCTCATGAGCTTTGATGTCTACATTAAGAAGATGATCATTGAGAAAATGATCGATGACATTTCCCCATCTGAGCCCAGGGACAAACATAAGAAGAATAAAGACAAATAACAGTACAAAACCCGCGAAATTATCTCATAGCACAATTTCGCGGGTTTTCTTTCGTATATTTTATTCTATTTCGGATTCAGATCCTCTGACGCTTATTCGTCCTTCTGATCCAGAGAACGGTTCTGCTCTTTTTTCTCTTCCATTCTCTTAAATACCATATCATAACCGTCATTGCCATAATTCAGAGAACGGTTTACACGGCTGATCGTGGCTGTGGAAGCACCGGTCTTCTCAGAAATGTCAAGGTAAGTTCTCTTATCCATCAACATCTTGGCCACTTCAAATCTCTGAGATAAAGAAAGAAGTTCGTTAATGGTACACACATCCTCAAAGAAAGTGTAGCACTCTTCCTTATCCTTCAGACAAAGTATGGCCTCAAAAAGATGGTCAACTGCCTCAGTTCTGATATTTTTACTCATTTCGCTACTCCTTTTTCTATATTTAATGTTTATTATTCTCTTTTCAATGATTACTATTTTAACACTCTGACGTGTGATAAGCAAGGACTTTCTATAAATATTTTTGTGAAGATTATATAGTTTTTATGTTCTTTTTTATTTTCAAATTGCTTTTTTTTCACAGATTCGTTATACTATGTGATAAGCTCATTAATGCTATATACAAAATAGAAAAGAGGAATTTTTGAATGGATCGTTTTTTCAACATGGATAACAAATTTTTCACCTTCATGAGCAGGGTGGCAGATCTTATCATTCTGAATCTGCTTTGCATTGTCTGCTGCATTCCGGTGGTGACCATTGGACCTTCCATTGCCGCCATGTTCTACGTCACTTTGAAAATGGTTCGTAATGAAGAGTCTTATATCGTCCGCGGATTTTTTAAATCCTTTAAACAGAATCTGAAACAGGGTATTGTGATCAATCTGATCATGCTTGCGGCTGCCCTTTTGCTGTACTTTGACATTAGCATCTGCCGCAGCACACCTGGCACCATCGGTAAGGTTCTTATGGTATTATTTATGATGATCCTGGTCGTTTACCTGATGATCTTCCTGTACATCTACCCGGTTCTTGCGAAATTTTACAATACCATCAAGAATACTTTTACCAACGCATTTTTGATGTCCATCCGCCATCTTCCATATACAGCACTTATGATCCTTGTCACTGCTGCCCCGGTTCTTGTATTTTTTATTCCAAGTGCCCAGGTACAGTCCATGGTCATCCTGCTGCTGGTGCTCATTGGATTTTCCGGAATTGCATACATCAATTCCCATTTCTTTGTGAAAATTTTTGACAAATATATTCCGGAAGAAACCTCTGAGCCGAATCCTGACAGTGTAGTAGACCACAGTCTTGATTCCGACAATAAGAATTTATGATCACCAGCTGGAATGGAAAGCCCTATCACTCCCTTGACTATATGCTAAAGGAGCGCTTCGGGGAAAAGGTTTATAAAGTCACCTTAAACGGCGGCATGAGCTGTCCCAACCGCGATGGTACAATAGGACACGGCGGCTGCATCTTCTGCAGCGAAGGTGGCAGCGGTGATTTTGCCGCCAGTGCAGCCCTCTCTATCCATGAACAGATAGACAGCCAAATTGCCATGCTTTCCGCCAAAAGACCTATTCACGAATACATCGCCTATTTTCAGGCTTACACCAATACTTATGCTCCTGTGCCTTATCTGGAAAAAATTTTTCAGGAAGCTATTTCCCATCCGGGGATTGTGGCACTTTCTATTGGTACAAGGCCGGATTGCCTGGAGGACGATGTAGTAGAACTTCTTTCCCGGCTAAACATGGTTAAACCAGTCTGGGTAGAACTGGGACTTCAAACCATTCATGAATCTACCGCAGCTTATATCAGGCGAGGTTACCCGCTATCCTGCTTTGAAGACTCCCTTAAGAGACTCCGCACAGCTGGTCTGGAAGTAGTAGTTCATACCATTCTCGGGCTTCCCGGCGAATCCAGGGAAGATATGCTGGCTACTATGGATTATTTAAATGCCCGGGATATTCAGGGAATCAAGCTTCAGCTGCTCCACGTTCTGAAAGGCACTGACCTTGCATATGATTATCTTGCCGGGAAATTTAAAGTGCTGGAACGCACCGAATATATTGACCTTGTAGCAGACTGCCTGGAACATCTGGATCCATCCATTGTGATCCACCGGGTTACCGGCGATGGGCCGAAAGATCTGCTGATCGCCCCTCTATGGGCCAGCAGAAAAAGAGAAGTGCTGAATCTGCTCCACCACCGTTTGAAAGAGCGTCAAAGTTTTCAGGGCAAAGCCTTTTTCAAACACACTCGAATTTAGAACTTATGCAATATTTCACCAGAAGGGAGGCTGGAAAATGGCTACACCATTTACTGTTTACAAACTGATCATCCTATATATGCTTCGGAATTCTTCGTCCCCCATCACTAATTCAGAAATTTCAGAATTTATTCTGGACCACGAGTACACAAATTATTTCCATTTGCAACAGGCCCTTTCCGAGCTTGAGGAAACAGAGCTGATTGAGAAGCGTACCATTTCCAATACTTCCTACTATTATCTTACTGAAGATGGAAAAAACACGCTCACCTATTTCGAGAATGATATTTCCCAGGACATCCGTACTGAAGTGCTCCAGTACCTTGCAGCCAGAGGTGCCTCCACAAAGAATCAGGTGAAAGCTCAAGCCGATTATTACATTAATAATCAGGGAGAATATGTGGTTCACCTTCAGCTTTTGCAGAAGGGTGCTTCTGTGATCGATCTTTCTCTTGCAGCGCCATCTCTTTCCGCTGCAAAGGCCATGTGCAGGCAGTGGCCCAAGAAATATGAAGAAATTTATGCAAAAATAATGGAGGGGCTTTTATAAAGCTCCTCCACTTTTTATTTCAGATATTGTAATTGTTCAGTACCTTCACAGCTGCACGCTTCGCAAAACAGCACTTGCTGATAATTACTCAATATTTATTCCAAACCGTGTTCAAAAAATCATTCCTTCAATCTGCATGGTCTTTTATAAATTTCATGTGTTCCTTTAGTTTCTTCTCATATCCCATATCTGACAGCTCATAGAATTTCTCTCCACGAATCTCATCTGGCAGATACTGCTGCTTTACATAATGATTTGGATAATCGTGGGCATACTTGTAGCCCATTCCATGTCCAAGCTTCTCATGCCCTCCATAATGGGCATCCTGAAGATGAACCGGCACAGTCGTCCTGGTACGCTTCACACTGTCCATTGCTGCAAAAATAGCATTCACCGCAGCATTGCTCTTAGGTGCACACGCCATATATGCGGCAGCCTGGGAAAGAATGATCTGGGATTCCGGCATTCCTACCCGCTCAACTGCCTGGGCTGCTGCTGTTGCCACTACCAGAGCCTGGGGATCTGCATTTCCAATATCTTCAGAAGCAAGGATCATCATACGTCTTGCAATGAATTTCACATCTTCACCTGCATACAGCATCTTCGCCAGATAATAAACTGCAGCATCCGGATCGGAGCCGCGCATACTCTTGATAAATGCAGAAATAATATCATAATGGTTATCTCCATCTTTATCATAGCGCACCACGCGCTTCTGGATACACTCAGAAGCCACATCCAGAGTAATATGAATCTTACCGTCTGAAGCTCTTGGCGTAGTAAGAATGCCAAGCTCTATGGCATTCAGAGCGCTTCTGGCATCTCCCCCTGCCATATCTGCCAGAAACTCCAGGGCATCTTCATCCAGAACCGCATTATAGCTTCCCATGCCCTTTTCCTTATCGTTCACTGCCCGTAGGAGCAGTTCTTTAATCTCCGGAATCTCCAGCGCCTTCAACTCAAATACAATAGAACGTGAAAGGAGCGCACCGTTTACCTCAAAATAGGGATTCTCTGTGGTGGCCCCAATAAGGATAATGGTTCCGTCCTCCACAAAAGGCAAAAGATAATCCTGCTGTCCTTTATTAAAGCGATGAATCTCATCAATAAACAAAATCGTCTTTCGCCCATACATTCCAAGGGCATTCTGAGCCTGTTTTACCACTTCTTCCATATCTTTCTTGCCTGCTACGGTGGCATTGATCTGGGTAAAGTCTGCGCTAGTAGTATTGGCGATGACTTTAGCCAAGGTGGTCTTTCCGGTTCCTGGAGGACCGTAAAAAATAACGGAAGTCAGCTTATCTGCCTTGATGGCTCTGTAAAGTAATTTATCTTTTCCCACAATGTGCTGCTGTCCCACTACTTCCTCCAGTTTCGTAGGGCGAAGACGTGAGGCAAGTGGGGATTCATTCTCCATTGTCCTGGATTTCGCATATTCAAATAAATCCATGTATTTCTCTCCAATTCAAAAGTAATTTTCCGTACATTTGTTCTAATTATAATCTATATTTCTCATTTAGGCAAGTTTATAAAGCTATTTTTTAACTGTTCGCGGAGCATTACATTACTGTTCACTGGTAACGTTCCGCGAGGCGTTTTTTGTGAACAAAGTTC
>OLVW01003236.1_pt1 | contig 10466 bp, 9 predicted proteins | sample 1673301 | NCBI WGS metagenome assembly OLVW01 (sample SAMEA3178941, study PRJEB25190) | human gut metagenome | reverse complement strand
TCAAAAGCGTTCTGGGGTTCGAATCCCCATCTTTCCGCCAGAAACCTGAAACAGAGATGTTTCAGGTTTTTTGTTTTATTCCAAAACGCTGTCCTTGACAATCGCCCTGCGTTCCGCTATGCTGAAAAAAAGATTTTCCTGAAGGAGGAACATTTTATGGCTGCATCCAAAAAGAAACGCACCGGTGCCCGCGCTGCGGTCGTGGTGGTGCTGTGCCTTGTGCTGGTGTGCGTAGTGGCCGCCGCCGTCGCGCTGGGGCTAGTGAGCCGCCGCGTGAAGAGCTTTGCCGGTGGAGCCAGCTTTTCGCTGGACTACCAGATCACTTCCACCGCTGCCGAAGAGCCCGCTTTATATAAGGTGCTGGCGCAGTTCGGCGGCACCTCCGGCCGGGTGGACGGCCAATATACGCCGGAAGCCCTGCAGCTGGAGCTGTACCCGCAGGCCAGCGGCAGCAGCCAGCCCCTCACCAGCCTGTACATCAGCAAGGACGAGACGCTGTACGATGCCGGGCAGCTTTACCGCACCCTGCGCAGCAGCATCACCGACAACTATCCGCTGGCCGGTGTGCTGATCCCGGAATGGAATATGGGCAGCTACATCTCCCAGACCCAGCTGGCCAGCCTGCTGGGCGTGGATGATACCGCCACCAGTCTGCAGTCCATGAACGACTTCCAGCTGGACCTGAAAAAGATCAAAAAAGTGCAACCGGAGAACGCCAAGGAGGGCTACCTCTACTTCCGGCTGGAAACTGACGACACTGCCGCCGATTCCCCCGTTTTGACGCTGGGCGTGGAAAAGAGCGGCCTGCTGCGGGCTGCCTCCCCCGCCGTGCACATCCTGCTGGACATCCCGGCCCACGGCATCCACACCGAGCTCACCGGCACCGTGACCCCGGCAGCTCCGACTCTGACCGCTCCCACCTCCCGCATGCAGGACAGCGACATTGCTTCGCTGGTGCAGCTGCGCCAGACCATCGAGAGCGTGGTGCAGTTCGTGCAGGGCGCTGCATCCGGCACGCAGAGCGCCTCCTGAACCTCCTTGATATGCAAAAACGGCAGACGCCTTGCAAAGCGTCTGCCGTTTTTTGATGCGTTTATCGGTCCAAGATGCGGCCGTCGGTGGAGATGGTCACCACCTGCCACGGCACGAACTTGCCGCTGTTTTTCAGGGCGGTCACGGCGGCGTGTTCCAGCCCGCCGCAGCAGGGCACCTCCATGCGCAGCACCGTCACGCTCCGGATGTCGTTGCTGCGGAAGATCTCGGTCAGCTTTTCGCTGTAGTCCACAGCATCCAGCTTGGGGCAGCCGATGAGGGTGATTTTGCCCTTCATGAACTCTTCGTGCACATTGGCGTAGGCGTAGGCGGTGCAGTCGGCTGCGATCAGGAGCTTTGCCCCGTCAAAATAGGGGGCGTTCACCGGCACCAGCTTGATCTGGCAGGGCCACTGGCGCAGCTGCGACGGCTGTGCTGCGGTGGGGGCAGCAGGTGCGCTTTCCTCCCGGCGGAACTGGCGCATGGCGCTGCCCGGGCAGCCGTGGAAGGCCGGTTTTGCAGCCTGTGCCGCCTTTTTCTGCTTGTTTTCCAGCACGGCCTGCTCGTCGTAGGCGGCTGCCTCGCGCTCTTCAAAGGTGATGGCACCGGTGGGGCAGCCGGGCAGGCAGTCGCCAAAGCCGTCGCAGTAGTCGTCCCGCATGAGCTTTGCCTTGCCGTTCACCAGACCGATGGCACCCTCGTGGCAGGCGGTGACGCAGGCCCCGCAGCCGTTGCATTTTTCTTCGTCTATATGAATGATTTTCCGGATCATAGAAAAGCCTCCTTGTGTTTGTGCTTTGAGTATACTATAATCAGGGCAGACCTTCGGTTGTTATAACCACGAAAGTGAGGTTTTTTTATGAGACCCGTTGCATCCCCGCTGTTTCAGGGCCTGTCGGCAGAGGAGTGGGCTGCACTGGAGCAGTCCGGCTGCCTGCGCACGAAGAGCTACCCCCGGCACGCCGTCATTTTTCATGCCGGAGAGCAAGTGCATGCTCTGGGCGTGGTGCTGCGCGGCACCGTCCACATCGAAAATCTCGACCTGTGGGGCAGTAAGAGCATCCTGAGCAGCATTTCTGCCGGGCAGGCCTTTGCCGAGACCTACGCGCTGTGCGGCGACGTGATGATGGTGGACGCCGTGGCCGCCGAGGATTGCGAAGTGCTGTTCGTGAACATTTCCGCCTTTTCCGGCGGCGCACCCGGCACGGTGCACGAAAAGCTGCTGCGCAACCTGCTCACGGTGTCCATGCGCAAAAACCTGAGCCTTTCGCAGCGCATCTTCTGCACCACCCCCAAGACCGTGCGGGGCCGTCTGCTGACCTACTTTTCCGCACAGGCCGCCCGCAGCGGCAGTCTGCAGTTCGAGATCCCGTTCAACCGGCAGCAGCTGGCCGACTACCTCAATCTGGACCGCAGCGCCCTCTCCAAGGAGCTGTGCAAGATGCGGGACGAGGGCCTGCTGACCTTTGAAAAGAACCGCTTTGCCCTGAACGAACTGCCGGAGTGAACCTCCCGCAAACGCAAAAAGCACCCGCCGGGTCCCACGATCCGACGGGTGCTTCTGGTTTTTACGGGTTCAGCCTTGCTCAATCTGCCTTTTTGGCAGGGGCCTTACGGGTGCGCTTGGGCTTTTCAACCGGGGCGGCGGCTTCTGCCTTGGGTGCAGCCTTCTTCCGGGCAGCGGTCTTGCGGGGAGCCTTGGCGGGCTTCTCTGCTGCTTCCGCCTTTGCGGCGGGCTCCGCCTTCGGCTCTTCTGCCTTTTCGGCAGCGGGCTGGGCGGTCACAGCCGGTTCCACAGCGGCTTTTTTGGTGGTGCGGGGCTTGCGAGCGGCAGGCTTTTTGACCGGTGCCTTCTTCTCCTCTGCCGGGGCAACAGCCTCAGCGGCGGGTGCGGCTTCCACAGCAGGCTCGGCAGTCTTTTTAGCGGTGCGCTTTGCGCGGTCCTTCACCTCAGCGATGGTCCACAGCTGGTCGGCACCGGGCACTTCCTGCCAGATCTGCAGCACGGCACCTGCTTCGGCACCCATGCCCACGGTGTCCACGCACTTGCCGCCGGCCCAGGACGAGCGCAGGCGCACGGTGCCTTCCGGCGTGGGGCAGAGCTCCCACATCTGGGAGGTGCCGCCCACATCCTCCCACAGGTGCAGCCAGGTGCCGTTGGCGGTGCCAGTCATGGTCAGGTCCAGCAGCTTGCCGGAGGCGCGGTTGCGGATGCGGTACACGCCCTCGCCCACCCGGACAAAGCTCCACTCCTGTTCGGGCTTGTGGTCATACTTGCCCAGACGAACGGTGCCGCCGTCCTTGCTTGCTTCCACGGCCTGGATCACATTGCCGGTGTGAGCGGCAATGGTATAAAAACGATCGGCTTCGATCACGGTCTGTGCTACGGTTTTCATGCTTCAGTTCCTCCATCTGTCACGATGCCGGGCAGGGTCTGCCAACATCTTCCTGCCTAAATGATACCACATATCGTGATTTTCCACAAGCAATTCGACCTTTCTTTAGCAAATCATACAGAATCGCCGGTTCTTTCGGCGTCATTTTCGCCCCTTCGCACCGGTTTGCGAGCCGTTTTTTCACACGGTTCCCCTCTCGACTTTTTGCCGTACTTGCGTTATACTATGATGTTGCTGATTTCCGCCGTCCGCTTTTGGCGGCGGCTTTCCCTACTCCATCCCATTCAAGGAGGCTTTTTATGACAAGCGATGACCGCAGTGCGCTGCAGTTTCGCCGGATGACCGAGACGCCCATCCCGCAACTGGTCCTCAGCCTTGCTGCTCCCACCATTTTAAGTATGCTGATCACCAGCATCTACAATCTGGCCGACACCTTTTTTGTGGGCCAGATCTCCACCAGTGCGTCCGGTGCCGTGGGCGTTGTTTCCAGCCTGATGGCCATCATCCAGGCGCTGGGCTTTATGCTGGGCCACGGGGCCGGCACCATCATCAGCCGCAGCCTGGGCAGCCGCGACACCACCGCCGCCACCCGGTTTGCGTCCACCAGCTTTTTCACGGCTCTGGTGTTTGGCGTGGTGCTGGCCGTGGCGGGCCTTGGCACCCTGCCCCACTTCATGATGCTGCTGGGCAGCACCGAGACCATCCTGCCCCACGCCTGCGCCTACGCGCGGCCCATCCTCATTGCCGCCCCGCTGATGATCTCCAGCCTGGTGATGAACAACATCCTGCGCTATGAGGGCAAAGCCAGTTTTGCCATGATCGGTCTGGTCACCGGCGGCGTGCTGAACATCGCGCTGGACCCGCTGTTCATGTTCGTGTTCGGGCTGGGCACCGCCGGGGCCGGTATCGCCACCGCCCTGAGCCAGAGCATCAGCTTCTGCATCCTGCTGTCCATGTTCCTGCGGGGCAAAACGGTCAGCCAGTTCCGCCTTTCGGCCGTCACCCGCGAAGCCCGCGATTTCGGCCGCATCCTGCTGGGCGGTGCGCCCAGCTTTGGCCGTCAGGGTCTGAACAGCATCGGCGGCATGCTGCTGAACCTTGCCGCCCGCAGCTACGGCGACGCCGCCGTGGCCGGTATGAGCATCGTGTCCCGCATCTTCATGTTCATCATCTCGGTGGCCATCGGCGTGGGACAGGGCCTGCAGCCGGTGGCATCCTTCAACTACGGTGCCCGCAAATACCGCCGGGTGCGGCAGGCCGCCATCTTCACCATCGAAGTGGCCTTCTGCATGCTGGTGGTGCTGGTGGGCCTGTGCTGGGTGAACGGCGATGCCCTCATCCGTCTGTTCCGCGATGACCCCGCCGTCACCGCCGTGGCGCTGCCCGCTTTCCACTACCAGTGCCTGGCCATGCTGCTGCAGCCCATCATCGTGGTGGCCAACATGACCTTCCAGAGCGTGGGCGCGTCCGGCCGGGCCACCTTCCTGGCCTGCTGCCGACAGGGCGTGTTCTTCATCCCGCTCATCCTCATCCTGCCCCGCACCCACGGGCTGTTCGGCGTGGAGATCTGCCAGCCCATCGCGGATGTGCTCACCTTCCTGGTGTCCCTGCCCTTCCTGCTTGCATTTCTGCAGCAGCTGGGCCGGATGGATGACGCCGAACAGAGCAAAACCGCGTCCTGAAATTCTGTCATAAATCTGTAACCATCCGCCGCGCATTTTCTGCAATGGAATGCGCGGCCGTTTCGTATTCCAGATGAACCGGAACTTTCTTCCGGGTGCGTTTTTCCATTCCAGACAGTAGCATCTGCATTTTGCATTGCTTTTTGTATTGTTTTAAGAGGAGTGATCTCATGAAAAAGACCATTTCCCGTCTGGGCAGTGCTGCCCTGTGCGTGACCCTGAGCCTTGCGCTGGGCTGCGGCTGCGCGGTAATGCCGCCTGCCTCCTCCGAGAAACCCGCTTCCTCGGCAGTGTCCGTTCCCACCGACGCCGAGGGCAAGCCCCTGTACGATGCCACCCGGCTGGACGACGGTCGCCTGCGCATCCTGTACGGCTACGACAACTCCGGCGACTGCCGCACCGTCCTGTGCGGCAGCAAGGTGCTGTACCAGTCTGCCCGCAGCGAAAACGTGAGCCTGCTGCAGGATATCGTGACCGGCGAGACGAACTACTGGTTCCGCTCCTGGTCGGACTCCACCGGCCGGGGCGGCCGCCGCAGCGCCCTGTACGACAAGGACGGCAACGAAGTGATGGCCTTTGACGGCGAGCAGAGCGCCACCATCCAGAACGGTCTGCTGGTGCTGCAGGAGAGCAGGATGGTCGGTGACAGCTACGATGTCGACTATGACAGCTACGGCACCTGCAGTGTCATCGACCTTGCCACCGGCGAGAGCCTGCCGGTGCCGGAGGGTGCCTACAGCTGCATCGTCTGCGGGGACGCACTGGTGTTCAACTGCTACGCCCGCCCGGCAGACCTTGCCGCAGACGAATGGGACGACGACCCCAGCCTGCACAGCTGGGTCACTGTCCAGCAGAAGGACGGCACCCAGACCTATGGGTCCTCCACCTCCACGGCCAGCCGCATTTCCTATGAGCCGGATGAACTGGACGACTGGGTGGAACTGGACATCTCCCATGCAGACGGCAGCCCGGTCGACCAAGTCCTGCACAACCCTGCCACCGGGGAGGGCCTGCGCGGCTACCGGCAGACCTGCGGCCACGGTACGGCAGCTTTCCTGACCCCAAGCGGCACCTATCAGCTGCGGGACCTGACCACCGAGGACCGGGGCGTGATTGCTGAATTCGACGCCCTGCCCAGCAACTATTTCCCGGGGTATGTGGTCACCTGGAATGTGGACAGTGACTATCGTTATTCCCTGCACGACCTTTCCACCGGGGAGGTCACACCGCTGTATGCTTCCAGCGTCACGGGCAGCAAGATCACCCTCTATGCGCAGGACGGCAGCCTGAAGGTCTACGACGCCGACACCGGAGCACTGCTCACCGACGTGAACGCCGGGACCATTGGGGACGATCAGCGCGTGACGCTGGACTGTGAGGAGGACGGCTTTGTCTGGATGGAGCTGCGGGATGCCGACAGTTATGAGATCGCTGCCATCCGGGTATACGGCCCCGAAGGCCTCGTCTCCGACCTGAGCAGCCTGAATGAGACCTACAATTATCTGGGCTACCTCACCACCGATGCCAACGGCAGGCCGCTGTACTACGGCACCCGCAGCGTTCCCGGCAGCAGTTACGCCACCGGATGCGATGTGCTGGACGAAACCGGCAACGTGGTGATGCAGGGCCTTGGCAGCTGCTACAGCTACTACGACAACAGTCTGAACGCCCTGCCGGACCATGTATTCGTGGCACGGCGTGGCTTCTATTACGGCTGGATGGACACCGACGGCAACTGGCTTTACTGCCAGAGCATCTTCTCGTCCGTCAATGCCGATGACGAACTCGGTTACTGAACCATGACAGGAGGTTTTTTCTGATGAAAAACACGAAAATTTCCCGCCGCAGCTTTCTGCTGGGTCTTGCCGCCTGCTCTGCCGCCGGGGTCCTGACGGCCTGCTCCGGCAGCAGCGAGCCTGCTTCGTCTGCTTCCACCGCCCCGGAGCCCCCTGCTTCCTCGGCTGCCAGTGAGGTGACCGCCGCACCGTTCCTGACCGTGGAGGACTTCCCTGCCCTGGACGGCAGTACGGCCTGCATCCCCCTGATGGCGCAAATGCTGGCCGACACCACCGGCATGGACCTGGAAGAAGCCCAGAGCATCATTTCGGTCAGCACCACCGCTTATGCCTGGGAGAGCTTTGGTCTGTACAACACCGACACCAAAATGCTGGTGGTGTACGAAGCCCCGGATTCCGTCAAGGAAGAGCTGGAGGCCGCCAACGTCCAGCTGGAGCAGAAACCCATCGGCGTGGACGCACTGGTGTTCATCGTGAACGAGGACAACCCCGTGACCGACCTGACCCAGCAGCAGCTGCGGGACATCTACGCCGGAAAGATCACCAACTGGAAGGACGTGGGCGGCCAGGATCTGGACATCGTGGCCTTCCAGCGCCGGTCTGACTCCGGCAGCCAGACCCTGTTCCAGAAGCTGCTCATTCAGGGCGGCGAACTGATGGACCCGCCCACCGAGCTGGCCCCCACCGCCATGGGCGAACTGGTGGACAGCCTTGCCGCCTACAACAACTCCGCCAACGCCATCGGCTTTTCGGTGTACTACTACATCGACCAGATGTACTCCCAGCCCGGTCTGCGGCTGCTGAGTGTGGACGGCGTGATGCCCTCCAACGACACACTGGCCGACGGCAGCTATCCCCTCTGCAACGACTTCTACGCCGTCATCCGCCCGGATGCCGCCGCCGACAGCCCGGAGCGCCAGCTCTACGACTGGCTGGACACCGAGGCCGGGCAGGCCTGCATCAAAAAGGCTGGCTATGTGCCTGCCGGCAGTGCAGCCGCCAACGGCTGAATCCCTGCCATAACCTGCACCGTTTGAATTGACACGCTTTCATCCTTCTGCTACAATAATGTCAAAGATTTGTCGAATCTTCTACAGCAGAATGCCGAAAGGACGGTCTTGTTATGGAACATCCCGCTTCGCATGTGGAAAGCCACTGGCGCACCCAGCTGCGCAACCACATCATTCAGGCGTCCAGCCTGCTGGAGATCCTGCTCTCTGGGCTGGTGCTCATTGGTCTGCTGCTCAGCGCCGTGCCGCTCATCCGGTGGATGCCCGGCCTGCTGATCGACGGCAACGAGGTGGAGATCCGCACCTTTCTGGAGCGCAGTCTGGACATCGTGATCGGTATCGAGTTCATCAAGATGCTGGCCAAGCACAGCCCCGGCAGCAGTCTGGAAGTACTGCTCTATGCCATTGCCCGCCATCTGGTGGTGGGCCATGACTCGGCGCTGGAAAACCTGCTCAGTGTGGGTGCCATCGCCCTCATCTTCATCGTGCGCAAATACTTCTTTGTGCCTGCCTTTGGTGCCCATCTGCCGGACGGCCACCTCGCTCCGGACCTTTCGCCCGCGCAAAACGGCATCCACTGGCTGCACCCCGAACCGGAAACAGAACCGGGCGAGGACGACGAATAACCTTACAAAAAAACAGGCGGTGCCGCACAGCATTGTGTGCAGGCACCGCCTGTTTCATTGTTTGATTTTACTGTTTGCCGTGGCGGCCAAAGCGGTATTCCTTGCCGTCGCGGATGCGCTGGATGTTGGAGCGATGCATATAGATGACCATGGCAGCCATGATGACAGAGCCCACCAGACAGATGAGCAGGTCCTGTACGGCATAGCCACGCAGCAGGCAGTAGCCCAGCGTCAACAACGGATAAGCCGCCGCCATGGTCACACTGCCCAGCGACACCATACCGGTGGGCAGCAGGCAGGCCAGAAAGATCAGGGCCAGGAACGGCAGCAGCACCGGCTGGATAGCCAGAATGGCTCCACCGGCCACCAGCACGCCCTTGCCGCCCTTGAAGCCGAAATACAGGGGCTTAAGGTGGCCCACCACCGCCAGGATGGCGGCCAGATACACGCCCAGCCAGGCCGAGAGGCCGGCGTCGGCGGGCAGGAAGTGGAACAGCCAGCGGCCGATGCACACGGCAGCCACCCCCTTGAGCACGTCACCGGCGGCCGTGAGGGCCGCGGCTTTCTTGCCAAAGGTGCGCAGCATGTTGGTCATACCGGCAGCGCCGCTGCCGTGGTTGCGCACGTCATCGTGATACACGAATTTGCTGATGAGGATGCCGGTGTCCACACTGCCCAGCAGGTAAGCCTGCGCAGCCGTGAGCACGGCGATGAGGATGGTTTGCATCATAATGAAACCCGGATGCCTCCTTCGGGGCGCTTACACGTCCTTGGCACCCACTTCGCCGGAGCCGCGCTCTCGCACGACCAGACGGATGGGGGTGTGTTCCAGGCCAAAGTTCTCGCGGATCTGGTTGATGAGATACCGCTGATAGCTGAAGTGGAACAGGTGTTTTGCGTTCACAAAGGCCACAAACGTGGGCGGGCGGGTGGAAGCCTGGGTCAGGTAGAAGATCTTCAGGCGGCGGCCCTTGTCGCTGGGCGGCTGCATGCGGGCCGTGGCACGGGCCAGCATCTCGTTCAGCACGCCGGTGGGCACGCGGGCACCGTTCTGTGCGTCCACGTCGCGGATCAGCTGCATCAGCTTGTTCACGTTGTAGCCAGTCTGGGCCGAAATGAAGATGATGGGGGCGTAGCCCATGAAGCTGAAGTCCTCGGCATAGCCGCGGCGCTGCTGCTCCATGGTGTTGGTCTCCTTGCCTTCCACGGCGTCCCACTTGTTCACCACGATGATGCAGGCCTTGCCCTGGTCATGGGCATAACCGGCCACCTTGCTGTCCTGCTCGGTAAAGCCGACGGTGGCATCCACCAGGATCAGGGCCACACGGCTGCGCTCCACGGCAGCCAGGGCGCGCACCACCATATACCGCTCCAGACCGTCGGTGATGTTGCTGCGCTTGCGCAGACCTGCGGTGTCGGTAAAGATGAACTTGCCGTAGGCATTGTCCACCGGGGTGTCGATGGCATCGCGGGTGGTACCGGCCTCATTGGCCACGATCATGCGGTTCTCGCCCAGGATGCGGTTGGTCAGGCTGGACTTGCCCACGTTGGGGCGGCCGATGATGGCCACCGGGATGCGGTCCTCTTCCACCACCGTCTCGCTGAAGTCCAGGTGTGCGCACACGGCATCCAGCAGGTCGCCGGTGCCGTGACCGTGCACGGACGAGATGGGCATCACCTCGTCAAAGCCCAGGTTGTAGAACTCGTACAGCTCCATGGGGGCCTCGCCCACCTTGTCGCACTTGTTCACGGCCAGGATGATGGGCTTGTGGCTGCGGCGCAGCATGTGGGCCACATCCTCGTCGGCAGCGGTCAGGCCGTCGCGCACATCCACTACCATGATGATGCAGTCGGCAGTGTCAATGGCGATCTGGGCCTGCTCGCGCATATGGGCCAGAATGCCCTCGGTAGCCTTGGGCTCAAT
>OLVW01003234.1_pt1 | contig 10469 bp, 10 predicted proteins | sample 1673301 | NCBI WGS metagenome assembly OLVW01 (sample SAMEA3178941, study PRJEB25190) | human gut metagenome | reverse complement strand
TCATCAGCCACAACAAGGATGGCTCCCCCAACGAGGACTACTGCAAATGGTGCTACGCCGACGGCACCTACACCTACAGCAGCATGGACGATTTGATCGACGCATGCGTCCGGCACATGACCAACGAACACTTCACCGAGGAACAGGCCCGCGCCTACATGCGGGACCTGCTGCCCACGCTGGACTACTGGAAACGCTACGACGAGCTGAGCGACAACGGTCAGTTTGAGGCGTTCAAGCGCCAGCTGATGCAGGAGATCAACGACCTGACCCTTCCTTACCGGCGGCGAGATGATCGAATCCGTCACGCGCACGGGCGCTGTCTATGCCGAGCTGCCGCATAAGTTCGAGGCCGGCACGGTCAATGCCGCCGGCGCGGCCGGTCTGGCTGCCGCCATCCGGTACGTGCAGAGCGTCGGCTTTGACACCATCCAGCAGCGCGAGCACGACCTGACGGCCAACGCCCTCGCGCGCGTGCTGGCCGTGCCGCACGTGCACGTGCTCGGTACGGACCGTCCGGAGGACCACAACGGCATCATCACCTTCACGGTCGACGGCGTGCACCCGCACGACATCAGTGAGATCATGGCGTCCGATGGTGTGAACATCCGCGCCGGTCACCACTGCGCGCAGCCGCTGCTCGCGCACCTCGGTCTGAACGCGACGGCGCGCGCCAGCTTTGCCTTTTATAACACCGATGAGGATGTCGACCGGTTCCTTGAGAGCCTCTCGACCCTGAGGGAGCGTATGGGATATGGAAAATAGAAGCTTCTATAATGAGATCCTGACCGAGCACAACATCCATCCGGAGTTCAAGCACGACATTCCGGACGCAGACATTGAGCTCGCGGGTGTGAACCCGAGCTGCGGCGACAACATCGTCCTCAAGCTCAAGACCGACGGCGATGTCATCACCGATGGCGGCTTTGTCGGCGACGGCTGCGCCATCTCGCAGGCGTCGGCCGATATCATGCTCGGCATGATCGTGGGGCAGAAGAAGGAAAAGGCGCTGGAAATGGGCCGCACCTTCCTGCGCATGATCCACGGGGAGGCGACCGAGGAAGAGATCGAGAGTCTCGAAGAGGCCTCGGCTCTCAAGGACATCGCGCATATGCCCGCGCGTGTGAAATGCGCCATGCTCGGCTGGCGCACGCTTTCGGAGGCGCTGACCGGCAAGGTCGAAGAATAAGCCGTTCCCGCCGCCGGCGGATGCCGATGCGGTGTCTGCCGGCGGCTTTCTGCGCGCTGGAAATCCCCGGTTTGACAGCGCGCGCCTGTGGGATTATGATAAGACATCCTCTTGACGGCAGGTGCTGTGTATGACTGATTTTGAACCCGCTCTTCTGCGGCGCATCCGTGCGCTCGCGGCCGCGCAGCCGCGCGTGCTTGTCGCCATCGACGGCCGCTGCGCCGCCGGAAAGACCACGCTGGCCGCGTCCCTGCAGGCACAGTTGGTGTGCAATGTGTTTCATATGGACGACTTTTTCCTCCGCCCGGAGCAGCGCACGCCCGAGCGCCTGCGTCAGCCGGGCGGCAATGTGGACTTCGAGCGTTTCCTGACTGAGGTGCTCCGTCCGCTGCGCGATGGTGCGCCGGTGACGTATCGCCCTTATGACTGCCGAACGCAGCAGCTGTGCGCGCCGGTTCACGCGGAGGCAAGGCCGGTCAATCTCATCGAGGGGTCCTATTCCTGCCATCCGGCGCTGTGGGATCTTTATGACCTGCATGTGTTTCTCTCGGTCGGCCCGGAGGAGCAGCGCCGCCGCATTGCCGCACGCAGCGGTGAAAAGATGCTGCCGATGTTTACAAACGTCTGGATCCCGATGGAGGAGACGTACTTTGCGCGGTTTCAAGTCGCGGAGCGCGCCGACCTTTGCCGGGAAAATTGAATCAGCCTGCGGATGACCGCGCGGGGCTTGTGTCCCGCGCGGTTTTGTGCTACATTAAAAGAACATATACGAAGTGAATTTTCACAGAAAGGCGGGAGCCCCATGGATGTTCTGCGATTCAAACAGGCCAACTGCAAAAACTGCTACAAATGCGTCCGGTTCTGCCCGGTCAAGTCCATCCGCGTCTATCAGGGTCACGCACAGATCATTTCCAGCGACTGCATTCTCTGCGGCAACTGCGTGTCCGTCTGTCCGCAGCACGCCAAGGAGGACATCAGCGACGTCGCGCAGATCCAGGAACTGATCGCGTCCGGCCAGCAGGTCGTTGTGAGCGTCGATTCCTCCTACATCGCCTATTTTGATACTCCTGGTTTTGCGGGCATCGCCGAGCCGCTCAAAAAGCTCGGCTTTGCAGCGGCGCACGAGACGGCGGAGGGCGCCTACCTGGTCAAGAAGGAGCTGGAAAAGCTCGCCGCCCAGCCGGGTGATGCGCCAATCATTACGTCCGGCTGTTCGACGATCGTGCTCTATGTGGAAAAGCACCTGCCGGAGGCACTGCCGTATCTGGCCCCGGTGCTCTCACCGATGCAGGCGCACGCCGTGCTGCTGCGCAAGCGCTATCCCGGCGCGACCATTGTCTATGTCAGCCCCTGCATTTCCAAGAAAGAGGAGACGACGCGCTTTGAGAGCGTCGGCGCCGACTATGATATTACGTTCACGGAACTCGAGGACTGGATGCACGAGGCCGGCGTTGCCGTCAACCCCAATGTGCCGGCGGATGAGCCGCTGCTCTCGCGCGGCTACACGATCACGAACGGCGTTCTGCATTCCATGTCGCTCGATTCCGGGCGCGATTATCTGTTCCTTGACGGTCTGGACGACAGCATCCAGACGCTCAAGAGCGTCGTCAACGGTGAACTGCGCAACTGTTTCATTGAAATCGCCGCCTGCCACGGCAACTGTGTCGGCGGCCTTGCTTTCCGGCAGAAGCACACAAACCTGCTCGAGTCGCGCCGCCGCGTGATCAAGAGCGCCGGCAGCAAGAAGAACTTTGACATTCAGGAGCCGGTGGATATGCGCCGTGTGCTCGTGGACAAGAAGCACCCGACCGACCTGCCGCCCGAGTCCGTCATCAACGGCATCCTGCGCAAGATGGGCAAATTCAGCCCGGCGGATGAACTCAACTGCGGCCTGTGCGGCTATCGCACCTGCCGCGACAAGGCCATCGCCGTCTATGAGGGCCGCGCCGAGATCAGCATGTGCATGCCGTACATGAAAGAACGCGCCGAGACCTATTCCGAGAAGATCATCAACGTCTCGCCGGAAGGCATCGTCACCGTCGGCAAGAAGCTGAAGGTCAAGCAGATCAACAAGGCTGCCTGCAAGATCTTCGGCATCAAGGATCCGGCGGACATCATCGGATATCCGGTGTCGCGCATCATGGATGAGTATGACTTCGTGAAGATGATCAGTCAGGACGAGACACAGGTCACGGACGAGGTCTTTCTCGCTGACTACAACGTCTATCTCGAGCGCATCTTCATCTGCGACCCGGAGCGGACGCTCTTTACCTGCATCATGCGTGACGTGACCAAGGCGCGCCAGCGCCGCAACAAGATCCAGAAGACGAAGATCCATGCGGCCGATCTGGCGGACGATATCATTGCAAACCAGCTGCGCATCGTCCACGAGATCGCAAGTCTGCTCGGCGAGACGGCAGCGGAGACCAAGGTGGCTGTGCACGATCTGAAGGAAGCCATCATGCTTGATGAGGACGGCGAAGATGATGCGTAAACGAACGAATCGCTGCAGGAACACGGTCTGGGACATCAGCGTCATCAGCCGCAACAAAAACGGGGAGACGCTCTGCGGCGATCAGTGTGCGCTCGAATGGGACGACAATGACGCGACAGTCATCCTCTCCGACGGTCTCGGCAGCGGCGTCAAGGCCAACATCCTCTCCACGCTGACAACGACCATGCTCACGACCATGCTCAAGGGCAACGTGCCGATCGACGAGTGCGTTACGACCGTGGCCGAGACGCTGCCCATGTGCAGGGAGCGCAAGCTCGCCTATGCGACCTTTACGATCCTGCAGACGGCCGGCACCCGCGCGCGCCTGATCCAGTATGACAACCCGAACGCTGTGTTCGTGCACAACGGCGCGATCGGGAAATACAACTACTCCGTCAACTTCATTCAGGAAAAGGAGCTGCACGAGAGCTACCTGCATTTTGACGTGGGCGATATGCTTGTGCTCTTCAGCGACGGCGTGTCGGAGGCCGGGCGCGGCGTGACGACGGACGCCGGTTGGGCGCGTCAGGACATTGAGGATTTTATCCTGCGCAATTATTCACCCACCGTCTCCTCACAGCGCATGGCGGCCAGTATCCTCTCGACCGTCAAGACGCTGGACATGGACGCCATGCATGATGATACGACTGTTGTTGTCGCGCGCCTGCGTGAGCGTTGTCCGGTCAACGTCATGATCGGCCCGCCCGAGAGCAAGGATGATGATCTGAGCACCATGCGCCTGTTTTTCGGCAAGGATGGCAAGCATGTTGTCTGCGGCGGCACCACGGCCAACGCTGTCGCGTCATATCTGGGCGTAAAGGTGCATACGCTGCCCGGCAGCGGCACGGAGGAGGTGCCGCCGATGAGCGAGATCCACGGTGTGGATCTGACGACCGAGGGCGTCGTTACGGTCAATGTGACGATGAAACGCATCAAGGACTACCTCGCGGATGGCATGTACACGCTCGAGCTCGCCCGCATGAAGGACGGCGCGTCCAAGCTCGCGCTCGTACTGCTCGAGGAGGCGACGGAGGTCAATGTCCTCTTCGGCAACGCGAGCAACCTCGCCCAGCAGGATACGGAGTTCAGCTTTGAGCGCAAGCTGCAATTGGTGCAGGAGCTGCGCGATATGCTGACTCTGGCCGGAAAAACAGTAAAAATGAGCATCTGCTGACAGATGCCGATATTCACGGAGTGACCCTAACGAATGAAAATCCGAACTTTTTTTGCAGTATTGCTGTGTAAGCTTGCACGCGGGCTGCTGCGGCTGCTGCGCCGCGGCGGCACGGCGTTTCCCGGCCGCGTGGCGCTGAAAGTATACCCGCAGGTGCTCGGCGTGCTCTCGCGGGGGGTGCGCGTTATCCTCGTCACCGGTACGAACGGTAAGACGACCAGCTCCCGCATGATCGAGCAGGCATTTGCCGATGCGGGCCTTAACTACTTTGCCAACCGCTCGGGCGCGAACCTCATCTCCGGCATCACGGCGGAGTTTGCCATGCACAGCACCTTGACCGGCAGGCCGAAGTGCCAGTTTGCCGTGATCGAGTGCGACGAGGCGGCGTCCAAAACCGTGCTCAAATACCTCAAGCCGGAGGTCATCGTGGCCACGAACGTGTTCCGTGACCAGCTCGACCGCTACGGTGAGATCACGCACACGCTCAATAACATCATCGAGGGCATCCGCCACACGCCGGAGAGCGTTTTGTGCATCAATGCCGACTGTTCGCTCATCGCGTCCATCCCGGCGCAGGTGCCGAACCCGGTCGTGCGCTTCGGTGTGAACGTTCCGCTCGGCGGCGATGACCTGACGGAGATCTCCGACGCGCCGCACTGCATCCACTGCAAGACGGAATATGTCTATGACTACCGCACGTACGGCCATCTCGGCGCGTTCCGCTGCCCGAAGTGCGGCTACCACCGCGAAGCCCCGCAGGTCGCCGTCACGGCGGTTCAGAACCTCGGCGTGGACACGAGCGATGTCACCATGGCCATCGGCGGACAGGAGTACGCCGTGCACATCAACCTGCCGGCAGCGTACAACATCTATAACGCCGTCGGCTCGGCAGCTGCGCTGTACGCATTCGGCTTCACGCCGGAGGCGATCGTGCACGCGCTCGGCGCGTTCGGCTGCGGCTTTGGCCGTATGGAGAAATTCGACCTGCGCGGCACGCCCGGGCGCATGATGCTCGTGAAAAACCCCGCGGGCTGCAACCAGACCATGCTCTATCTCGCCGGGCTGAACGAGGACGCGACGTTTGTCGTCTGCCTCAACGACCGGGACGCCGACGGTACGGACATCTCGTGGATCTGGGACGCGGACTTTGAGCGGCTCGCCGCCATGGGCGAGCATCTTCGCCACGTGTTCGTGTCCGGCACGCGCGCCGACGAGCTGCGCCTGCGCCTGAAGTATGCGGGCGTGGACGAGACGAAAATTCAGGTGTATTATGACTATGATCCGCTGATCGACGCCATGTGCGCGTCGGAATACCCGGTGTTCATCATGCCGACGTATACGTCCATGCTGGATCTGCGCGGCCGGCTGCAAAAGCAGCTCGGCGGAAAGGAGTTCTGGGAATGAGCGAAAAGACCCTGCGAATCTGCCATCTTTACCCGGATCTTCTGAACCTCTATGGCGACCGGGGCAACATTCTCTGCATGCGCCGCCGTCTGGAGTGGCGCGGCATCGGCGCCGAGGTGACGGAGGTCACGGTCGGCGAGCAGGCGGATTTTACGCAGTTTGACCTGTTTTTCATCGGCGGCGGTCAGGACTTTGAGCAGGAGGTGCTCCTGTCTGACCTGAAAGCCGGAAAGGGCAGCGAAATCAAGGCTGCCATCGCCGACGGCAAGACGTTTCTGACCATCTGCGGCGGCTACCAGATGCTCGGCAGCTACTACCGCACGTGGGACGGCAAGCAGTGCGACTTTATCGGCGCGATCGACTACTACACCGTCGGCTCGAAGGAGCGTATGATCGGCAACTTCCTCTTTGAGTGCCTGCCGGAGTCCGGCGGCAGCACGGTCGTCGGCTTTGAAAACCACAGCGGCAAGACCTATCTTGGCAGCGGCGTGTCGCCGCTCGGCAAGGTGCTCGTCGGCGGTGGCAACAACGGGGAGGACGGCTATGAGGGCGTACGCTATCAAAATGTCTTCGGCACATACAGCCACGGCCCGGTCCTGCCGAAAAACCCCGCGTTTTGTGACCATTTGCTCACGACGGCGCTGCAGCAGCGCTATCCGAATCTGGAACTCCAGCCGCTGGACGATGCGGCCGAGCTCGCCGCGCACAATACCATGCGCGACCGGCTGCTGAAAAAATAACTGCATGGAAAATGGGCGCATCCGTCTGGATGCGCCCACCGTGCGTCTCATATTAAAAATCCGGCGGGATCGGAATGTCCGCGCGCGGGACCTTGTCCCAGGAAAAGTCCGCTGCCAGCTCGATTGCCGTCACCGGCGCGTCCGTTGGCCGCAGACCCGCGAGCTTGGCGAGCTTTCCGGTCAACTGCTCGGGTGTGTATTTCTGCCGCAGGGCCTCCATGTTCAGGTCGCCCTCGCGCTTGGAGAGCTTGCGCCCGTCCGGCGCGACGAGCAGCGGCGCGTGTGCGTATTCCGGGGCCTTGCCGCCGAGCGTTCCCATCAGCCAGATCTGCCGCGGTGTGGAGTCGAGTAGGTCGCGTGCGCGCACAACGCGCGTGATGCCCATGTCGAGATCGTCCACGCTTACGGCGAGCTGGTAGGCGAATACGCCGTCCGAGCGCCGGATGAGAAAATCGTCGCGCCCGTGCCGCAGTTCGGCTGCCTGCAGACCGTAGTGCGCGTCAACGAAGGCAATGTCCGCGTCCGTGACCGCAAGCTTTTTCGCCGCGCGGCGACCCATGCGCAGGCGCTTTTGCACCTCCTGCTCTGACAGCGTCCGACAGGGGCAGCCGGCCTCGTGCGGCTCGCCGGGGTGCGGTGCGCTCGCGGCCAGACGCTCTGCGCGGCTGCAATAGCAGTCATACACCATGCCGCGCTCGGTCAATGCATCCAGCGCGGCGGTGTAGCGCTGTGCGCGCGTGCCCTGACGGCAATCCTGCGAGCCGGGGCGCCAGCCCTCGTCCCAGTCGAGCCCAAGCCAGAGCAGGTCGTCGGCCATCAGGTCAGCATAGTGCTCCCAGCTGCGCTCCGGGTCGAGATCCTCAAGGCGGAACACCATCGTCCCGCCGCGTGCGCGCACGTCCAGCCATGCAAGCAGAAATGTCAGCATATTGCCCAGATGCAGCCGCCCGCTCGGGCTGGGTGCGAAGCGGCCGCGGATCGTGTTATCCGGCATCGGTCATCCCTCCGGTTTCATACTGAGCGTATTATAGCATAACCGCGCCGGTTGGCAACGCTTTTGCGCCAAATCCCTTGAAACTATGCGGGAAATCGGATATAATAAAGTGTTATTATCAGCGGAGGAATGTCTCATGGCGAAATCATCCATCGAAAAAACAAATGTCATGCGTCTGCTCGACCAGAAGAAGGTGCCCTACACGCCGCACACATATCCGCACGGCGACGATGCGGTGGACGGCGTGACCGTCGCCGTGGCGGCGGAGCATTGGGAGGTTACCTTTGGGTAAAGTGATCGTGGTGGGCATCGGCCCCGGCAGCTATGAGGATATGACGATCCGCGCCGACCGCGCGCTGCAATCGTGCGACGCCATCGTCGGCTACGGAGTTTATGTTGACCTTGTGAAGGAGCGCTATCCGGACAAGGCGTTTTATGAAACGCCCATGACGCAGGAGGCAAAGCGCTGCGCGCTTGCGCTCGAACTTGCGCGCGCGGGCAAGACCGCGGCCATGGTCTGCTCGGGTGACAGCGGCATTTACGGCATGGCGGCGCTTGTTTACGAGCTGCGCGGCGAGAGCGAAGAGCCTGAGATCGAGGTCGTCCCCGGCCTGACGGCGGCATGCAGCGCCGCGGCGCTTTTGGGCGCGCCGCTGACGCACGACTTTGCCGTCATCAGCCTGAGCGACCGCCTGACGCCGTGGGAGACCATCGAAAAGCGCCTGACGCACGCGGCAAAGGCCGACCTGACCATCGCCCTTTACAATCCTGCGAGCCGTTCGCGGCCCGCACATTTGAAGCGTGCGTGTGATATCCTGCTGCGCGACCTGCCGGACAGCCGCCTCTGCGGCATCGCGCGCAGCATCGGCCGCGCGGGGGAAAGCTGGCGCACCCTGACGCTCGGGGAGCTCAGAGAGGCAGAGGTCGATATGTTCTGCACGGTGATCGTCGGCAACGTATCAACGAAGGAAATTGCGGGGCGGCTCATCACGCCGCGAGGGTACAAAAATGTGTAAGATCTGCATTTTCGCAGGCACGACGGAGGCGCGCCGACTCGTGGAGCTTTTGAGCACCCAGCCGGTCTCCGTTACGGCCTGCGTAGCAACGGAATACGGTGAAACGCTCCTGCCCGAAGGGGGCAACGTGACGGTGCGCTCGGGGCGTATCCCGGTGGACGGGATCATTCAAATGCTCTCCGACACGAAATTTGATTTGGTGATCGACGCGACGCACCCCTACGCGGCATCGATCACCGAGAGCGTTGCGCGCGCCTGCGCGGAGACAGGGACAGAATATCTGCGCCTTCTGCGCGAGGAGTCTGACAAGGTATCTGACTTTACTTGCGCGTTGAATGCGGAAGCAGCAGCGCTGTTCCTGTCGAAGACGGACGGAAATATCCTGCTGACGACCGGCAGCAAGGATCTGAAAACGTATAGCAAGGTAAAAGACTTTACAGATAGAGCCTATGCGCGCGTGCTGCCGCTGGACGCGTCGCTCGCGCTCTGTCGCGAGGCGGGCGTGCAGCCGTCGCACATTTTAGCGATGCAGGGGCCGTTTTCCGAGGAGATGGACACGGCCATGCTGCGCGCCGTGTCGGCTAAGTGGCTCGTGACGAAGGACGGCGGCGAGGCGGGCGGCTTTGCCGCCAAGGTCGCCGCGGCGCGAAAGGCCGGGGCAAATGTGCTCGTGATCGGACGGCCAAAGCAGCGGGAGGGGAAGTCCTTTTCGCAGGTGTTGGACAGCTTGGAGCGCCGCTTTGGTTTCCGATTCGCGCAGAGTGTGAAGATCGTCGGTATCGGGCCGGGCAGCAGGGATGCGATGACGCAGGAGGCGCGCCGCGCGATCGAAGAGGCGGACTGCCTCATCGGCGCGAGACGCATGCTGGATGCCGCCGCGCGCGGCGGGCAGAAGACTTATGCCGCCATCGCACCACAGGAGATCGCGGACTTCATTCACGCGCACTGTGAATACCGGCAAAGCGCGGTCGTGATGTCGGGCGACACGGGCTTTTTCAGCGGCACGAGGAAGCTGCTGCCGCTGCTTTCTGACTGCGAGGTCAGCGTGCTGCCGGGCCTGAGCTCGCTTTCCTACCTCTGTGCAAAGCTGCAAACGTCCTATGAGGACGTTCATGTCGTCAGCCTGCATGGCCGCGCGCACGACATCACGGCAGACGTGCGCGCGCACGCGCGCGTTTTCGCGCTCGTCGGCGGCGAGAATGGCGTGAACGGCCTGTGCCGAACGCTGGCGGAAAACGGCCTCGGCACCGTGACGGTGAGCGTCGGCGAACGTTTAAGCTACGAGGACGAGACCGTCACCACCGGTACGGCGGAGGAGCTGCAAAGTAAGGCCTTTGCGCCCTTGAGCGCCGTGCTGATCGAAAACGACCATCCCGATGCCATCGTGACGCACGGACTGCCGGACGAGGCGTTTTTGCGAGGCGCGGGCGAGCGCAGCCCATTCCCATTGGAGAAAGC
>OLVW01003232.1_pt1 | contig 10476 bp, 6 predicted proteins | sample 1673301 | NCBI WGS metagenome assembly OLVW01 (sample SAMEA3178941, study PRJEB25190) | human gut metagenome | reverse complement strand
TATGCGGTGCGCGTGATCTGGGTGAAGCTCTACGCCGCATCGCTGAAGGCGCAGCAATGATCCGTACCAAGGGTGAGCCGGGCACAGGTGATGTTGTGCAGGCAGTTCGTCACATGCGCGCTATGAACGCAGAAATTCGCCGTGTGCAGAATCTGCGTGAGGATGAGCTGTTTGAGGCCGCAAAGCAACTGCAGGTTCCGGTTGAACTGCTCCGCAGTGTGCATGAAAATGGCCGACTGCCGGTCGTAAACTTTGCAGCAGGCGGCGTTGCAACTCCGGCTGACGCAGCACTGATGATGCAGCTTGGCGCAGAAGGCGTATTCGTTGGTTCGGGCATCTTCAAGTCTGGCGATCCGGCAAAGCGTGCTGCAGCAATCGTAAAGGCGGTTACTAACTACACCGATGCAAAGCTGATTGCAGAACTGTCTACCGATCTGGGTGAAGCAATGGTTGGCATTAACGAGAACGAAATCGCATTGCTGATGGCAGAGCGAGGCAAGTAAAATGGCAGTTGGAATTCTGGCGCTGCAGGGCGCCTTCGCAGAGCATGCCGCAGTGCTGGATAAACTCGGCGTACCGCACTTCGAAATTCGCCAGAAGCGCGATCTGGATCAGCCGATGAATGGTTTGATTATTCCGGGTGGCGAAAGCACAGTAATGAATAAACTCTTGCGCGAGCTGGATTTGTATGATACGCTGCGTGAGCAGATTCAAAACGGACTTCCTGTATTCGGAACATGTGCCGGTCTGATTCTGCTGGCTAAGCAGATTGATGGTGGCATACCATGCTTCAGTGTGATGGATATCCGCGTAAAGCGTAATGCCTATGGCAGACAGCTTGGCAGTTTTCACACCATCAGGGAAATGAAAGGAATCGGTCAGGTTCCCATGACATTCATTCGTGCCCCTTATATTGAGAAATGCGGGGAAGGCGCAGAAGTACTGGCTGAGGTGGATGGAAATATTGTAGCTGTAAAGTATAAAGAGCAGTATGGACTGGCATTTCATCCGGAACTGGATGAGGATGACAGGATACATGAGGCGTTTCTGAATAGTGTAAAGAAATATGCAAAAAAAATTCCCCAAATACCTGGTTATAGAATGAACCTATAACCAGATATTATTTTTACATATTAGACAGATAATCCCCAGTATGTTACTATGCATTCATCAACAAAAACAAAGCAACAGCAAAGAAAAACATCAAAAACAATAACAAAACTAACATTAACAAAAAATGATGAAAAATAGTAAACATACGGAGGAAAGAAAAATGGCAGATATCAGAGATTCTAAAAACTGGGGATTTGAAACAAAACAGTTACACATTGGACAGGAGAAAGCAGATCCAGTAACAGATGCAAGAGCTGTTCCAATCTACGCTTCTACATCTTATGTATTCCATAACTCACAGCATGCAGCTGACCGTTTCGGACTTCGCGATGCCGGAAATATTTATGGAAGACTTACCAACCCTACAGAGGATGTTTTCGAGCAGAGAATTGCTGCTCTTGAAGGCGGAGTTGCAGCGCTTGCAGTTGCTTCCGGTGCAGCAGCTATCAATTATACATTCCAGGCACTTGCAAAAACAGGTGAGCACATTGTAGCTTCCAAGACCATCTACGGCGGAACATACAACCTTCTGGCACATACTCTTCCGCAGACCAGCGGCATCACCGCAACATTTGTAGATCCGGATGCAGAAGGCTCTTTCGAAGCTGCAATCCAGGAAAACACAAAAGCAATCTTTATTGAGACCCTTGGAAATCCGAACTCCAACCTGATTGATATTGAAGAAGTTGCAAAAATTGCGCACAAACATAACATTCCTCTTGTAGTTGATTCTACATTTGCAACTCCTTACCTGGTTCGCCCGATTGAGTATGGTGCAGATATCGTCGTTCATTCCGCAACCAAATTCATCGGAGGCCATGGAACTGCAATCGGTGGCGTGATCGTAGACAGCGGCAACTTCGACTGGAAAGCATCCGGCAAATTCCCGTGGATTTCTGAGCCGAACCCAAGCTATCATGGAATTTCCTTTGCAGAGGCAACCGCTCCGGCAGCATTTGTAACTTATATTCGTGCAATTATCCTTCGTGATACAGGAGCTACCCTTTCTCCATTCCATGCATTTTTGTTCTTACAGGGACTGGAAACTCTTTCCTTAAGAGTGGAGCGTCACGTAAGCAACGCCCTGAAAATCGTAGATTACCTGTCTAAACATCCACAGGTAGAAGCTGTTCATCATCCATCACTGGAGAGTGAGCCAAGTCATTATCTTTATAAGAAATACCTTCCAAACGGCGGCGGTTCCATCTTTACATTTGAGATCAAGGGTGATGCACAGACCGCTCAGAAGTTTATTGATAACCTTGCAATCTTCTCATTGCTTGCAAATGTTGCAGATGTAAAATCCCTTGTGATCCATCCTGCAACAACCACACACAGCCAGTGCACAGAGGAAGAGCTTCTTGACCAGGGCATCAAACCAAACACAATCCGTCTTTCCATCGGTATTGAGAAAGTGGAAGACCTGATCGCGGCTCTGGACGCAGCATTTGAGGCAGTAAAGTAATTAAAAAATAAATTCATTTCTGTAAAAGGTACTGTATTTCCTGAAATGGGAGATATGGTACCTTTTTTAGGCTACAACAGTCGAATTCGGCAAAATATATTGCAAAGTGGGGCGTGCAGATTGCGGGAATGATTTTTCAGACAGGCTCTGGCGCCTGCGGAATGATTACAGATTATCATAAAAATGTTTGTATTATTTATTCTTCTTTTTATACTTTATTAACATTTTATGTGCAGAATTGTCAAAATCTGTAGACAGAATTGTGCAAAGTATGGTAAAATATTGACGTATTAGGGGAAAAGGGAAGGCAGTGATTTTGTGTGATAGATATCTCTAATCTTGACAGCCATATATTTGATGCTCTGTCTCAGACTTCAGATAATATGTACATTTATATAGCAGATCTGGAACGCGATTTTTCCAGATGGTCTAAGCCAAGTGTGGATTACTTCAATCTGCCGGGAGAATTTATAGAGAATACGGCGAAGGAATGGGTACAGCATATTCATCCTGCAGACCAGCATATTTTTCTGGAGGATATCGGCCGTATTTTTGAGGGGAAAAGCAACCGGCATAATTGTGAATACCGGGCTTTAAATAAATATGGAAAATATGTATGGGTAAGGTGCCAGGGAATTGTGGAGCGGAATGCGGATGGAAGCCTTGGCCTTTTTGTTGGCACGATGATGAATCTTGGTGTGAATGCCAAGTTTGACCAGCCCACTGGTTTATATACGTTTCATGAGCTGAAGAAGCAGCTTCCGGCATTTATCAGTCATGGAATGGAAGGTGCTGTTCTTCTTTTTGATGTGGACAGACTTCAGAGAATCAATGATATTCTTGGGTATCTGGTAGGAGATGAGGTTCTGCAGCGTCTGGGACAGAAATGTCAGAGCCTGGAGGGCGTTATTTCTTATCGAGGACCAGGAGGTAAATTCTATTGTATTACCACTGAGAAATCCGAGAATGCACTTGACCGGATCTACAAGGAAATGCAGAAGTTTTCAGTGGAAGTCCCCAGGGAGATGAATCTGGAGATCCAGTTGACAATTTCTTGCGGAGTGGCCTTTTTTCCGCAGGATGCAGAGGATTTCGAGACTTTGCATGCAAATGTGGAATACGCCCTTGAGCAGGCAAAGAAAGTGGGACGTGGCAGCATTGCGCAGTTTTCCGGACAAATGCACAGAAAAACGGTGGAGAAATTCCGACTGCAGGAAGTGCTCCGTGAGTCTGTTGCCAATAATTGCAGAGGGTTTGCACTGGTATATCAGCCTCTGGTGAACGGAGAGACTCAGGATGTTTATGGTGCTGAGACTCTGATGCGTTTTTATCTGCCGGATGGAACCCTGGTTTCCCCAATGGAATTTATTCCGATCCTGGAGGAAGACGGAACCATCCGACAGGTGGGAGAGTGGCTTTTGAATAAGGCACTTGCCCAGGCGGCACTGTGGCGCATGGAGAATCCTGATTTTGTAATTTCCGTGAATGTTTCTTATATCCAGATACTTCAGGAAGGCTTCAGAGAAATGGTGACACGGATCGTGGAAAAATCCGGCACACCGGAGAAGCAGCTGATCCTGGAGCTTACAGAGAGCTGTAAGGTATCGGATCCCAACGGCCTTCGGGATGATTTTGAATATTTTAAAAATATGGGGATCAATATGGCACTGGATGATTTCGGCACGGAGTATTCTTCCATTGCATTGCTTCGCAAGCTGAAACCACAGTGGATCAAGATCGATCATACTTTTGTCCGTTCCATTCAGGATGATGAGATGGATCAGGCGATTCTGGAATATATTATGAATCTGAGTAAGCAGACCAGAATAAAGGTTTGTGTGGAAGGTGTGGAGAATGAGGAAATCCTTTCCGTTGTCCAGTCTTATAAGCCGGAATTGCTTCAGGGATACTATTATTCCAAACCCTGTCCGGCGGAGGAATTTTCAAAGAAATATTTCAATGGGAAAGATAAGACAGGCAGCTACGGTTGTCTGAAAAAATAATTCTGATAAGTGCTTTTTTATACGCTCTAAGGGAAATACTAGTACATCGTTTTCGAAATAACTATACCACTCACTTGTCTGTGAATCCGATTGCACAGGTATAAAAGCCTCGGCGTAGCCCGCTACGCCTGCGTTTTTATACCTGCACACTCGAATCCACATCCTACGTGATTGGTATAGTTATTTACGAAGCGATGTACTAGTCTTTCGTCTATTGCAAGTGACCCCGATACAGATCGGTATAGCTTTAAACTGGAATTTGATCATTACATTAAAGGGCAGACCTGCTATGGTTTAGATAAGCTAATCCTGAATAATAATTATGCAGACGCTACCAATATGAAAGAAGCTGTAGAGGACAGTTTTATGCTGCGCAATTATGGCACAGAAGATGGAAATGAAGCATTACAAAAAACAGAGTCAGGTGGTGTATAATAAGAAAAACGGAGTTGAAAAGCCATGGTTAATCCGTTATAATTTTCATATATAAATACATGAAAAAAGTGTTTTTTCAGAAAATTGTATGTTGCTGGTCATGGGGTGGACAGCAACGACTATATGAAGGGGGATTTTTCTATGACGAAAATGAAGAAGATTTGCATACCTGTTCTTGCAGCTGCAGCCCTTGCATTTTCAGTTCCCGGAACTACGCAGGAGGCAGAGGCTTCCTGTAATACTTACCGTGTGAATGTTGTTACTGGATATCTGGCTCTGCGGACAGATACATCCTATAATAGTGGTAATGAGATCGGAGAACTTTACAGTGGTGATCTGGTGGAGGTAATGGATTACACTGGCGCCACTGGTTACTGGTATGTATACTCTCCTAAGTATGACGATTTCGGATATGTGAATAATGATTATCTGGATTCTGTGACATCTTCCGTATCTTCCTATGATACAATGTGGACCGTAAGCGTTTCCACCGGATATCTGGCTCTTCGCAATGCACCGGAATATGATGCATCTAATGAAATCGGTGAGCTCTATTCGGGAGATACCGTCTGGGTTTCCGACAGTAGCAATTCTCAGTACTGGTATGTGTATTCCCCGAAACTGGACGGCTATGGATATGTGAACCAGGAGTACCTGTACAGAGAAGAGGGACTGGATACAGATTCCAGCTATTTTGGCGAAGTAAGAACGGTCAGTGTAGCCAAGGGCTATCTGGCACTTCGCAATATGAAGGCATATGATGCTTCCAATGAAATCGGGGAATTATATTCCGGCGATACCGTACAGCTTCTGGACACAAGTGATTCCCAGTACTGGTATGTGTATTCCCCGAAATATGATACCAATGGATTTGTAAACAAAGATTATCTGGTGGGTGGAAATGCATATGCTACCTTGTATGTAAAAGTGCCTACCGGATATCTGGCTCTTCGATCCGCTATGGGATATGATGCGGCAAATGAGATTGGTGAACTGAATACCGGTGATACTGTGGTAGTAATTGATTCCAGTTCAGATAAATACTGGTATGTATATTCTCCACGCCTTATGAAATACGGATATGCAGATTGTAATTATATATTCTGCAATTGATGAGCAGGAAAGAAAAACAGCCTCTGACTTTTTTACTGGGAAAGTCAGAGGCTGTTTTTGAAATAACTATAATTTTTATAACTGCACACTTGAATTCATATCCTACGCGATTGGTATAATTGTTACTGTTTACTCCGTGACCAGTAACGTATAGTTATCTTTATAGAAATTTCATACTTTCTCTGATTGAACAAAAAAACCTGCAATGCTATACTAAAATTGAAATATATTTGAAAAACAGGAGTGTGATAAATTGCAGGGTACCACAGAAAACTATATTCACCTTGAAAAGGTTTCTAAGATTTATGGAACGAAAGAAGTAAAAATAATCGCAGTAGATGAGATCAGCTTTAACATAGCTAAAGGCGAGTTTGCCGTGATCGTAGGGCCCAGTGGTGCTGGCAAGACTACGGTTCTGAATATTCTGGGCGGAATGGATACTGCCACCAGCGGTCAGATCTGGGTAGATGGAAGGAATATAGCGAAATACAATAACCGCCAGCTCACCAGCTACCGCAGGGACGATATTGGATTTGTTTTTCAGTTTTATAATCTGGTTCCCAATCTGACAGCCTTGGAAAACGTAGAACTGGCAGGACAGATCTGTAAGAACCCCATGGATCCGAAAACTGTTTTGGAAGAGGTGGGGCTGAAAGACAGACTTGGAAATTTTCCTGCCCAGTTATCAGGCGGTGAACAGCAGAGAGTTTCCATTGCAAGAGCTCTTGCCAAGAATCCGAAGATGCTCCTTTGCGATGAGCCAACAGGCGCTCTGGATTACCAGACTGGTAAGGCGATTCTCAAGCTTTTACAGGATATGTGCCGCCAGAAGGGGATGACAGTAGTGGTTATCACTCATAACTCTGCATTGACGCCTATGGCAGATCGCGTGATTAAAATAAAAAACGGCAAGGTGGCACAGATGACTTTGAATGCCCACCCAACCCCGGTAGAAGAAATTGAGTGGTAGGTGAGAGATGAAAGCATTAAGAAAAGAATTCTGGATGGAGATCCGAAAAAGCAAATCCAGGTTTATCTCCATTCTTCTGATCGTGGCTCTTGGAGTGGCCTTCTTTTCCGGTATTCAGGCTTCCTCGCCGGATATGCGCTATTCCGGAGATGCCTATTATGACGAAAGCAGCCTGATGGATATCAAGGTTGTGGGCACAATGGGCCTGACATCTGATGATGTTTCTTCCATAGAAAGTATAGATGGCATCGAGTCCGCAGAAGGTGCCTGGTCTACCGATGTGATGTGCGGGGAAGGCCAGAAGCAGAAGGTTCTTCACATTGAATCCATAAATGACACAGTGAATAAACTGGATGTGCAGGAGGGACGCCTTCCGGAAAAAAGTGGAGAGATTTTTCTGGATAGCACATTTGCTTCTTCCAATGAATATAAGGTAGGAGATAAGGTGGCTTTGCGTGAAGAAGGAGATTCCCCCGTTCTTGTGACCACAGAATATACGGTAGTGGGAACTGGAAGAAGTCCTCTTTATATTTCCTTTAATAGAGGAAATACCACCCTTGGAACTGGTGAAGTCAATGGATTTGGATATGTGCTCCCAGAAGATTTTGACCAGGAAATTTATACGCAGATTTATGTGACCGTTCATGGTGCAAAGGGCCTTACAAGTTATACAGACGGTTATGAGAATCTGATCGCCAAGATCAAAGACCGTGTTGAAAACATAGCAGATGATCGCTGTCAGATCCGCCTTGCAGCTGTGAAGGCGGATGCACAGGAGGAAATCAATGATGCCCAGAAGAAGCTGGACGATGGGAAAAAAGAGGCAGATGAAAAGCTTGCTGACGCAAAAGAAGAGCTGGATAAAGGTGAAAAGGATTTAGAAGACGGCAGGAAAGAGTATGAAGATGGAAAATCCCAGTTAGAAGACGCAAAAACAGAGCTTGCCGATGGAAAAAAACAGCTGGAAGATGCGAAGACAGAGCTTACTGATGGGAAAAACCAGTTAGAAGATGCAAAAGCGCAGCTTGCTGATGGAAAAAGTCAGCTGGAATCTGCCAGGAGTCAGCTTTCCTCCAGCAAAAGCCAGCTTGACACTGCCAGAAGCCAGCTGGATGATGGATGGAGTCAGGTAAATGCAGCAAAAGCCCAGCTTGCTGACGGACAGGCTCAGCTTGATTCCGCGCAGAAGCAGGTAACCAGTGGTCTGGCAGAATTAGAGGAAAATCAGAAGACTTTAGATGAAAATAAAGCGAAACTTGCAGATGGAAAAGCCCAGATTGAGGCAGGCGAGCAGCAGTTAGAAGCCGCAAAGCAGACTTTGACAACAAAGCAAAGTGAACTGGATCAGTCAAAAGCGGAGATCACTGCCGGACAGCAGCAGATCGAAAGTACCAGAACCCAGTTAAATGCCCAGAAGCAGCAGATTACAGATGGACTTTCCCAGGTATCAGCAGGAGAAGCACAGCTTCAGGATGGAATAAGTGCTTTGGAAAGTGCAAAAGCTCAGCTGACGGAGCTGCAGAGTCAGCTTGAGATAGTACGCGCAAGTTACAACGCAGCACTGGAAAATCCGGATGCTTCCCAGGAGGAAATAGATATTCTGGCAGCTCAGGTGTCTGCACTGGAAGAACAGGAGGCGGCGGTAAGCCAGCAGATTCAGGCAAGTGAAGCGCAGATTGAGAGTCAGCGGCAGCAGCTTGCAGCGACCAGAAGTGAGTTGGAAAGCGGGCTTGCAGCAGTCGAGGATGGACTTTCCCAGCTTTCTCAGAAAGAAAGCGAGCTGAATGCTGGACGGGAACAGATAACAGCAGGTCAGGCAGAGATTGACGCCGGATGGATTCAGATTCAGGAACAGGAGAATACTCTTGCTGCTTCGAAAGCTGAGATAGAGGCAGGGGAACAGGAACTGGAAAAAGGTCAGAAGCAGTTAAAGGCAGCAAAGAAAAAACTGAATAAAGCCCAGAAAGAAATTGATTCCAATGCAGAGACCCTGGCTGCCGGACAGGCGGAATTGGATGCCAATGTGGCAAAGCTGAATGACAGTGAAGCGCAGTATGCTTCCGGTCTGGAACAGTATCATTCCGGTGCCCGGCAAATCGCGGAAAATGAGGCAAAGCTTACTTCCGGAGAGCAAGAAATTGCAGAAAATGAGGCGAAGCTTGCCGATGGTGAGAAAGAAATCGCAGACAATGAGAAGAAGCTTGCAGACGGTGAAAAAGAGATTACAGACAATGAGAAAAAGCTTCAGGATGCGGTTAAAGACTTGAAAAAAGGTGAGAAAGACCTTGCAGACGGAAAGAAAGAGTACGAAGACGCCAAAAAAGATGCGGAGGATGAGATTGCCGAGAATCAGCAGAAGCTGGATGATGCGAAAAAGGAGCTGGAAGATCTGGAAATGCCGGAGTGGATGGTCACAGATAGGGAGGCTCTTCCGGAATATACGGATTACGGTGATAATGCAGATCGTCTTCGAAACATCGGTCAGGTTTTCCCGGTCATCTTTTTCCTGGTAGCGGCATTGATCAGTCTTACCACTATGACTCGTATGGTGGAGGAGCAGCGAACCCAGATCGGTACCTTGAAGGCATTGGGATATAAGAAGTCTGCTATTGCAGCAAAATATATCTGTTATGCATTTTTTGCAACTCTTCTTGGCAGTGTGCTGGGAATGCTGATCGGAGAGAAAATCATTCCATACATTATTATAACTGCTTATGGAATTATGTATCATAACGTGGCAAATACCATTTCCATTGATTATCAGCCTGGCTTCGCACTGATCGCTTCCGCAGCCTCTGTTGTATGTACAGTTGGAGCGACTCTTTTTGCAAGTGGAAAGGAGCTGCAGGAGACACCGGCCTCTCTTATGCGCCCACCGGCTCCGAAAGAGGGCAAGCGGGTATTGCTGGAGCGGCTCACATTTATATGGAAGCATTTAAGCTTTTCCTGGAAGTCCACAATTCGAAATCTTTTCCGTTACAAGAAGCGCCTGATCATGACGGTCTTTGGAATTGCAGGAAGCATGGGACTGATGCTGGTTGGTTTTGGGCTTCAGGATTCCATTAGTGATATTGCCGCTATTCAGTACCGGGAGCTTCAGCATTATGACGGAATGGTGATTGAGGACAGCGATGCTACAGAGGAAGAACATGCAGAGCTGTTTGAATACATGAAGGAAAATGAGCAAATCGCCCATTGCAATCGGGTACAGATGACGAAGATCAGTGCTCCGAAAGGCAGCTCCAACATCAGTATTTATCTGTTTGTGCCAGAGAGCCTGAGTGAGTTTGCAAGGGATGTAACCTTAAAGAACCGTATTACCGGGGAAACATATGAGCTTACCGACGAAGGTGCTGCTATTTCCGAGAAAACAGCAT
>OLVW01003221.1_pt1 | contig 10499 bp, 10 predicted proteins | sample 1673301 | NCBI WGS metagenome assembly OLVW01 (sample SAMEA3178941, study PRJEB25190) | human gut metagenome | reverse complement strand
GCAGGGCTGGCTATCCTTGTTTTGCTTTGTGCTTCTCTACCGTACATGAGCATTTACTGCCGGAATATATCCGTCCGGACTGTATCCTGATATAAATGGAATTTCCCCATATTTACCATCGGAATTATCGACATCATACATTGTACCGTCACTTCCAATAACCGTGTACTTTGTTTCATCTTTATTGCCTAACCATGTGTAATTGTCAGAAGCCATCGCAGGACCATCATAGGTTCCGACCTCCTCAAATATCAGGTTCTCTGCCGCACTTCCATCCTGTGCATTTACCTGACTGACATTCAGTCCAAATGCTGCTGCGAGCATAACTGCTGCGGCTGCGGCTCCTGCAAGCCAAGTTCTTTTTCTCATACACTTCCTCCTTTATATTGTTATTTAATTGTCATTTTTCTTTCCCGCTATGCGTGTCAGATATGACTATAGTACCATTATACCCCCCCCTCTGTATTTTTTTGTCAATTGTGAAATATTATATTTTGTGGTTTTTTGTATCATTTGATCCTTGCTATTTTTGTTGCATATTATCTGCGTGTAAGCTATAATAAATTTACGAAATTTTCACACGGAACAGGATTTAAGAGGTACATAATATGGATACATTTGCAACACTCAATTCCATTTTGGTAAAGCTTTTCAACGACATTTTAAATATCGAAGAAAAGGCATTAATTACAGAAGAATTTAAAGATATTTCCGTAACGGATATGCACATTATCGAAGCGATTGGTATTGCAGAACCTCGTACCATGTCTATGATTTCAAAATCCCTCGGTGTCACAATGGGCACACTGACAACCGGTATCAACGGACTGGTCCGCAAAGGCTACGTTGTCCGCAACCGCAGTGACCGCGACCGCCGTATCGTATACGCTTCGCTGACCGAAAAAGGAATTGCCGCATATCATCATCACATGAAATTCCATAAGAGTATGATTGACAGCATTATGCAGGATTTAAGCGAAGATGAAGCCGTTGTGTTAAATAAGACCTTTAAACGTCTGGAAACATTTTTCGGACAGTGGACAGATAAACATTAAAAAGCTGCGTCTTATAAACGCAGCTTTTTTTATTCATGAAAGAGTGTATTGCGGTACTTCTTTAATGCCACTCTGAGCAGACTGCCTAATACACCGCAGACAATCACTTCTCCAAGTCCCACGGTCAGCATAAAATACCACAGCATGCCCTCTGTGCCATACGCATATTTTAATACAAACGGCACGATAACAGTGTTTGCAAGTATCGGCGGCAGTGGCGCTGCCCATGGGTGTTTGCGCAGCATATAGGTTCCGACTGCACCAATCAGTGTCGCAAGACTGCCAAAAACAATATCCCAGATAACCGCGCCGCCTGTAATATTAGCAATCAGGCAGCCGATAAAAAGTCCTGGCACTGCCGCCGGTGTAAATACCGGAAGAATTGTAAGTGCTTCCGCAACCCTGAACTGTATCGGACCAAAGCTCCAGTAGTCAAAGACAAATACCAGCACGGCATAAATTGCCGCAATGACCGCTCCCTGCGTAATAAACGTTGTTTTTTTCATTTTCATCTGTATATTCCTCATTTCCTTGTATTTCAGCCGGTATACTATCCATCCTCCCCAAAGCTGTTGCAGTAAATATCCAGAAATCTAGATACCATACCACACTGTCTTCCGATTTCCTCATAATTTTCCACCGTCATCGGCGGTACAGTCTGCCAGCCTAACATTTTATACTGTTGGCAGACCTTTGGATTATCTGATATTTTTGGAAAATTCCGGTATTCCCTTAAATACTCAAATCCCAGCCCGTAATCCTTCTTTGCCTGCTTCATCGCTGCCTTTCTGTCTTTAAAAATAGGCATTCCGTCTTTATTTGCACCTATCGCATAAGCCTCTCCATACTGCTGCCAGCGCTCAACCAGTTCCTGATTGTCACATTCGCCCACAACTGTCCCATAACAAATTTCACGCCGTATTACCGGCACTGCCACTATCGCCGCAATCAAAACTACGGTCACTGCCACTGCGGCTATAATCCGTTTCTTTGCAAGTGTGTTATTTATCATAGAATCACCCCTTTACAGCATTTCAACAGCCTGTTCAAATTCCTTTTGTGTCTGAACAAATTGATAAGGTTCATATTCGCCATATGCAGACGGTCTGCTGATTGTCACAAATTGAATCCTGTCATAACCAAATTTTTTTATTAAACCGCTCTTAAACTCGGCAAGCTGCTTTCCGTGTGTTGTCTGCCATGCAATACTTCCTATTTTATTTACATCTTTCGCTACTAGATAACACATTTAAAAGCACCTCCTTAAATTCTTTTTCCGCTGTAATTCTACCATTTTCATAACAATATCTCAATGCCCGCCCCACCTTGTCCGGATAATTTTTCTTATATGTGTATTTATGAAGCCAGTTGTTAAACTGCCTATCATAATAAGTATTATATTGTATTTCTATCGGATAGTGGATTCCTGAATGTTGATAATATACATGTACTCCCCTGTATCCATCGTCATTTGCTTTGCCAAAAGACATATTGGCTACTCTAAAATTCGGAAGTTTTTCTAATTGCAAAATATCATCATAATCATTACACAACGACCGGAATCCTAATAAATCGTCAAATACTTTTCTAGCCTGATGGTCTGGGTAGTATCTATTATATTTCATATTAATAGATTGTATACTTTTTATTCTATAATCTAATGCAAGTTCATGAAGCACTTCTAATTCATCGTACCATTTACTTGCTTCTTGCAGTTCTTCCAAAAGACTTTCTTTATCGAAATAATGAAGATTCTTTTTTTAATTTATTCCTAGCTTTGATTCAAACGACAATTTCTGTAAAACTCCTAACGATAATCCGTCCCTCATTAATATATTACTAATTTCCATGCCATCCCCCTTTGTCCACGCTGTTTTCTTCATCATACACATTTTTTCCATGCCTTGCAACTGCTAAAAACGCAACAAAGAATCCGCCGGTCATTCCAACCGGCGGATTTTGATTTATTTTATTAAAATATATTTTGCACTACTTGTAACAGCCGCAAAATCAAATTACTTTGTAACGCCTTCTGTCTTGTAGATAAATGTTACAGAACCGTCCATGTCATCTGCCTTTCCTGCAAAGGACTGATAATCTTTTCCAAGGTTGATAACCTTCTTAATTGTATCAATTGCATCGTCTGCATCACTGCCTACAAGAGATGTAATCTGGCTGATTCCTTCTTCGTTGAACTGAATCATACCGTTGTTTAATTCAACCACACCGTCATTTAACTGTTCTGCACCGTCGCTTAATTCGTGTGCGCCGTCATTTAACTGGGTTACACCGCTTGCTAATGCACCTGCTCCCTGTAATAACTGTGCTGTACCAATCTTTAACTGCTTTGCACCGTCATCAAGAGCATTGATGCCTGTTACAAGTGCCGAGCTGCTCTCAGAGAGCTGACCGATACCGTTCTTTAAATCAGATGTGCCGGATACGAGTGCCGGAACACCGGATGCTGCTGTAAGCTGTGATGCACCTGCATCAAGCTGCTTTGCACCGGATACAGCATTTGCAATACCGCCGTTTAACGTATCGTTGTTACTCTTTAACTGTGAAAGTCCGCTGTTTAACTGGGCGCTTCCTGAAGAAACACTGCTGCTTCCCGCTACAAGCTGTCCAAGTGCTGTTTCTAATGTATCCTTCTTTGCAACGGCACTCTGTAAACCTGCGTTAACCTGTGCTGCGCCTGCGGCAAGCTGTGCCACGCTGCTGTTTACAGTATTTTCTACCTTACCGGCACTTTCATTGGCTGCCGTATTTACAAGGATAACCATTTCATTCTTATAAATAGAAGCTAAATCGGTAATGCCTGCTGCCTGTAACTGTGCGTTTGCCGCAATACCGGCATTTAAAGCTGTTACAACCGGATTAGAAGCATTTGCTGTTACAAATGAATATGCATCCATGTATTTATTGGCAAGTGCTGTCTGAGCTGCTGTTGTCAGTCCGCTTTCTGAATACATATCCGTAGCAGGCTGGATCAGCAGGTTATCATTTCCTAATGCTGAGAGTGTACCGTTTAACTGTGTGCCTGCGGCTTCAAGTGCCTGTGCGCTTGTCTTTAACTTTGTCTTATTGCTTTCATACTCACTGATAGAAGCTGTCAGTCCGTCTGATAACTGTGCCAGTCCATTGCTGACCTGTGCTGAACCGTCTGCTAATTTTACCATACCGTCCATCAGTCCGTTTTCACCTGAAAGCTGTGCCTGTAACTGTGCCAGTCCGTCTGCAACCTGTGCGGAACCGCTTGCGAGTGTGTCAGAACCGTCTGCCGCACTTGCAACACCTTCTGTATACTGGCTGATACCTGCCTGTAATGCCGGAAGTCCGTTTGTTTCATCTGCAAGCTGGGATGTACCTGCCTTTAACTGGTTTACACCGTCATTTAAAGTCTTAGCACCGTCAAATAACTTACCTGAACCGTCATATAACTGTGAAATACCGGAAGTTAATGTCGGCATAGAAGATACTACTGTGCTTAAACCGTCTGAGAGCTGTCCTGCACCGTTGTCTAACTGGGATACACCGTCTGTTAATGTCGGAACCTGGTCATTTAACTGCTGTGTACCGTCTGCAAGTGCCTTGCTTCCGTCTACAAGCTGCGGAGTTGCATCTGCAAGCTGGTTCGTACCGTCTGTGAGCTGGTCAGCCGCATCCTGTAATTCATTGACCTTATCCTTTAAGTTATCAATGCTTAAATCATCTGTATCAATGTCAGATAAGAAGTTGCTGGTTGCCATAGACATCATCATATCCAGTTCAAAATCTGTCACATCGGCTGTGACTTCAAAGTATTCCGGAACATCTAAATCCAGTTTTTCATTGTCAAACTTCATATCCAGACTGTCTTTTAAGCCCGGCATTGTAATACCGAATACAACATTGCTGTCGTTGACTTCTGTAATCTTTCCGTTTGTTACTTCGATATTTGAAAAGTTATCGGAAGGAAGAAGCATGCCTGTTACCATTGTAAACGGAACATAAACCGTCTTTGTCTTTCCGTTTACGGTAATGGTCTTTTTCGCATTGTTTGTATAGTCAAAACGCATTGTGACTTTACCGCTCTTTCCTGCAAGGTCACTTGCTGAAATTTCCTTGCCGTCCAGATAGTAAGTTACTTTCATGCTGACAGGTGCGGTCTGTGTTGTTGTACCCTGATAAGTAATGCTGTTGCCGTCTGCTGCCCATGTCAGGCTGTTTCCGTTGGTTGTGCTTGTTTCATCACCTGTTAAATTAGTAATGTTTGATAAGCTTGAAACATCTGTAATAGAAGACTTTCCTGTTACATTCTTTAATTTTTCATTAACGATAACATGATCCTGCTGTCCGTCAGCCTTTGTAAATACAAAAACGGTTTCTTCCTTTGAATCGGTCTTTGCTTCGGTTGCAACCTTTGGTGCTGAAGAAAGCTGTGATGTCAGGACATCTGCAATCATTGTTTCTGTGTCTGTATCCTGTTCGTTTGCAGCAACTTCATTCTGAACTGCTGATGATGTATTTGTTCCGCAGGCTGCGAAAGAACACGCCATTAATGCTGCACACATAAATACTGAACCATATTTGAATAATTTCTTCTTAATCATATAATTCTCCATTTCCGCCGTAATCCGGCTTTTACAATCTAATTTCCATTTCTCATCTGCCGTCAGAACTATTTGCTGTAAGTATCTGTTGAAGCATAAGCCACATTTTTAGCTTTTTCTTTCTTATCTTTCTGTCCGAATCCGATACTTGTGTATCTGATAACCTTATCAAATACAACGAAGAATGACGGTAATACAAAGATAACGACAAACATACTGATAATCGCACCTCTTGACATTAACTTACAAAGAGAAGCAACCATATCTACGCTTGAGTAAGCACCAACACCGAATGTTGCGGCAAAGAAGCCTAAGGCACTTACGATGATAGACGGAATAGAGGTTGAAAGAGCCGTTGCAATGGCTTCCTTCTTTCCTGCACCCTCATTACGTTCCTTCTTATATCTTGTTGTCATCAAAATCGCATAATCGACCGTTGCACCTAACTGAATCGTACCGATTACAACCGATGCGATAAACGGAAGTGTCGTTCCTAAGTAATACGGAAGTCCCATGTTAATAAAAATAGCAAATTCAATTGCCGCAACCAGAATAATCGGCAATGAAACGGACTTAAATACACAGAAGATAATAATGAAGATTGCCACAATGGATACGGCACTTACGGTCTTAAAATCTTTATCTGTAATGGTAATCAAATCCTTTGTACACGGTGCTTCACCGATAACCATGGAGTTCTGGTCATATTTCTTTGCAATCGCATCAATCGTAGAAATCTGATTGTTGATTTCATCGGATGCCAGCTTGTAATCTGAACCGATTGCAATCATCTGATGCTTATTACCTTTTAACATATCCTTTAAGTCATCCGGAATAAGTTCGTCCGGAATGGTTGTTCCTGCAAGGGAATTATATCCTAATGCAAAAGAAACACCTTCAACATTTTCCAGTTCGTCTAACATCTTCGTTGCATCTTTTGCTGTCATGTTCGTATCTGCAAGAATCATGTAGACGGAATTCATATCAAAATTTTCTTCCAGAATCTTATTTGCCTGTGAGCAGGCTGTAGATTCAGGGAATGTATCTGTTAAGTTATAGTAAACATTTGTATGATTATATCCGTAAATTGCCGGGAATAATAATACAAGGAAAACGATAATCGGAAGCCATGCGTGGTTGACAACGAAATTTGCAAGCTTATCGAATTTTGCCGGCATAATTTCTTTGTGCATTGTCTTTTCCAATGCCCTGTCAAATGTCAGAATCATGGAAGGAAGAATCGTTACACAGCCGATAACACCGATTACAACACCCTTTGCCATAACAATACCGAGGTCTAAGCCCAGTGTAAATGTCATGAAGCACAGTGCGATAAATCCGGCTACTGTTGTAATGGAAGAACCGACTACGGAAGTAATGGTATTTCCGATAGCCACTGCCATTGCCTTATTATGGTCATCCGGATACTCGCTTTTCTGTTCCTTATAGCTGTGCCATAAGAAAATGGAGTAGTCCATTGTAACACCAAGCTGTAATACCGCTGCAAGTGCTTTGGTAAGGAAAGAAACCTCACCCATAATAACATTAGAGCCTAAGTTGTAAACAATCGCCATACCGATACTTAACATAAAGAATACCGGTACAAGGAAAGAATCCATAAACAGTGCCAGTACAATACTTGTAAGGACTGCGGCAATCACAACGTATGCAATCGTTTCCTGCTGTGTGATGTTCTTTGTATCTGTAACAACGGCTGACATACCGCTGATGAAGCACTGTCCGTCAGCAATATTTCTTAATTCCTGAATCGCTGCCATTGTGCCGTCACTTGATGTTGTATCATCAAAGAAAATCATAAACATCGTACAGCCGCTTTCCTGATTTTCAAAATAGCTGCGGTACTTTGACGGAATGATTTCAGTCGGTACTTCTGCACCTACCATACTGTTATAAGAAATAATATCTGTTACATGTTCTACATTTTCAATTTTATCTTCTATCTTTTCAATTCCTTTAGCGTCCATTCCTTTAACAACGACCGTGGCATACGCACCCTTGTTAAATTCATCCATCAGAATGTCCTGCCCTTTCATTGTGTCAATGTCACCGGGCAGATAATACAAAATATCATAATTGACTTTTGTCTTGACATATCCGATGCCTGCCGGAATGAGCAGCAATACGCTTAAAATCAAAATTGGAATTCTAAGCTTAACTATCGCTTTTCCTACCTTTTCCATTATTATTCCTCCTTTTAATACTCAAAATTGTTACTGACCGTTGGTCATTCTCATTTGCGATTGTCATTATAGCACAAAATGACCAGTAGTCAATATAGTTTATAAAAATTTATGACTTTTAGTCATTTTTTATTGACAAACGGATTAAAAACCTCTATTATGCATGGAAGACAAACGTAATTTATAAAAAATTGCAGATAAGGAGACGTTATGGGAAAGTTAGAATCAAATAAATTGCAAAAACGGACCTCTCTGCTCAATACCGCATTTAACCTTTTTACGACCAAAGGTGTCAGCAAGACCTCTATTGCAGAGATTTCTAAAAATGCAGGCATTGCCAAGGGTACATTCTATCTGTATTTTAAAGATAAATATGATATCCGCAATAAACTGGTTTCGCATGAATCCAGCAAGCTGTTTAAACATGCAGCCGCCAATCTTACGCAGTATTGTTTAAAGAATAATCTGACACTGGGATTTGAAGATAAAATTATTTTTATTGCGGACCACATTATCAATGCTTTAAATGAAGATAAGACCCTGCTCACCTTTATTTCCAAAAATTTAAGCTGGGGAATTTTCAGGGAAGCCTTGACAAGTAACATTGCGGAAGACGATGTAAATTTCAAAGATGTATTTTATTCCATGATTGACTGTGCCGAATACGAAATCGAAGAACCGGAAATTATGCTGTTTTTAATTACCGAGCTTGTCAGCTCCACCTGCTACAGCGCAATTCTCTACGAAGAACCGGCAAATATCGAAACGATTAAGCCGTATTTATTTACCACAATCCGCGGCATTATCCGTCAGCATGAAACCGCACCAAAGGCGCAGGCCGAAATGCAGTAACACTACCCGCTTAAAAAAGCACCGGCAGAAAATGACATGTCATTTTCTGCCGGTGCTTCTTTCTTTTAATTTTACCGTTTTTACTCCCTGCGCAGGGATTTTAACAGCGCGATTTCTTTTGCATAACCGTCCAATTCATTCGGTGTTTCCAGAAAGAACGGCTTATCCGCTAACATCGGGTGGTTGATAATCCGTTCAAAGGCTTCCGTTCCGATTGAACCCTCACCAATCTTTTCATGGCGGTCTTTATGGCTTTCAAACGGATTCTTTGAATCGTTGATATGAATGGCATACAGTCTGTCAATGCCAATAATCTCATCAAACTGCTTTAACACGCCATCAAGGTCATTTACAATATCATATCCCGCATCGTAAACATGACACGTATCAAGGCATACCCCCAGATGATCATTTAATTCCACGCGGTCAATAATCGCGCGCAGTTCTTCAAAAGACCTGCCGATTTCCGAACCCTTGCCCGCCATGGTTTCAAGCAGTACCTTTGTTGTCTGCTCCGGCTTTAACACCTCATTTAACATCTGCGTAATATAATCAATTCCGATTTCAACACCCTGCTTTACATGGCTGCCCGGGTGAAAATTATAAAGATTTCCCGGTACGTATTCCATTCTTTTTAAATCATCTGCAAACGTATTTTTTGCAAATTCTCTCGTGCTTTCATCTGCGGAGCATGCATTTAACGTATACGGCGCGTGGGCTAAAATCACATGGATACCGTTTTCTTTTGCAAATGCTTTAAAACTTTCCACGTCCTTTTCATCTATTGCCTTTGCAGCACCGCCGCGCGGGTTTCTTGTAAAAAACTGAAATGTATTTCCTCCGAGTGCAACAGCTTCCTTTCCCATGTGAAGAAAGCCCTTAGATGCCGAAAGATGACAGCCTATCTGAAACATACTTTTTCCTCCCGTTTTTATTCTTCTTTTTCACTGCCGGTACGCTGCAATCGTTGCGTACCGCGTACGTCCACTTTTACAGCAGCGCCTGATAAATCTCTCTTTTCGATACACCGCGGTCTTTTGCCGCCGCCTTCATCGCTTCTTTTTTATCCATGCCCTGATCCAGGTATTTCTGCATATGTTCTTCGATGTCCATCTCTTTCCAGGCTGCCTGACTCTCCTCTTTCATCTGCTTCCGGCTTCTGCCCTCGAGCACCAGTACACATTCGCCTCGCGGTGCTTCCGCTTCATAGTACGCCACTGCCTCTGAAAGTGTCGTGGTGAATGCTGTCTCATGCTTTTTCGTCAGTTCCCGCAGAACCGTCATTCTGCGGTCGCCAAGTGTTTCCAGAAGTTCTTTTAAGGTACGCACCAGCCTGTGCGGTGCTTCGTAAATGATGATCGTCCTGGTCTCGTCTTTTAATTCTTCCAGAACTTCCTGTTTTTCTTTTTTATCCGATGGAAGAAATGCCTCAAAACAGAAACGTCTGGTGGATAATCCGGAAAGTGTCAGTGCCGTCACGCAGGCACAGGCTCCCGGAAGGGAAGTCACCTCAACACCGTTTTCATAGCACAGACGCACTAGATCTTCACCAGGATCGGAAATGCCCGGCGTACCGGCATCGGTGATCAGGGCGATGTCTTTCCCTTTTTTCATTTCTTCTATTAAAACATAGGCTTTTTCGATTTTATTGTATTCGTGATAACTCGTCAGCGGAGTATGGATATCAAAATGATTTAAAAGCCGGATGCTGTTTCTGGTATCCTCCGCCGCGATCAGATCGACCTCCTGAAGCACTCGCAGAACACGCATCGTAATGTCTTCCAGATTTCCGATCGGAG
>OLVW01003219.1_pt1 | contig 10502 bp, 8 predicted proteins | sample 1673301 | NCBI WGS metagenome assembly OLVW01 (sample SAMEA3178941, study PRJEB25190) | human gut metagenome | reverse complement strand
TGCACCGTATCTTTTCAGTTTTGTTGTCGGATTTGCATTCAGTGAAATGCTCGATGTACATGAAATGTGGATTAATGTTCTGCCTACAGCTATTGGATGGAGAGTACTTTATTTTATCATCAGCTACCTGCTCCTGTGTATTGGAATCGCACTTTCCAACCGTTGTGGCCTGCCAATCATTCCGACGGATCTGTTCCCAAGAGAGCTGGCAGATATCACAAAGATAAAATATTCCAGGATCAAGATCAGTTTTGATGTTATTTGCCTTGCAGTGACTGCACTGATGACATGTGTTATGCTTGGTCATCTGGACGGACTTGGAATCGGTACGATCCTCGCTGCATTTACCATGGGAAAAGTGATTGGAATGATCGGGGATAAAATGGACCAGCATGTGAGATTTGAGTCATTTATGACAAAGAAAACAGCGTAAAAAGATAAAGACCTGAAATTCAGAGTCCGTAAAATAAGACGGAAAACTGAATTTGGGTCTTTTTTATTCAGAAATTATATTCAGATGACTGTGTTCCCTGTGTTATCGTTTTCGTAAGCGGAATATATACATGAGTATACCAGCTATGACCATGACCGGGATCAGAACACTCAGCACCGTACACAAAAGCACAATCACGATTGCAGCGATCAGGATAACGGCAAGCTTGCCATACCAGGTACTAAGATCGATGTGAAAACTACGGCTCTTTACTTTTTTACTGCCGGAGCTGCTGTTGTCATATTCATAAGAATTGTCTGTGTATGGTTCAGAATAGCTTCCTGTAGTCTGTGGATTACCGGAAGCGGTTGAATCAGTATCTAAAAGAGTCCGTGCGATCAGCCTTGGATCGCCGAGTTCATTTAAAATATCGTCTTCACTGCGTCCTTTACGCTGTTCTTCTTCAATATAATTGCGATAATATTGTACATGGGCGGCAACATTTCCCTCCGGCATCTGCCCGGAAAGCTGTTCATATAAAATGTCAAGAAATTCTTTTTTATTCATAACAAATCTCCATAAAAGCAAATTCATTGCCTCTGACAGAAGCTTACTTATCATAATGGCAACATTTTACCACACATAATGAGGAAGGAATAGAGATTGAAATATTAAATTTTCATAAAGGGATGTAAAGTGTTTCTGAAATAAAATGCTGGTATTTTATTTTATACATAGGAACAAAAACTTGTCTAAAAAAAATGAAACTGGTATAGTATACATTAGAACTTTTGCACAAATACGCGACAGAACAAATGGGGTGGAGAGATGTTAAAGATTTTTCTGGCAGAAGATGAGGTTGTAGTCCGTGAGACGATCAAACGAATGATCCCGTGGGAGGAACTTGGCTTTGAGCTGGTAGGAGAAGCGGCAGATGGTGAGATGGCATTGCCGTTGTTGATCAGACAGCAGCCGGATCTTTTGATCACGGATATCAAGATGCCATTTATGGATGGTCTAACGCTGGCACGTCTGGCCAAAAAGGAAATACCGGGGCTGAAGGTTGTGATCTTAAGTGGATATGATGACTTTAATTATGCAAAACAGGCGATAGGAATTGGGGTGGAGGATTATCTCCTGAAACCGATCACAAAGAATGCTTTGATTGAACGGCTTTCAGAAATCCGCAGCCGCTATGAACATGAAAAAACACAGAAAGAATATTACGAAAAATTCCAGAGAGAGATGCAGGCTTATGAGAAGAACAGCAGCCGCGATTTTTTTGAGGCATTGGTCGGCGGTTCCATGGACATGATGGAGGTCTATAAAAGAGCAGAAAAGCTTGGTCTGGATATTGTTGCAGAGGCTTACAATGTTCTGATCTTTACGATGAACTGTGATGAGGATTTTTCCGGACAGAGAGATGAATATTCTTCGTGGGAAGCAGAGTCACTGGAACTTCTGGAAAACTTTTTTGCCGGTCATTCATCGGCCATGCTGTTTCGAAGTAATATTTTCTCCTATGGTGTACTTCTTAAGGGACAGAGAGAAACTATTGAAGAAAATACAAGAGCGTGTGTGGATGAGATCCGTAAGATTCTGAGCAGGCAGGATGGAAGAAGGGAATGGTTCCTTGCAGTTGGTCAGTCTGTGGAGCGTCTGAGTCAGATACAAAAGAGCTATCATACGGCATCAAGAGCCTTTTCGCAGAGATATCTGTATGATGAAAATATTCTTTACTATGATGAGATGGAAACTATGGAGCATCCTGGTGGACAGGCGGAGACTGAAGATAATGCCTATCTGCAGAAAGTGGATGTGAATGCCCTGAATCCGGCAATCCTTCAGAAATTTTTGAGCAATGGTCTTCAGGAAGAGACAGAAAACTTTGTAAAAGACTATTTTTATGCAATCGGTCAGGAGCCGATGGAATCACTGGTATTTCGAAATTATGTTATTCTGAATGTTCGGTTTTCTGTTATTTCATTCATTAAAGGGCTGGGATGTGATACGAATGAAATGGAATCTGCAGATACAGAAGAAGTACTTGCAGAGAGTGGAAAGAATATGGAAAGTGCAATTGCTTATGCGAAAAAAATGATCTCACAGGCAATCGAGATCCGTGACCAGAATTCCGGAAACAAAAACCGCAGTATTTTAAAAACCGCGGTGGACTTTATTGACAGCCATTATATGGATGAAGAGATTTCACTAAATACGGTTGCCAATGTTGCAAATGTCAGCTCTAATCATTTCAGCGCTCTGTTCAGCCAGAATATGGGACAGACTTTTATTGAGTATCTGACCACACTGCGTATGAATAAAGCAAAAGAGCTTCTGCGTTGCACAGGTATGCGTTCCAGTGAGATCGCAGGAGAAATCGGATATAAAGATGCACATTATTTCAGCTATCTTTTTAAGAAAACACAGGGTATGACTCCGAGTGATTACCGTAAGGCACGGGAGGAAAAAGCATGAGAGGAGTACCTCAGAAAAGAAAAAAGCAGATGGGACTTGAGAAACGTATGAACAGACTTCTGTTCAGTACGATGATTCCGATGGCCTGCCTGCTGGTTATTTTGCTTCTGATCTTCTGGCAGTATGCCGGACAGTATAACAAGCTGTCAGAGAATCTGGCGGTCAGCAGTAAATTCAACCTGAGCTTCAAGGATGAACTGGATCTGGAAATGTATTATCTGGCAATCGGCTCAAAAGAAGCCAGTGAACTGGATGACGTTGTGGGACAGGTAGAGGATGCACAGGAGATTATGGAAAAACTGCGCAAAAATACATACCATGCCAGTGGCGTCAAATGTCTGAACAGTCTGGATGCGTATCTGGATAATCTGAAAAAGAGAATGCTCCAGCTGATGGAGATCAAGGAATATGATAAACGAATGGAATTTATGGACAGTAACATTCGTATTATCACAGGCCTGATCATGCAGGAGATGCAGAATTATATTTATAATGAATCCATGTATCTTGTGAAGGTCGAGACGAATCTTACCCACAGAGTTAAGATCCTGATATCGGGAATGGCGGTATTATTACTTGCAACGCTGGGAATTCTGATGCGAAGATCGTTCCGTCTAACTGGTGGGATCATCCAACCGGTAACCGAGATGCGAGATAAGGTGAAGAAAGTAGGAAAGGGAAATTTCGATGTTCTTCCGGTGTCTGCGGAGATTATAGAGATTGAGGAACTGGACCAGGGAATCAACAAGATGGCACACAGGATCAGTGGACTTCTGGAAAATGTCCGGCAGGAAAAGGAGATGCAGCATCTGACAGAACTGCAGCTGATCCAGGCACAGGTCAATCCGCATTTTTTATATAATACCCTGGATACGATCGTATGGCTGATCGAAGGTGGTATGACGGATGATGCAGTGGAGATGATTTCCAGTCTTTCTATTTTCTTCCGTACATCGCTTTCTAAAGGAAATGACATCATTCCTCTTTCAGAAGAGAAACGACACACTTTGAGCTATCTGGAAATTCAGCAGTTCCGCTATCGCGATATTCTGGAGTTTGAGTTATCCATACCAAAAGAACTTGATGGAATACAGGTACCGAAGCTTTCCATTCAGCCGCTGGCAGAGAATGCGCTTTATCATGGTATCAAAAACCGTCGTGGAAAAGGTAAGATCACGATAACCGGCAGGGAAGAAGCGGATGCGATCGTTCTTACAGTCAGTGATAATGGACAGGGAATGACACCGGAGCGTCTTCATGAGGTACAGGAGGCAATACGTACAGGAGAGAGAGCCGGATTCGGGCTTGCGGCAGTTGCGGAACGTATTGCTTTGTACTACGGACTGGGCTACGGAATGACGATTTCTTCTAAAGAAGGAGAAGGTACAACGGTGGAATTACGGCTTGGGAAAAATATTCAACCGAAATCGTAAAAAATCCAACTTGTTAAAAATGAGACAGAAAGATAGATAAAAGACTAAACTTTTTTCCGAAAATAATCCATGGAGTTTTCGTAACAAATTGCTATAATAAAACCATCTTAAAAAACACGAAACAAATGTAAAGGGAGGATTACAAAATGAAGAAAAAAATGGTGACCGCACTCTTAGCAGTATCTATGTTGGCAGGACTTTCCGCAGTGAATGTTATGGCAGCGGACGACGACACAATTACAGTTGGTTTCTCACAGGTAGGTGCAGAATCTGACTGGCGTACTGCAAACACAGAATCCATGAAATCTACTTTCTCAGAGGATAACGGATATGAACTGATCTTTGACGATGCTCAGCAGAAACAGGAAAATCAGCTGACAGCAATCCGTAACTTCATCCAGCAGGAAGTTGACTATATCGTACTCGCACCTGTAACTGAGACAGGTTGGGATACAGTACTTCAGGAAGCAAAAGATGCAGGAATCCCGGTTATCATCGTTGACCGTATGGTAGATGTATCTGACGACAGCCTCTACACTGCATGGGTAGGATCCAACTTCAAACTTGAAGGTCAGAAAGCTATGGCATGGCTGGATGCATATCTCGAAGCAAAAGGTCGTGGCGATGAAGAAATTAACCTTGTTGATATTCAGGGAACCATCGGAGCATCTGCTCAGATCGGACGTACAGAAGGATTTGATGAAGCTGTAGAAGCTCATGACAACTGGACAACACTTGCTCAGCAGTCCGGTGAATTTACACAGGCTAAAGGACAGGAAGTTATGGAATCTATCCTGAAACAGAGCGGTGATGATATCGACGTTGTATACTGTGAGAATGATAACGAAGCATTTGGTGCAATCGATGCGATCAAAGCAGCAGGATATGAAGTTGGCGGCGAAGAAGGCCAGATTCTTGTAATGTCCTTCGATACAACAAACGCAGGTCTTACACAGACACTTTCCGGCGAAATTACATGTGATACAGAGTGTAACCCACTTCACGGACCACGTGTAGAAGAGATCATCCAGAAACTGGAAGCCGGCGAAGATGTTGATAAACAGGCATTTGTTGATGAAGTTGCATTTGCATCTGATGATACAGTAACTAAAGTAACAATCGATGGAACAGATTATGACATCACACCGATCACTCAGGAAATCATCGACGGACGTGCATACTAATCTTTGAGACATAAAACTGCAAACTGAAAGAGATTTATAAGTAATGAGCCCGGGGCGTGGAACAGAATCCAGATGGTATGGATTTTATGGGCCACGCCCCTTTTGCGCTCAAAAAAGGGAAAATAAAGGAAAAAATGGAATAAAACAGGGAATGGAGGAAAGAAAATGGAACAAAACGTTGTTTTGGAAATGCGTGATATAAGTAAAAATTTCACCGGTGTCCGTGCCCTTTCCCATGTGGATTTTACACTTCGCAAAGGTGAGATCCATGCACTGATGGGAGAAAACGGAGCCGGAAAATCAACACTGATCAAAGTTCTGACCGGTGTACATGAATTCGAAAACGGTTCCATTCATATGAATGGTGAAAATAAAGACATTATCAATCATTCTCCGCAGGAGGCACAGGCAAATGGAATCAGCACGGTTTACCAGGAAGTAAACCTCTGTCCGAACCTGACTGTTGCGGAAAACCTGTTTATTGGCCGTGAGCCGCGAAACAAGGTTGGAATGATCAACTGGAAAGAAATGAATGCACGTTCTGCAAAGCTTCTGGAAAGTCTGAACATTAATGTTCCGCCGACACAGATGCTGGATGAATGTTCTGTAGCGATCCAGCAGATGATCGCGATCGCACGTGCTGTGGATATGAAATGTAAGGTTCTGATCCTGGATGAGCCGACTTCCTCTCTGGATGATGAAGAAGTTGAGAAACTGTTTGTTCTGATGCGCAGACTTCGTGAGGAAGGTGTTGGAATCATCTTCGTAACACATTTCCTGGAGCAGGTATATGCAGTGTGTGACCGGATCACGGTTCTTCGAAATGGTGAGCTGGTTGGAGAATATGAGACCAAAGATCTTCCAAGAGTTATGCTGGTTGCAAAGATGATGGGCAAGGATTTTGATGACCTTGCAGCTGTAAAATCAGAAGAGAAGAAGGATTTCACCAATGTGCCGGTGGTTATCGATGCGCAGGGCATGAGCCACAAGGGAAAGATCAAGCCGTTTGATTTACAGATACATAAGGGTGAGGTCGTGGGACTGACAGGTCTGCTTGGCTCGGGACGCAGTGAGCTGGCGCGTGTCATCTATGGAGCGGATAAAAACCAGACAGGTAAGCTGTTTGTCAACGGAAAAGAGGCAAAGATCAATGCGCCGATTGATGCGATGAATCTTGGAATGGGACTTCTTCCGGACGACAGAAAGGCAGAGGGCATTATCGCAGACTTATCTGTACGAGAAAATATAATTCTGGCAATGCAGGCAAAGCGCGGAATGTTTAAGCTGCTTCCAATGAGCAGACAGAACGAGATCGCAGACAAGTATATCGAGCTGCTGCAGATCAAGACGGCGAGCAGGGAGACCCTGATCGGGCAGCTCTCCGGCGGAAACCAGCAGAAGGTGATTCTGGCACGCTGGCTTGCCACAGATCCGGAATTCCTTATTCTGGATGAGCCGACCAGAGGTATCGATGTCGGGACAAAGACTGAGATCCAGAAGCTTGTGATCGAGCTTGCGGATCAGGGAAAGAGTCTGATCTTCATCTCTTCCGAGATTGAGGAGATGCTTAGAACATGCTCCAAGCTGGTGGTATTAAGGGATGGTCAGGAAGTGGGAGAGATCACTGAGGAACTGACCCAGGGGCATGTAATGCAGTCCATAGCAGGAGGTGGCAGGAATGAGTAAGTTTAAGAAGCTGGTCAGCCAGCCGTTGTTTTTACCGATTTTCTGTATGATACTGGTGATGGCGGTAAATATCATCTATGATGTGATGGCAGGAAATTTTGCATTTAACTTTTTTACCATCTCCATCCGCAACGGGGTATTGTACGGACGCATCATTGATATTTTAAACCGCGGCAGTGAGATTGCCGTTCTTGCCATCGGCATGACGCTGGTTGTGTCCTGCTCGGCAGGAACGGATATTTCCGTCGGCTCGGTCATGTCACTGGCGGCATCGTTCTGCTGCATGCTTCTGGCAGGCTACGGCGTGTCCTCCACCAACAGCCTTGCAGCGCCGCTGATCGTCGGTGTGCTTGGCGGCATCCTGATGGGATGTGCCTGCGGTGCGTTTAACGGTTTTCTGGTATCGTATCTGAATGTGCAGCCGATGGTGGCAACGCTGATCCTGTTTTCGGCGGCGAGGGCAATCGGACTTCTGCTCTGCAACAACATGATCGTATACGTCCGGGATGATTCCTTCAAAATCTTCGGCGGCTATCTCGGATTTATGCCGACACCGATCGTGGTTGCCATCGTGTGCATCCTGATCACATCGCTGGTGCTCCGCAAGACCGCACTGGGCTTATATATCCAGAGCGTCGGCATCAATAAGAAGGCTTCCCGCATCGCGGGCATCAATTCCGAGCGCATCATTTTCCTGTGCTATGTTGTCTGCGGATTGTGTGCAGGAATTGCCGGTATTGTTGCTTCCTCCCGGATCAGCTCTGCGGATTCCAACAACATCGGACTGAACTTCGAGCTGGATGCGATTCTGGCAGTTGCACTCGGCGGCAACAGCCTCGGCGGCGGAAAGTTCCGGCTGGCAGGCTCTATTATCGGTGCGTACACCATCCAGGCGATCACCACCACCCTGTATGCGCTCGGCATCTCGACCGAGCAGGCACCGGTGTACAAGGCGGTCATTGTTATCATTATTGTGGCAATCCAGGCACCTCCGTTTAAGGCATTTATGAAAAAAATGTCTGTAAGGAGACAGCTTGCCAAAGGAGGTGCTGCATAATGAAAGCGAAAAAATTAAATGGAAATACGGTTCTTCTGATAATTACCATCGCGTTATTTTTTGTGATGTATGCCGTGGGCTGTGTGATTTATTCCAATAAGGGCTTCACACATCTGCAGACGTTTTTGAACATCCTTATCAATAATGCGGGTCTGCTCTGCATCACCTGTGGAATGACCTGCGTGATGCTGACCGGCGGCATCGATATTTCCGTTGGCTCGCTGGTTGCCATGGACTGCATGATTCTTGCCGTCGGCATGGAGCGCTGGAACATGAATGCGGTTCTGCTCTGCATACTTGTGCTTGCCATCGGGATTGTGTTCGGCGTGGTGCAGGGCTTCTGTGTCGGCTATCTGAATATCCAGCCGTTCATTGTGACAATGGCGGGAATGTTCTTCGCCAGAGGCATGACAGCCGTGATCAGCACGGAACAGATCTCCATCAGCAGCAATGCATTTTTTGTAAAGCTTGCCAATACGAAGATCAGCCTTCCGTTTGGCTCCTATACCAACAACAAGGGCGTGGTGCAGGTTCCGTTTATCCGTGTATCGGTAATCGTGGCGCTGCTCGTGCTGATAGCCGTATTTTTCATGCTCCGCTATACCAAGTTCGGCAGAAGCCTTTACGCAGTCGGAGGAAGTGAGCAGTCGGCGACCATGATGGGACTGGACGTGAAGAAGACGAAGCTGAAGGCGTATGTGCTTTCCTCATTCCTCTGCTCGATCGGCGGCATCTGCTACTGCCTGAACACGATGTCGGGAAATGTGCAGCAGGCACTCGGACTTGAGATGGATGCCATTGCTTCCTCCGTTATCGGCGGTACATTATTGACAGGCGGTGTGGGAAATGTCATCGGCTCCTTCTTTGGTGTACTTATCAACGGAACGATTTCCACACTGGTGAAGACGAACGGCAAGCTGCTCAGCTCGTGGTCCAACATTGCGGTGGCTGCGCTGCTCTGCTTCTTCATCGTATTACAGAGTATCTTTGCAAAGATCAAAGAGAAGAGCAAATAAAAACAAGGCTGTCCAGGGGCTGTCCACTTCATGCGGCAGCCTTTTGGCTCCTCTAGGGAAAATACCGTGCTGCGTTAAAAAAGCACCCCGGGCAGGAGGTGCAGCCGGCAGGAGAAAAGGCGGGAGGAATATGAACATATTTCAGAAGAGGACTGTGGGAAAAAAAGGAATCGCGGCGGCGCTGCTTGCCAGCCAGCTGCTCTTTACAGCCGGCTGTGGGAGTGGGGAGCAGAGAGAGACTGCGGGACAGCTGGATACGGAGCAGACGATGCAGCAGGACGGCTATATTGTGGTCGGATATGTGCAGGTCGGCTCGGAATCCGACTGGAGAACCACCAACACACAGTCCTTTAAGGATGTGTTCACGCAGGAAAACGGCTACTATCTGATCTTCGAGGACGGACAGCAGAAGCAGGAGAACCAGGTGAAGGCAATCCGCAATCTGATCCTGCAGGAGGTGGATTATATCGTGCTCGACCCGATCGTGGAGACAGGCTGGGAATCCGTTCTGGAGGAGGCGAAGGAAGCCGGAATCCCGGTGATTCTGTCTGACCGCAGGGCGGAGATGGAGGACGACAGCCTGTATACATGCTGGGTGGGCAGTGACTTCGCGGAGGAGGGCAGGAACGCCGGGCACTGGCTGGAGAATTATCTGGAAAAGCAGGGGCGGAGCGGGGAGACAGTTCATATCGTATCTCTCCAGGGGACGCTGGGCTCCTCTGCACAGATCGGGCGGACAGACGGATTCGCAGAGGTTCTCCAGCAGAATGAAAACTGGGTGATGCTGGAGCGCCAGTCGGGGGATTTCACGCAGGCAAAGGGGCAGGAGGTTATGAAGGAATTTCTCGAAAAATACGAGGATATTGATGTTGTAATCAGCGAGAATGACAATATGACCTTTGGCGCTATCGAGGAGATCCGGGAGGCGGGCAGGACGATTGGCAGTGACGGGGACATTATTATCCTGTCCTTTGATGCGGTAAGGGATGCCCTCAAGGCAATCCAGACCGGGGACATCGCGGCTGATTTTGAATGCAATCCGCTGACAGCCCCGCTTGTGGAGGAGACGATCCGCCGCCTGGAGGCGGGGGAAAGCGTGGAGAAGATTCAGTATGTGGAGGAGACATATTTTGACTGTGAGATGGATCTCTCGGAGCTGTTGGAGAGCAGACCATATTAGGCAGGAAGTCCCTGCTTCTGCTGGCGGTAAAATTA
>OLVW01003211.1_pt1 | contig 10524 bp, 10 predicted proteins | sample 1673301 | NCBI WGS metagenome assembly OLVW01 (sample SAMEA3178941, study PRJEB25190) | human gut metagenome | reverse complement strand
ACGGATAACGTCCGCCGAGGGTGACCTTAGGAATAGTGCAACAGAGATATACCGCTGTTTTATGTCCGCATAAGGCAGTAAGGGTGGAAAGGCGAGGTAAGAGCTCACCACGTCCCATGGCAACATGGGAGGTCTGTAAACTCTATCCGCAGCAACGCCGACTGGGACTATGATTGGCCCGATCGTCCCGACTGGCGGCTTGAGATGCACGGCAACGTGCATTCGAGATAGATGACCGTCCACGACAGAACCCGGCTTACGCACCAGTCGTGCCATAGCACCGCAGAGGAGAAATCTTCTGCGGTGCTTTTCTTTTACCTTCTGCAGGAATTGATAATTGAAAATGGAGAATTAACGCTATGGTGTAACCTTCTTCGTGTAACCCATCTGCAAATGCGTCACCGTAGGGGCGAACATTGTTCGCCCGCAGCACGACCGGAGCCTGTGCAAGGAACGGCCAGGCATCCGTTTAACCATAGTGCGGGCGCACAGTGTGCGCCCCTACGGTTACGCCTGTGCAGATGGTTTATAGACGGTGTGCCCCCTACGGGATACATAGTACACTTCTATAAAAACTGCCGTTGCATTTTGTCGCTTTCTCCCATATCCCGCGCCGGAAAAATTTGTTATACTTGAGGCAGGATAGGGAGGTGCGTTTTATGAAAGGACTGGGAAAACGAATCCTCGTGATGGCGGCTGTGACGGCGATCTGCGTTTGGGCGGCCGGAAAATCCGGCTACGCGGTAAAACCGTACCGGCTGGATGAAACCGAGCTTGCACAGCAGGTGCAGACGCTCAAGGAGAACAATCTGACGCGGTTCTCCGGTGTGACGATATACGATGGTATCGTAATCGGTGACACGGCGTATTATGTAATGACGCAGGAGGGCATCGAGCAGGAACGCTTTTTGGAAACGCAGCTGGCTCGGTACATGGAAATTTTACAGTATGTGCTCCGGCGATTCCGGCATTAACTACGATATCACCGGCTGCGGCGGACACAATTTTCTGCTGCTGAGCGGCAAGGACCCGGAACAGCAGGTTGCAAAGGTGACGCTCAACTGGTATGGACAGACCTATGAGATGACGAATGAGAGTGCAAAGCCGTATTTTCTGCTCTGCACCGAGTTGACCGGATACATGCCGGATGAGTTGCTCCCGTCGGAGGATATGTTCCGTTTTTACGATAAAAACGGCAAGGAGATTCCGCGCTGGTACGATTCATACAGCGGCTCGATGAATGGTTCAAGTATTGCGGTCGCACAAGGCAGCATTTACAAGGCGGAATAGACAAGGAGCACCTGCGGTCGGCAGGTGCTTTCTTTTGATACCGAGATTGAATGGTTTGCGGGCGAATACTGTTCGTCCCTGCGGTAAAGCCGGCGATTACTCGACGCAGCGCAGACGGAACTCGCGTAAGGATAGCGACAATTCCTAACTGCTAATTCCTAATTACTGATGATCCGAACTTGCTTACAGCTATATAAATGTGTTATAATAAAATCTAATTGGACAAACACAAGGGGAGGAACCACTGTTATGATGATCGAATGTCCGCACTGTCATATGGAAACCGAACACAAGGTGATCGACCATATCAATATCGACCGAAATCCCGAGCTGCGGGCAAAGGTACAGGACCTGTCTGTCTTTCGTGTAAAATGTCCAAACTGCGGCGAAACCGTGCTCGCCGTACACCCGTGTCTGTACCATGACATGGCAAACCAGTTTATGGTATGGCTGTGGACCGAGGACGGTCAGGTTCCCAAGGCGGAATTTGATCCGCTGGCAGGCTACACCCTGCGCGTGACCGACAGCCTCAACACCTTCCGTGAGAAGATCAACATCCTCGAGCGCGGTCTGGATGACCGTACCATCGAGATCATGAAGCTGCTGCTGTTCGCACAGCTTAACCGCGACCTCGATGTTGTCGAGCTGCTCTTCCACGAGCTGGATGAGCGCACGGGTGATTTCCGCTTCGTGGCCGTGCTTTCCGACGGCGCGGAGCAGTATGCCGCCATGCCGGGCGCGGCGTATCAGCGCCTGCACGCGGATGTGGAAACCTATCTGTACACGCCGGGCGGCGAGTTCTCGCGCATTGATATGACGTGGGCGCATCAGGCACTCGAGCTGCTGCACGAGATGGGCTGACGGTTTACCTTCTCCGCAGGGCATAAAAAAGGATGTGCCGTTTTGACACATCCTTAGATTTTTTCATTCTCAGCCGATAAGCAGCTGCACCAGCGTACCGCCGATCACGGCGGTGGCAAACGTTGCGGCGATGACCGGCAGGGCGCGATGACGGCCTTCCTTCTCCTCGAGAAGAACGATGTAGCCGAAGCCTGCGCCGGTGGAAAGACCGGCAACCAGAGCGCCGAAGCTGATCGTGCCGCCGACAAACAGCTCGCTGAGCAGCACGCTCATCGCACAGCTCGGAATCAGACCGAGCACCGCGCACAGCAGAGGCTGGAAGATGCTGTTGGTCAGCATGAGGGAAGCCACGCGCTCCTCACCGATGCCGTGTACGACCATGTTGAGCGCGAACAGCACGACAAACAGGAAGATGGTGGTCTTGATGGTGTGGGACAGGATATTCGCCACCGGCGAGGTCTCACAGCCGCAGTCGCCCATCTCGATCTCAAGCGGGCCGTCGGTTCCGGCTTTGTGCTTACGGAACACGGTGCAGCGCAGAACATAGCCGCCGATGACCGCGATCGCAAACTTGACCACGAGCAGCAGCACCACCTGCTGTACGCTTGCGCCGCCTGCCAGCATGATGGGCACCGCCTCATCCGAGGTGGCAAGGAACACGGCAACCAGCGTTGCCGGTGCAAGAAAGCCTGCCGAGAACAGCGCGGACGCTGCCGCGGAAAATCCGCACTGGGGAATGGAGCCGGCGAGCGCGCCGACCACCGGACCGAACTGCGCCGCACGCGAGAGCAGCTCCGGCGTATTGGTCAGCCGGTTTTCGATGTAGTACAGCAGTGCGTACACGACCAGCAGCAGCGGTACGGTCTTGAGCACATCGAAAAATGCTTCCGGCAGAACGTGATGAATAATTTCTAACAAATAGGTCACCTCATAGTTGATCTGTGGGTTGATAACATTCGTGTTGTCTCAGAGACAATTATAATAAGTATAGCATAGAACCCAGTCCGCAGGCAAGCGGGATTTGCCGGACTGCATACCAAAGATAGCAAAAGGAATCGAATATTTACCATGAAATTTAACGAACTCAAGTTGGAGAAAAACATCCTCAAGGCACTGAAGGAGGCCGGCTATTCCGAGCCGACGCCCATTCAGCAGCAGGCGATACCGCCGGTGCTCGAGGGCCGCGACCTGATGGGCTGCGCCCAGACCGGCACGGGCAAGACCTGTGCGTTCGCAGTGCCGATCATTCAGCGCCTGGCAAAGAGCGAGGGCAAAAAGGGCACCATCCGTGCGCTCATCCTCACGCCGACGCGGAAAGATCACATATACTCCACGATCGTTCAATTGCACTGCAGATTTACGAAAACGTGTGCCAGTATGCGCGCTACATGCCGTGCAGTGCGGCGGTCATCTTCGGCGGCGTATCGCAGGTGCCGCAGGTCGAGGCGATCGAACGCGGTGTGGATATTCTCATTGCCACGCCGGGCCGTCTGTGGGATCTGATGGGTCAGAAGATCGTAAAGCTGGACAAGGCAGAGTTTTTCGTGCTCGACGAGGCCGACCGCATGCTCGATATGGGCTTTTTCCCGGATGTCAAGCGCATCGTCAAGTTCTTGCCGAAAAAGCGCCAGACCCTGCTGTTCTCGGCGACCATTCCGGCAGAGATTGCCGATCTGGCAGAGAAAATGCTGCATGAGCCGGAGCATATCTCGGTAACGCCGAGCGCAAAACCGGCGGACAAGATCGAGCAGCAGCTTTATTTTGTAGAAAAGCAGGAAAAGAGGGAACTTCTGCCGGATATCATCCGTCAAAGCAATGTACACCAGGTTCTGGTGTTCACCCGCACCAAGCACGGCGCAGACCGGGTCGCGCGCGACCTCAACCGTGCGGGCATCAAGACCAAGTCCATCCACGGCGATAAGTCGCAGAATCAGCGCCAGCGTGCGCTCGCGGACTTTAAGGAGTGCAAGATCGCGGTTCTGGTTGCGACCGACATTGCCGCGCGCGGCATCGACATCAACGACCTGCCGCTCGTTATCAACTTTGACCTGCCGAACATTCCGGAAACCTATGTGCACCGTATCGGCCGCACCGGCCGTGCCGGTCAGGAGGGCACCGCGATTTCCTTCTGCGACCGCTCCGAGCGTCCGTACCTCAAGGATATCGAAAAGCTGATCGGCAAGCGCATTCCGGTTGCCGGTGAGACGAGGAAAAGGAGGAGGAGAAGCGCGAGTCCGGTCAGCGCAGGACGACCAACAAGCGCTCCCGCCGCAAGCCGGTCTCCGAGAACGCCACCGCCGAGGAGGTCGCCGCAGATGTGGCCCGCGAAAAGGAAGCCAAGAAGAAGGCGCGTCAGGCGAGAGCGAATGCCAAGCGTCCGTCCCGCCGCGAGAAGGCCGCCGAGCAGCAGACCGAGCAGCAGGCGAAGGCAGCCGCGCCGCGCTCCCGCAAGGGCGGCGAGAGAAGAAGCAATTCGAGCCGCCACGGCCGCAGAAACGACCCGTACGCCCGCTTTGAGAAGAACGAGCCGCGCGTAGACGCTCACACGCCGAGCCGCGCGTATGCGCTCAGCGATGAGGCTGCCGCACGCATCCGCAAAAAGGTCGAGGCCGCACTGGCCGCTCGTGCTGCAAAGGCGGACGGCAAGGCCGCTCCGCAGCAGGAGAAGAAGGGCAGGGGACACGGCAGCAGGTCTGCGCAGAAGCCCGCACCGCAGCAGAACAAGACGGCACAGAGCAAGACGGCACAGAGCAAGACGGCACAGAGCAAGACGACCAATCAGCGTCATAGACGCCGCCGCACCCCGAACAACAACCGCAAAGGTTAAGAAGTTGCTGTCATAACCATTGCACACCGCCTGAACGGCTTTTTTGCCAGCATACTGCGTTGTTTTCCCTTGCAATCCGTCAGGATTCCTGCGGAAAAACGCCTTATCTGCTGACAAAAAATCTCGTTCATCCGGCGCACTCTGGCTATGAAAGCAACTTCAGTGATAGAGACAAACCCGAACCGTATCCCGCGGTTCCCGGACTGAGAGAGAAGGAGCAACACGAATGAACGGCGCAAAACACCGCTTCGCACTGGGACTGACCTGCTTTTTTCTGATCGGCATCACGGTTGTGTATCCGTTTCTTCTGTACACACCGAACGCGTTCGTCACTCGCTGGCGTGAGTGGTACATCGAAACCGCAATGGGCACCATGACGCACCAGTGGCTGGCCACCTGGTTCATCCCGGAGAACATCATCAACGAGGTGATGACCAAGCGCTACCTGATGAACCAGAAGCAGGAGGGCATCGTCAGCAACTGGGACGGCGCATGGGAGGAGAAAGAGGAGGACACCGCCGAAACACCGAAGAACAAATTCTATGCCATGTTCAGTGAGCTGGACGAGAGCGAATTTGAGCGCTTTCTGGCGGATAATCCGGAGTATCTGGAGAACGGCTACGACGAGATCAACATCGACCTGATCGGCGAGCCGAGCCAGACGCACTACGACACCGGCCTCAAGACGAAGCAGGGCGACACGGTTCTGGCGGTCAACGCCGCGCACGGCATCCTGATCGTCGAGCAGACCGGCGAGGACACGCTCGGCATGGAGTACGCGGGCAAGATCGCGCTCTGCAAAAAGCCCGAGAATATCTATGTCGGCACGAGCGAGGGCCTTGGCGATTACGGCTCGTTCGTATCCGATATGGTGAGAGATTATGACGCCATTCTGGGCATCAACGCCTCCGGCTTTGCCGATTTTGACGGCAACGGCACGGGCGGCACCGTGTACGGCTTCCTGAAAAGCCAGGGGGAGAAGTATCAGGATGCAGTAGGCAACGGCTGGAAGATCATCGGCTTTGACAACGAGGATCATCTGCAGGTCGGTGCGTTCAACGATACCTCCAGTCTTCGCGACGCGGTGGAGTTCCACCCGGCGCTCATCATCAACGGCGAGAATCTGGTCGCAGGCACCGGCCTGAACGAGCAGCAGCCGCGCACGGCCATCGGTCAGGCGAAGAATGGCACGGTTATCATGATGGTCGTTGACGGCCGTCAGATGCACTCGTTCGGCATTTCGATCGAGCGCTGCGGCGAGATCATGGAGCAGTACGGCGCATATCAGGCATCCATGCTGGACGGCGGTTCGTCCTCCGTTATGGTCTACCGCGGCCGCGAGATCACCAGTCCGACTACGCTTTCCCAGAATGAGGAAGGCCGTTATCTGCCGGATGCCTTCCTGGTGAAATAAAAATTATCACGATTTCGGAAAAAGCACTTGTATTTTCCGCCATTGCATGATAGAATAAATAAGCGCCTGTAAGACAGGCGCGATACGGAGAAGTATCGAAGTGGTCATAACGAGCTCGACTCGAAATCGAGTTGGCGGTAACACGCCACGTGGGTTCGAATCCCACCTTCTCCGCCAAAATAAAGACCATCCATCCGGATGGTCTTTATTTTTTACCGAAGGTGGGATTCGAAAGGCGGCTCTTAGAAACATGCCAGTGGCATGTTTCAACCGCCGTGGCTTTTCCGCAGAAAAGGAATCCCACCGCCCAGATCTCAGCGCCTGCTCCATACGGAGGGAAAGGCGGCTCTTAGCAGAGTGCCGGTGGCACTCTGCAACCGCCGTGGGAGCCCGCAGGCCGACAACTTCTAAAATATTTAATGGTTGCTTGCCGCAAAAAAAGGAATCCCACCGCCCAGATCTCAGCGCCCGTTCCATACGGGGGGATGGGCGGCTCTTAGCAGAGTGCATGAGGTGCTTGCGTAACATCTCCGCAAAAAAAATAAAAAAATTTCTGCCGACCAACGGAAGTTCCCGAAGGACGGCAGTTTTTCATGCCGCCAGCAGCCGAAGACAAAGTGCGGAAAAGTGTCGATTTTCACCTGTTTTGATAATAATTTTCAGCGTTTGAAAATTTCTCAAATTTTTTCGCAAATTTTGTTGACAAAGGGGGATACCCCTGCTATAATATATCTTGTCGCTGAGAGACAAGCGGTTCACCGCGAGAGATCAATGCGAGTGTGCTGGAACTGGTAGACAGGCACGTTTGAGGGGCGTGTGTCGATCGACGTACGGGTTCAAGTCCCGTCACTCGCACCACCTTCTTTCAACAACAAAATATGCGGATGTGGCGGAATGGCAGACGCGCTAGCTTCAGGTGCTAGTGTTCGCAAGGACGTGGGGGTTCAAGTCCCCCCATCCGCACCAAGAAAAAGAGCTGAAATCTTTTGATTTCAGCTCTTTTTCTATACTTTTTACGGTGTTTAGTTTTGTGATATAATCTGTGAAAAACTGCTGTCTACCACAAGTGTCTACCGAAATCGCAGCGCTTCATTTTAGTGCTGATTTTAGTGCAGGTTCAGCACCTTTTAACGAGTTTTAGGATGACAGGATATCGTTTCAGAACATATGCTACCGATCGGCAGCAAAAGCACAATTTCCGCATCACCAAAAGAGCTGAAACCCGAAAGTTTCAGCTCTTTCACGCATTTTCAATTTTCCCCTGTCTCCGCTACCTTCATGCGCGAATACCCAATCGGCATATTCAACGGTACGCTTGCGCGAATCGAGCAGTATATACCATTTGCGGTCTGCAGCAGCACGCAATCGCCCTTAGAGAGATTCGGCAGCCAGCCTGCGTCCTGCTGCGCTGTCTCGTTGTAAATGCCCAGATTGTATTTGCTGCCCGGTATCGTCACCGCAAACGCACTGACCGTCTCACCGTTTCCCAGAAAACTGTAAAACGGCTTGTACTTCACATCTTGCGTCAAATACACATTCCGGTAATAGCCGCTGATCGAATGCAGACCGACATCAGCCACCTCAGCCAGTGCCGTACTCGAGACCGAAGCCGCTTGCTTCGGCACTGTCCACCCGGGATACAGCGCCGAGAACTCCGGTACCGGCTCTACTGTGCCGTCGCTGTGCTGAATGGCTGCCGCACCGTTCACCGTCCACGCCTGACTGCCGTAAATGGCCGTCTCGCGTGCGGCTTCTGTGCCGGTATTCGCCGCACCGGCGCTCATCATCAGCGCAGAGACCGCCATGCAGCCTGCCAGCGCGGCGCTCAGTATTTTTCGAAATCTGTTCATCATTTAACCCTTCCTGTTTGCTCTCTAATCACTATCCATACCTTACCGGTTTTCATTTCAACATACCATCGGACTCACCTCAAAAAAGCAGTTATCTCAGCAGATAACCCATGCACATTGCATTTGTCATGGTCTATCTGTAAGATAACTGCTTTTCACCGAAATTGCAACCGGCTATTCCTGCTTAGTCGTTATTTGTTCCTGCTTTGCACGTTAAGGAGCAAAATATCGCAGATGAACCGGTCGTTCTGCTCGTAAAACCGAATCAGTCCCTGATTACGTTCCACCGCCTGCCGCATATTCTGAATGCCGAAGCCGTGGCGATACCGGATATTTTTCGTGGTACGCAGTGCCGGATTGTCCGACAGCACCGGATGTGCGATATCATTGGCAATCACAATCGAGCTGTATGCTCCCTGCGGCTGAATATGAATATCCACCACCTTGCGCTGACTGTCTTTTGCGGCACGAATCGCGTTGTCCAGCGCATTGCCGAGGATGATGGTAATATCCTCCGGCGAAATACCCGCCAGCGGGGTTGTGATAATAGCACTCAGCCGAACGCCTGCCCGTTCTGCGGCTGCGCTTTTGCTGTTGATGATCGCATCCAGCACCTTGCTGCCCGAAAACATGATCAGCTTGTTGACAGTATTCTGCTGCTGCAGAAGCTGTCTTGTATACTGCTCGATACCCTCGACATCTCGTTCTTCCGCCATGGATAAAATGCAGAGCAGATGATTTTTGAGGTCATGCCGCAGCGCACGAACCGTGTCATACATGTTCTCAATGTCCTTGGCGTTTTCCTGCAGGCATTCGTTCTGCAGCGCGAGCAGCGCCATTTCGGTCTGGATTTTGCTGACCTGCCCCAATCGAACAAACAGGAAATAAATCAGGATATTCAGCGCCAATACGATGCACACCGCATAAAATACAATATTTTGAATATGCGGTTCCTGTATCGCCGCGTACATCATCAGCGTAATCGTAATAATGGATAATGTCGGAATCGCTGCCAGCGGGATAACATCCAGCCATTTGATTTTACCGTTTTCCTTCACCCGCAGGATAATCCGCGTGATGACAAAAAACAGCAGCTTGGTTATCAAAATCGAGATAATACGAACCGAATTAAACCGGCTGAGTAGCAGGGTAACATTATTTCCTGATAGTTTTGCAACAAGCAGTGCCGTAAAAGTTGCAATAACAGCCACAAGGCCCATTGTAAATGCAGAAACAAATATCTTCTGCAGAATTGACCCGCGCAGCAAAATACAGCAAAACGCAATGTTGATCAGTATCTGTACCAAGCTTGCATAGCCTTCATACAGCTGCCCCCAGGAGAAAAAGGCTACACTGCCGAAGGACAGCACGCCAAAGAGTGCCGTCCATATGTATTTCGCCGGACAGGCCATGCGGTAGCCGAAATACTGCACCAAGAAGCTCAAAATAAGGGTTACCTCTACGGCGTTAATCGCCATTTCAAACCAGAAATTCATGGGCGCAGACTCCTCATATACGCCATGAAGGCGGTCTGTGTTTCCTCAGCTTTGGCGCGGCTGACCGGCAGGACCGTCCCGTCCGTCAAGGTGACGCTTGTCCGGCTGCAGATTTGAACAAACCGGCAGTTCAGCAGATAGCCAACGTGGCAGCGCACGAAAAAGTATTTGCTGAGTGCCGTTTCGATATCGCTCATGCGTGCCTTGAACCGCAGGGATTTCTCGTTGTAATGTACAACGATATAATGTCCCTGGCTCTCAAAATACGCAATCTCCGTGATTGGAATGCGGGTGCTGCTGCCGTTCATCGTAACCGTGTAGTGAATCTGACGGCTGTTGAGAAGCTGCAGCATTTTCTCGGTTACCTGCGGCAGCTCCTCCAGATGCGTTTTACGGAGAAACCAGAACGGCTGAAACGCAAACGACTGATACACCAGATCTTCCATGCCGGACAGGAAAATGATAAGAGGCTTCGACGGCATGGCTGACAGCTCTTCCGCGACCGAAAAGCCGTCTTTTTCAGGCATATCAATGTCTAAAAACAGCACATCCGTCGGCCTGCGTGTAATCTCGCGCAAGGCTTCCACGCCCGTGTGCGCGGACACGATCTCCGGTGTGATTCCGTATTTTTTGAAAACGGTCAGCAGGCGTTTTTCAAAGACCTGCGTGAATGCGGTATCGTCATCGCACAGTATAATGCGCATGAGTGCTCCTCCCTGTTGTGTTCTGAATTAAGGCAACACCGCACAATTAAGACTGCGGTGCTTTGCGGAAATTTTGTGTCCT
>OLVW01003209.1_pt1 | contig 10530 bp, 9 predicted proteins | sample 1673301 | NCBI WGS metagenome assembly OLVW01 (sample SAMEA3178941, study PRJEB25190) | human gut metagenome | reverse complement strand
TGGAAGTGTGGTGACATATGGAGCTGATCTGTACTAATAGGTCGAGGGCTTAACCAAGAGAAAAGGTTAAGACGGTTTGGATAGAACAAAGAGAGTTATTCTTAAGAGTAATCGGATGAAAGAATTTTAATGTGCAGTTTTGAAAGAGCAATATGAAATATAATGTATACAGGCAGGTCGCATGATCTGCTTTTTTTGTGCGTTTTCATACTAAATGTGGGTTTGAAAAGAGTAATAATGGGTGCTACAATTAGCATAACTTTGAATTAAGTTATTACATATGAGGGGAGAGAATGAATGTATCAGTGTCCTAATTGTGGCGGACGGTTAATTTTCGATATATCGTCACAGTCGATGTTATGTGAGCATTGTAATACACATTATAATCCATATAAGCTTGGAGAAGGAAATTCGGCTGAAGAAAATAAGGAGTATGATGTTACGGTATTCAAGTGTCCGCAGTGTGGCGGTGAAATTATGAGTACAGATAATACGATTGCTGATTTCTGCAGCTTCTGTGGAGCATCTACAGTTCTGGAAAGCAGAATTTCCAAAGAACTCCGTCCGGGATATATTATTCCGTTCAGCAAAACCAAGCAGGATTGTAAGAATCAATATAAGAAGATGATGAAGCGTGCATGGTTTGCACCTAAGGAATTAAAAGATGAAAAATATATTGATGGTTTCAGGGGAATCTATATGCCATACTGGGCTTATCATGTATCACAGAAAGGTCCTGTTGTATTAAGAGGAGAGAAAAGCAAAAGACGGGGAGATTACATTTATACGGACCACTTTAGTATTAACGGTGATATGGACTGTCAGTATAAGGGAATATCGTTTGATGCGTCATCTTCATTTGATGATAATATAAGTGAGGCGATTGCACCGTATGATGTTAAGAATATGGCGGGATTTACGCCGGCATTTCTTAGCGGATTTTATGCTGATACGGCAGATGTAGGGTGTGATGTTTATATGAATGATGCAATTGATATGGCTGGTGAAGAGACATATGATTATGTATCCAATAATATCCCGCTCGGAGGGGTATCACTTCATGAAACAGAAAGTACTATTAAATCAAAATGTAATGCGGTGATTGAGTCTGTTGACAGGACATTGTATCCAGTGTGGTTTCTGTCGTATAGGAACAGGGACAGAGTTGCATATGCAACGGTCAATGGTCAGACTGGAAAAGTATCGGCAGATTTACCGGTTTCTATTGGCAGATATTTTGCTGGGTCAGCACTTCTGGCTGTTCCGATATTTATATTACTTAATATGTTCTTCACATTAAGACCGAAGGTAACACTTAATGTTGCAGCTGTAATAGCACTGATTACAATTATATTGTATGTGTTTGAACTGGGAAAAATAAAGAGACGGGACCAGAAGCTTGATGATAGAGGCTCATGGGAAGAATCAAAGCTTTCCAGCCGCAGATATAAAGCCGGAACAGATAATGATAATCTGGCAAAACAGATGGCTGATGGCAGAAATAATGCAAGGATTAACAGAGTAAGTAAGAAAGAAAAAAATAAAATGGCACCATTGTTGAAGGTTGTTGTTATATTTGCAATATGCATGGTTGGAATTCCTAATTTTATGTTTGCTTTTTCTATATTTAGTGCAGTATTTTCAGTGGGTTCCTCTTTTTTCGTCAGTGCGGCGTGTTTTGCTATAGGCGTTATTATTACGCTTGGTAATTGCAAGACATATAAAGAAGTATCAGGAGGAAAAAATGTGCCGGGAAGTGTAGGCGCACTTGTAGCATTGGCTGTTTCAACACTGATTCTGCTTATTAATCCGGTATCTGACCTTTTTTATTATGGTGCAGTTATATTTGTGCTTGCTTCGCTGATGTTTACACTTGTTGAGCTTATTAAGTATTACAATGTGCTTGCAACAAGAAGACTACCACAGTTTGATAATTACAAGGGAGGTAATGATAATGCGTAGAAAAATAACATTTTTACTGACCTTTCTTGTAGCAGTTCTAATTATCGCATTGGCAGGAGGCAGAGTATACGCTGATACAGGCTATGAGGTTGAAGATTATGCTAATCAGGATTTCTGCTATGTTAATCCGGATACAGGCTATGAAGCAGTGATTGTTGATGATGCATTTCTTTTATCAGTTGCTGAGAAGAGCATGCTCCTTGAGAAGATGAAATTAATTACCACTTATGGTAATGTTATGTTTAACTCTATAAGCTATAACAGCACTTCGACAGAAAGTTATATTAAGTCTTTGTACAGAGAAAAATATGGCTCTGAGAGTGGAACGATATTCGTTATTGATATGGATAACAGAAATATATGGATACATAGTAATGGTGCTATTAACAGGACAATTAATAAGGCATATGCAGAAACAATTACTGACAATGTGTATACTTATGCATCTGATGCAGACTATTATATATGTGCGATGAAGGTGTATGAGCAGGAATATACGCTGCTTCAGGGAAGAAAGATTGCACAGCCAATGAAATATATAAGTAATGCATTGCTTGCGGTTGTTATTGCAGTTGTCATTAATTATATAATTGTGCGTGTGTACTCCTCAAAGAGGAAGGCATCAACAAAGAGCCTTATGAATGGATTGTTTGAGTACAGGGCATTTAATAATTGTAATGTTGTATTTACACATCAGACAAAAACATATTCTCCACGAGAATCAAGTTCTGGCGGTTCGTCAGGCGGAGGTGGCGGAGGAGGCTCATCCGGCGGCGGTGGAGGAAGTGGCGGCGGCCACAGCTTCTAATACGGTGGGCGTTTAGGAACAGTGTAAATCAAGACAGAGAAACCTTTTTGAGTTTTCTCTGTCTTTTTTTAGTGAAACAGTTTACAATACATTTATATCAAAATGCAGTGAGGAACTTATAATGAACAGAATTCTGATTGTTGAAGATGATAAAGATATAAGCAGGGAGCTTAAGGAACTGCTGGAAAATTCAGGGTATGAAGCGGTTGTACTGACTGATTTTAAAAATGCATGTGACAGTATTATTGCTGCAGAGCCTGACCTGGTACTGCTTGATATCAATATTCCGTATATGAATGGGGAAATGCTTTTACAGCAGTTAAGGAGTAAATCAGATGTGCCGGTAATTATGGTTACAAGCAGGGATTCCGAGGCTGACGAGGTGCTTTCCATGAGTTATGGGGCAGACGATTATATAACCAAGCCATATAATCCTACAATACTGCTCTTAAGAATTAATGCAGTATTTAAGAGGATTGGCGCGAAGTCAGATAATACAACAGCTTACCGTGGAATGGAAATACTTCCGCACAAGGGTGTTATTAAGTATAAGGATGATGAGATAACTCTTACTAAAAATGAAATGACAATATTCATGTATCTGTTATCACACAGGGAGCATATAGTTTCAAGAGATGAGCTTATGACTGAGCTGTGGAACAATGAGGAGTATCTTAATGACAATGCGCTGACCGTGAATATAAGCAGATTAAGAGGCAGATTTAAAGATATTGGTCTGGAAGATGTTATTGAGACAAGAAAGGGACAGGGATATATTCTCGTATGAAGTCAGGAAAATATATTAAAGACAGACTGTATTCAATGTGCATATTTGTGGCAATGCTTATCATAAGCGTACTTATGATGGCGGCATTCAAGGTGTCTGTCCAGTTGATAATCGCAGAAATATGTATAATGATAATATGCTATATTGCAGTTGTGCTGGCAGATTATTACCACAGAAAGAAGTTCTATGACGAACTGGAGGCTAACATAGCTGCACTTGAAGAAAAATATCTTATTACAGAGACACTTGTCAGGCCGGCTTTCTATGAAGGTCAGATTTTCTATGATTCTGTGAGTGACATAGACAGGTCAATGACGGAGAATGTTAAACGATACAGGCAGGGAATGGAGCAGTTCAAAGAGTATGTTGAAATGTGGATTCATGAGATAAAGCTTCCGATAGCCTCACTTACACTTATGCTTCATAATAACATGGATAAATGTGATAAAGAATTTGCGGACAGGATGAATACGCAGATTCGCAGAATCAATAACTATATTGAGCAGATTCTTTATTATGTGAGAAGCGAAAATGCAGAAAAAGACTATATAATTAACGATGCCAGACTGTCTAAGATTATAAGTAATGTAGCATTAAAGAATAAGGACGATTTGTTAGAGAATAATATAACATTTGAAGTGAGCAATGCAGACAGGATTGTTCTTACAGATGCAAAGTGGATGGAATTCATGCTTAACCAGATAGTGAATAACAGCATAAAGTACAAGGATAAGACAAAGGCAGAGTCGTATATAAAGATGTCGGCAGCAGAGGATAAAAAATGTGTTGTCCTTGAAATACTGGATAATGGAATTGGCATAAATGCGTCAGATTTGCCGAGAGTTTTTGACAAATCATTTACAGGGGAGAATGGAAGAGAGTTCTCCAAGGCAACAGGAATGGGACTTTATATTGTAAAGAAGCTTTGTGACAAGTTAGGACATGCCATAACCATTGAGTCGGTAAAGGGCGAATATACACGGGTGAAGATTACATTTTACAAGAATGATTTCTATAAGGAGATAACAGACAGTAATGAAAGTGGCAGTATGTGATGACAACAGAGAGTTCTGTGAGAAGGAACGGACGACAATAAAAGACGTATTTAAGCAGTATTTTCAAGGCGAGGATTGTCAGGTAGATATCTACAATGATGGTCAGACAATTATTAATAATTATCCTGGCAATGCTTACGATATGGTGTTTCTTGACCTTGAACTGGGTGATGAGAATGGATTTGATATTGCGGAACAGATAGTTTTAATGAATAATGACGCAATTATAATATTTGTTACATCTCATGAGAATCTGGTTTACGAAGCTTTCAGGTTCAGACCGCTTGGATATATAGTTAAAGACAGATTTGACCGTGAATTTACAAGAATGATGGTAAAGATAGTTGATAAACTGATAAAGATGAGACAGGTTATAGAACTGGGTGGAGAGAAATTCTATGTAGACAGGGTTGTTTCAATTGCAACACAGAAAAGAAAGATATGTGTCAAAAGTCTTAAAGGAGAAATATTATTGGCAGATTCATACAGTAAGCATGTTGCAGAGCTTGAAAAATATGGATTTGTGCAGTCAAGCAAGGGAGTGCTTATTAATATGAAATATATTAAGAGCATTGATGAAGATAACGATGTATTTGTAATGTATAATAACGAGCGTGTTCCTATAAGCAGGCGCAGGAAGAAAGATGTCATAGAAGAATACAGAAAATTCATGTTTGATAATAACAGGTAGGAAACAGGTATGATGGATATAATCAATATAGTGCTTACATGTGTATTCCTGTGTGTAATGAATACAGGTGTAATATTTATTATGGACAAGATAAGGAAGCTGACGGGAGATAATATAATACATGTGATTAAGATGGTTCTGTTAGTGGGTGCAGGGGCAGCAGTCTATATAATGACATATTATGGAATTAACTCATGGGTGATAATGGAACTTATGATTATTATCGCGATTCTGATTGTACAGTATATAGAACAGATAACAATTAAGGTTATGCTGGAAATATCACTGATAAATTGTATCGGAATAGCCATATTATCTGCTAATCAGGCTGATATAATAGCAATATGTATCGTATATCTGATTGTGGAATTATATATGTTTGTAGTCTATCTGTCTGCAGTAATTATAAAATACAGGGAATTGGATAATCTGGAAATGATGTTCATACAGATATGCGTAAGTTCAGTGCTGGCAGGATTATTCTTTGGAACAGGTATATATGATACATATAACTATGGTGTAGAAACCGCTGGAATATTAATTGTGACAGTTTTAACATTTGAAATAATCGGACATTGGATGCAGGACTTTTTTAACAGGACTGAGGAGATTAATAAAAGAACGGAATATGCTAACGAACAGTTTGAGGTTGAACGTGTCCAAAAAATGTATGAAGAGAGCAGAAAGTTAAGACACGACCTTAAGCAGTGCCTGACTTCTGCAATTGGTTATATGGATGACAACAATTATGATAAGGCAGAAGATTTCTTAAAGAATATAATGAGTGAGAAAATCAATTCATATGCTTATAGAAAATACTGTGATAATAGAACGCTCAATTATATTCTCAATGATAAGAATGATAAATGTGAAAAGCAGAATATAGCATTTACATGTATGGTACTTGGTCAGGTTGGACTGATTGATGATATAGATATGTGTATTCTTGCCGGAAATGTAATTGATAATGCCATTGAGGCAGCAGCAAAATGCAGTGATCCGTATGTCAATGTTGAGATAACAAGCAGGGGTGGAATATTCATGGATGTGGAGAATCCTGTTAAAGAAACATTTCTTAACAGAAAGAATCCGTTCCTGACTACTAAGCTTGATAAGAATAATCATGGAATTGGTACGAAGAGCATAAGGGATATTGTTGCCAAATATAATGGGGAAATCAGGTATGAGGAAAAGGAAGGAAAGGTAACATGTCATATATTCCTTTCGACCAAATATGTTAAGAAAGATAAAGAATAATTACCACTTGTGTCAAAAAACGACCGCTTGTGCATATGCTATTGAAAACAAGTGAATAGGGAATTACATTAAGACTGTACATTGATGGATGTACAGTCTTTTTAGTATAAGGAGAAGATATGAAGAAGAAAATAAAGAGTGCAGTAATAAGTATAGTTGTTATAGCAGTATTATTATTGGCAATTCTAATTGGTGTTAAGAATGGTACACTAGATAAGCTGACAAAAGAAATGCCGACACTTGCAACAAAACAGGAAGAGACAGAAAAGTCAACAGAAAATGTAAAAAATGATTCTACAGAAAGTAAACCTTATCAAGGAATAGAAGTCGCTGGATATGGGGAAGAGTTTGAAATAAGGAGAGAAATATCTGTAGATCGTAAGTACAATGAAAACGATAGGACTACATATAATGTATACCATGTAAGAGTTAAAGGTTGTAGAATATCAAGACAGTGTGATTTTGATATAAATAGGATTGATTATGGTTTGGCAAATAAGAAAGACAGCATGGATGATAATAATAATTTTATATCAGATTATTTCTATGCAGCTATCGAATTGGAATTAACTAAAGATATTAATGATAATGATGTGGATGATTATTATAATGTTTTCCAGACTTCATGGTTTATAGAAAGTTTGAATGACGATGGAACATTTGAACCTATTAAAAATGCAGGAACGGTTGGCTCTGATGCAGAAGCCAATCAAATGGGAAAAACATATTTCAGTTTTGAAAAAGGTGAAACAAAAAAATTAATATTATATTGTATATTTACAGACGAAGAGGTTGAAAATGACACAATTGCTTTGAGTTTTCATGATAGGACATCACCATATATAGGACCATTAGCAATCATACATGAACCGGGAGGAGAAAATGAATAAATTAATTAAAATAGAAATGGAAAGAGCATTTAAGAATAAGATGCTTATAATATCTGTAGTAATAGGATTAGTTATTGTTGGATTTAATATATGGAACGAGATTATTCCTGCAAGAAAAACATTAGATAAACTGCTTGAGATGGGAAAATACAGCGGTATACAGCTTCCGGGACTATATATGAAGTGGATGGGAGTAAGACCGGGGTCTTATGTATTTCTTTATTACTTTATTATGCCGCTGCTGACAGCATTGCCATATTCTATAAGTATATTGATGGATGTGAAGAAGCATTATGTTAATAATATATTTACAAGAATTGATAAAAAGAAGTATTACAAAGCGAAGCTTTTTGCCCAGTTTATAGTAGGTGGTTTTGTGGCAAGCTTTCCGCTTGTTATATCATTTGTTGTGACAGCTATGATTTTGCCAGCTTTTAAGCCAGAATCGGTCAGCTCACAGTTTAATTTCTCAAAACTGTCAGTTTTTGGAGATTTATTTTTTAAAGCACCGTTTGCAATGGCTGTTATAGTATTTTTATTTGCATTTGTGGGATTTGGACTTATTAACTGTATTGCATACATATTTGCAGACCTTGTAAATAACAGGTTTATGGTCGCACTTACACCATTCATGATGTATTTCTTTTATTATATTGTTTGTTCATCTATTGGAAGAGATGGCCCTATGGAATATCTGACAGCATCCAAACTGCGTTATTCTGAACTGAAATTTATGATAATTGATATGGTGATGTTAATAGTGCTGATAACAGTATCGTATTTTGTACGAAGCAGAAGAAAGGATGCAATCTGATATGAAGAAGAAAATATTAATAATAGCGTTAGTATGTATATTGGCGGGAGTGGCAGCGTTCTATATAGTTAAAGTCAATAAGATGTATCCACAGGGAAGTGTAACTGAATATGAGCTTAATGAATCGGTTGAATTGAATGGATATTCGGCATCTGTCAGCAGTTATAAGGTTATGTCAATTGAAGATTTTTTGAATGAGTATGGAATTGATAAAAGAAAAGACATAAGTGATGAGCAGGATGATTTATATGTGATGGTTGCTGAATGTACTTTAGATATAACGGGAGAGATGAAAGGATTTCCTTATGCAGATATCAGACTGGCATCGGGAGCTTTTTCACAGGGAATATCTAATGATTATATAAGAGAAATTAACAAAGATGTCAATTTTTCTAAGTTTGAGCAGGGGACGAGCATTACTGTAGATATACCTTTCCTTATCCACAGCATATCATTTCCTCACAGCATAAATGCTGATAAGCTGAACAAAGAAGAATGGCAGTTGTATTTCTCAGTAACTCCGGGTAAGTATGTGAGAATGGGTAAATAATATGTGGAATGAATTGAGAAGAAGATATGTTAATACAGAAATGCTGTTCTGGCTTGCAGGAGCAGTTATTTCCCAGGAAGTTCTGCTTACAATTTTCTTAAGGTCTTTACAAAGAAATGCGTCGGGAACACCGTGTGTATTAGATGTATTGACCTGTATGTCACAGAATTATGTGTTTCCACTGATGATGATTATAGCAGCTGTCTGCAATCAGAGAATGATGAAATGCGACAGAGATCCAATGATAATTCTGAAATACAGTTCGAGGGCAGGAATATATCTGTGGCAGAGTATCTGTACGATAGTGTATTCGGCAGTGCTGTCGTTAATATATGAACTGGCTGCAATTGCATATGCAGCAACTAAGTTTGATGTGTTTTTTAACTGGAACAGTTATTCAAGTTATAAATTAATGAATCTGGATGTATTGCCGGCAGGTGAGGTGACAAGCATACAGGTAATGTTTGTTTACTGGATATTAATGGCTTTGATGATTGCGATAACATGTTTTATAGGAATTATATTTGAAATAATATTTTCGTCAGATGTTATATCAGGTGTGGCTGTTATTATATTTGCAGGAGTAGATATATTTATACCGCTTACCTACCATAAGCTGATTATATTCGGGGCTGCATGGTATAGTTACGGAGAGTGCGCCAGAAAGCTTGGCATAGCTGCTTTAATTATGGCTGTTCTGATTATTGCAGGTCTTATTCTTCAAAGAAAGCGTGAGTATTATGAATATAAAAAAGAAGATGAGTAACAAAAGTATAAGAGGCGTTATATGGCATGATATTGCAAGAGGTTTCTATGCTGACAGATTCAGATATTTAATCGCTGTTCTTATGCTTGCCGGAGTGCTGATAATATTAGGAAATCATGAATTCGGAATGATGGATACGATATTCTTTATTCAGGGCGGTTATGATCCTGTTCTTATTATTAAGGAGGGAAAGATTGTATTTCCTTTTGTATGGATGCTGATTCAGTTTCTTGTTCCATTCATGATATACAGTTATTGCAATGATGACTGTGAAGGCGTAGGAATTGATTTTCTTATGAAATGCAGAAGCAGAAGGCTGTGGTGGAACAGTAAATGTCTGTGGAACTGCCTGACTGTGCTTTCTGTATATGCAATTCAGTATGCAACAGCATTTGTATATGGATTATGCAATGGAAACCTGAGTATGAAGATTAATTATGAGCTTTTTGAAAAGATTAGTAATAAATCTGTTCCGGATAATGCGGCAAACGTGTGGATTATAGTGTATATGCTTGTAATGCCGGTTGTTGTTTCTTTGGTAACAGCACTGGTTCAGATGACAATCTCCATGTTTACGAATCCGATGATTGGCATGCTCGCAGTTATGGCATGGAATGTTATGTCAGTATTTATAAACAATCCGCTTATGATAGGAAATAATTCGATGGTGGTAAGAAGCAGTGTGTATAATGCACAGAGAATACAGGTATGGCAGTCAGCTGCGGTATGCATTGTTGTGTATGTGGTTGGAATGATTGGATTTAATAAAAAAGATATTCTTGTGAGGGAGGATTAAAACATGTATATTAAAATAACAGATGTTAATAAAACGATTAAGAAAGCACCAATATTAAGGGATATCAATCTGGAATTTACAGGTGGAAAAGTATATGGATTAAGAGGAAAGAATGGTTCAGGAAAGACTATGCTTATGCGTGCAATATGCGGGC
>OLVW01003207.1_pt1 | contig 10534 bp, 9 predicted proteins | sample 1673301 | NCBI WGS metagenome assembly OLVW01 (sample SAMEA3178941, study PRJEB25190) | human gut metagenome | reverse complement strand
GCTCCACGGAAAACCTGCCCTGCTAGGCAGCAACCTCACGCTTCATTGCTATCATGTCACAGCAGATATTAGTATACACAAAGGTTTTAAAAATTGCAAGTGTTTTTTTCAAAAAATCCAGATGTTTTTTTGTATTATTTTAAATACAATCCAGAGTGTGTCTGAAAATGGTTTTATGCAAGATGTGAGTGTGTATATTCCAGTTTTTTCTTTCTTCCTATTATATAGTGCTTCTAATAGCTGTCGGTTACACTCCTGCTGCCGGCAACTATCAATCAGCTTTCATTATTTAACACAGTGGCTCTAAAACCTTACGAAATCATTGTCTTTTCCTTAATATAAAAACGAGAAGAGGCATCATCGAATGCCTCTTCTTTCCTATTATAATAATGAATTAATCTTCATCATCATAGTATTCGTCTTCATCCTCATCTTCGTCAGCAAAGATATCAGAATAATCAAACAAAGTTACCTTGGTTATCTCATCCTTTACAATGTCAGGAGCATCTCCTTCTTTCTTTGCTTTCGCAGCAAGCTGCGCCGGTGAATATCTTGGGATTGCCAGTTTCTTGATCTCAACTGGTTTATCCTCTTCTTCCTCATGAATCTCCGGAGCTGCTTTCTTCTTCAGTGCTGCCTTCTTAGTCTGTGTTGCAGGCTTAGCAGACTTCCTGACTGGTTTGGAGTCTTTTGCAGTAGCTGCTGCTACTTCTTTCTTCAGAAGTTCATGTGCTTCACTTGTAGCACTCTGTACAGCTCTTTGTGGCGCTTCCTCTTCCTCTACATCAAAATCATCTTCATCGATTTCATCCACAAAGCCACCGGTACGGATCTTACGCTTCTCTTTCTTGCTGCGCTTGCCCTGTGCTTTGATCTCACGCTCTTCATCACGGTACTCACGCTCTTTACGCTTTTCTTCTTTCTTCAGCTCTTTACGGCTCTTCACGTATCCTGGTTCTGTATCCTCCGGATAGTCGTCATAATCATCCAGATCTTTTTTCCAGAGTTCTGCGATTACATAAAGAATAATCAGAAACAAAACGGTAAGCCCAAGAACAATCAGACCCTCAATACTCTTGGTAGCTGCCATCAGATATCCGATAAACGGAATTGTTACAACAATTTTCGGAAGGTAGCTTCCAATTGCCACATTAATCGGCTGTCCCTGAGAAACAGTTGGATCCATAGCAGTACCTGTACCATTTGTGACTTCAGCGCTGGCCAGTGTATAACGATACACTGCATTCTCATCATTTACAAGGATCGGTGTACCCAGAGCTGCTTCTTCGGTTTTAACCGGAATTGCATATGTAACAGATCCCATTGCCAGATTTGACTTGACTGTGGAGTCGTCTCTGATTTCAGTCGTCACTCCAAAGAATGGAGGAACCGCTAATGCAACCACACAAAGTATGGTACATATTACAACAAAATGTACTATAAATTTCAAAAACTTAGACATTGGTAACCATCCTCACTTTTTACGGCAGCCTTTACTGGTTGCTCAGATACTGTTCAATACTGCTCATCGCAGCTTCTTCATCTTCACCATTAGCAGAAAGTGTAATCTCCTCACCGGCGTCAAGTCCCAGTGTCATCATACCCATAATACTCTTGGCATTTACTTTCTTCTTGCCTACTTCTACATAAATTTCACTGTTGAACTGACTTGCCACCTGTACCAGCTGTGCAACGGGTCTGGCTTCAAGCCCTGTGGACAGGTGAATGGTGATTGGTTTTTTAATCATAATAACTCCTCCTTGTTTTCCCTCAGGTCATCTGCAAGCAGGCTTAATTTACGAAGCCGGTGATTTACTCCAGACTTTCCAACCTGTGGATTCAACATCAATCCTAGTTCTTTAAGTGTTGCTTCCGGATACTGCAACCGCAATCTGGCGATCTCCTCAAGTCCTTCATTCAGACTCTCCAGGCCCACCTTTTCCTCAAGAAGTCTGATATCCTCGATCTGCTTCACTGCTGCATTAACCGTCTTATTTATGTTAGCAGTCTCACAGTTTACCTTCCGATTCACAGAATTGCGCATCTCTTTCAGGATACGGATATTCTCCAGATCCATAAGTGCTACGTTCGCTTCCATGACTGCCAGCATGTCAACGATCTGCGCGCCCTCCTTCACATAGACCACATATGATTTCTTGCGCACCACAATTTTAGCTTCTACGTGAAAACTGCGGATAATCCCCTGTAATTGTTCTGCTTTTCCGCGATCAGGACATACGATCTCAAAGTGATAGCCTTTCTCAGGATCACTGATCGAACCCGACGACAGGAAAGTGCCGCGAATAAATGCGCGCTTGCAGCAATTCATCTGAACCACAAGCGAATTATCCATTTCAAGTAACCCGGTTTTGTTATTCACGGAAAGTTTCGTTCCCTGCAGAATCTCCTCCGCTCTCTGTGGGTCTGCAACCTCTACAAGATATACCTTACCACGTTTCAGATGGGACCCCTCCCGAATAACAATCGCTGTCTCTATATTAAATGTTTTTCTTAATAATGTAAAGCTTTTTCTTGCAACTGCCAGATTTTCCGTATGAATCTTAAGTGCTGCATGACCTCTGCTGTCGATCATGACAGCCCCACACATGCTGATGATCGCTGCAAGTTCTGCAATCTGGCAATGTCTTGCAGGACTTAGCTGACGCGATATTTCTTCTTTAATATTTCCAGAAAAAGACATACTATCACCTATTTTGCTTTCGTAATTGCATCTTTCTCGATATCACGATGCTCTTTTCTTACACCGTACTCTTTCTCTGCCACAGACAGCCGTTCATACAACTCATTGGCAAGTGTCACGGAGCGGTGTTTTCCGCCGGTACATCCGATTGCGATCACAAGCTGGTTCTTTCCTTCTGCAACATAGTTCGGAATCAGGAACTCAACCATGTCGACCAGCTTCTTCAGGAATTCTTTTGAAATATCGTTATTCATCACGTAATCCCTGACCGGCTTGTCATTGCCACTCTGCGGGCGAAGTTCATCAATATAATACGGATTCGGAAGGAATCTGACATCAAATACCAGGTCTGCATCACTCGGAATTCCATATTTAAATCCGAAAGATAACACAGTAATGTACAGATTCTTGTATCCTTTATTCTCGGCAAAAATACGGTTCAGTTCACTGCGCAACTCCCTGGTCAGCATCCGGCTTGTATCCAGGATATAATCTGCCCTTTCTTTTAAAAAGGCAATTTTCTTACGTTCTTTGGCAATCCCGTTCTCAATTCTGCCGCCCTTTGAGAGTGGGTGGTTCCTTCTTGTCTCTTTATATCTTTTCACCAGTGTATCATCATTCGATTCAAGGAAAAGAATCTCCAGTGGTATCTTGGTTTTTTCAAGTTCGTCCAGAATCTGATCCAGTGCACGCAGATTCTGTCCACTGCGAATATCAAGTCCCAGAGCGATTTTCGTGATCTCACCATTTGGAACAATCAAAAGTTCTGTCAGTTTTGTCATTAAAGGAATCGGCATATTATCCACACAGAAATATCCCATGTCTTCCATCATTTTCAAAGTTGTACTTTTCCCCGCTCCGGACATTCCCGTTACAATTACGAATCTCATCCCTAAAATTCTCCTATTTGTTTCACTTCCGGTTCCATCGTAACACCGGTATCTTCTTTCACTTTCGCTGTTACCTGCCGGATCAGCTCCATCACATCAGCCGCCGTCGCATTTCCTTTATTGATTACAAATCCACTGTGTTTTTCAGAAACCTGTGCTCCACCTACTGTAAATCCTTTCAGACCACTGTCCTGGATCAGTTTTCCTGCAAAATATCCTTCCGGACGCTTAAAGGTGCTGCCTGCACTCGGATACTCCAGCGGCTGCTTCGATACCCGCTTCTGACGGAGGTCATCCATCTGCGCTTTTATTTCTTCTTTTTTGCCTTCTGTAAGCGAAATCACGGCACCCAAAACGATATATCTTTTCTCCGGGATAATGCTTGTACGGTATCCGAGTCCCAGTTTTTCTGCCGGAAGCTCCATGATCTCGCCCTCTTCTGTCATAACCCTGACACTCGTCAGTACATCCTTCATCTCTCCGCCATACGCGCCGGCGTTCATCACAACCGCTCCGCCAAGCGTTCCCGGAATACCTGCTGCGAACTCAAATCCGGTCAGTGCTGCATCAAGTGCTGCATTTGCAATCTGCGCAAGCGAACATCCTGCCTGCGCCGTGATCTGATTTCCTTCTACCTGAAATGTTCCCATACTCTTATAAAGCTGGATAATCGCTCCTCTGAAGCCTTTGTCTCCAACCAGAAGGTTGCTTCCATTTCCTACTATATATATAGGTATCGAAAATTCCCGGCACACCCGAATTGTCTCTGCCAGTTCCTTTTCATTCGATGGCATGATAAAATAATCTGCCGGACCACCGATCCGGAAGGTTGTATGCTTCTTCATCGGTTCATTCTTCTGTATTTTGGCTGCATCGACCACATTATACAAATATGTCTCAAAATTCTGTTCCATTCTCTTCTCCTAGTATCTATAAATATTCTATGCCATTCTTCTTTTTTTATTTAACAGGAAATTGCCATTGGACCTCCCGCCAAATAGAAGTTACTACGTGCCAAAGCACGTTTTAATATCATCCTCATATGACGTAAGTGCAAAAATAAATTTTGACACTTACATCATATGATACACCAAAAAATATGCAAGTTCAACGCGCTCTTGCAAAATTAAGTGAAATGCGATATAGTAAGGCATAACATAGAAATTTTATCAATATTTTCAAAAAGGAGTGATTTTTAACTGTGGACTCGAGTGTCTCGCAAATACTTATTTTGCTAGTCCTGCTGCTCTTATCCGGCATATTTTCGTCAGCCGAGACAGCACTTACAACCTACAACAAAATCCGGATGCGTGCCCTTGCAGACGAGGGTAACAAGCGTGCCAGCACCGTACTTGCCGTAACTGAGAATTCAGGTAAAATGCTTAGCGCGATCCTCATCGGCAACAACATTGTTAATACTGCGGTAGCTTCCCTTGCCACCACAATCGCATACCGCCTTGGTGGAACCGCCGTCGCGATCGCAAGTGGGCTTATGACGCTTCTCATCATCCTTTTCGGAGAGATTACTCCGAAGACGATGGCAACCATTCATGCTGAGAAGATGTCTCTTTTCTACGCACCGGTTATCAATATTTTCATGAAGATCATGACTCCGTTTATCTTCATTGTAAACGGTCTCTCCACCGGTCTTCTGATGCTTCTTCGCATCGATCCGAATGCCAAAGACAATACCATGACCGAAGCTGAACTCCGAAGTGTGGTAAATGTCAGCCATCAGGACGGCGTGATCGAATCAGATGAAAAAGAGATGATCTACAATGTGTTTGATCTCGGTGATGCCATTGCCAAAGACGTCATGGTTCCCCGTGTCAATGTAACTTTTGCTGATATTGACAGCAGTTACGACGAACTGATCGACCTGTTCCGGGAAGACAAATTCACCCGTCTTCCGGTTTACCAGGAGACAAAAGATAATGTTGTCGGAACGATCAATATGAAAGATCTTCTTCTTTATGACAGTAAGAAAAGTGAGTTCCAGATTAAAGACATTCTCCGTGAAGCCTACTTCACTTATGAATACAAGAGCATTTCCGAGCTTCTTGTTGAAATGCGCCAGGCCTCTTTCAATATCGCAATTGTCCTGGATGAATACGGTGAAACATCCGGTCTGATCACCCTGGAAGATATCCTTGAAGAGATTGTTGGCGAAATCCACGATGAATATGATGAGAATGAAGAAGAAAATATCAAAGCGGTAGGCAAACACGAATATATTATTGAAGGTTCTACCAATCTTGACGATCTCAATGATTCCCTGGATCTGAATCTGGAATCGGAAGATTATGATTCTCTCGGAGGCTTTATCATCGAAAAGCTGGATCGTCTTCCAAAAGCCGGTGACTCTGTTTCCACCGAAGAAGGAATCCGTATGGTCGTAGAAAAGCTCGATAAAAACCGGATTGAGACAGTTCATCTGTATCTTCCGGAGAATTACCGCGAACATACGTCTGACTCGTTGGAAACTGACGACTAAGCAGACCTCCTGGGAAGAAATCCTGACAGATTTTTTCTTTATATTTTGCAGGATATACAATAATTTCAGGGCAGCCCAAAGTGGACTGCCTTTTCTTTTTCGGATTTCGTTATTTTTTAAACAATTTTTTCAAGAAATATTGGTTTTTTATTGATTTTATTGCGTAATTATGTATAATTATGGTAAATGGGTAAAGAATTTTACTTCATCAGATGATAAAATCTGCGCTCACAGCTTTTATCATTTAACCATTTAACTAGAATTAGGAGAAAGAGGTTAATTGCAATGGCAGAAATCAATTTAAGCAAGTATGGTATTACCGGAACAACAGAAATCGTGCACAACCCTTCTTACGAATTACTGTTTGAAGAAGAAACAAAAGCAGGTCTTGAGGGATTTGAAAAAGGTCAGGTCAGCGAACTTGGTGCTGTGAACGTAATGACAGGTGTATACACCGGACGTTCCCCTAAAGACAAATTCATCGTAGTTGATGAAAACTCTAAAGACACTGTATGGTGGACTTCAGACGAATATAAGAATGACAACCATCCGGCTTCACAGGAAGCATGGGAAGCTGTAAAGGAGATCGCCAAGAAAGAACTTTCTAACAAGAAACTTTATGTTGTAGATGCATTCTGCGGCGCTAACAAAGATACACGTATGGCAATCCGTTTCATCGTTGAAGTTGCTTGGCAGGCTCATTTTGTAACAAACATGTTCATCAAACCAACAGCTGAAGAACTTGAGAACTTCGAACCAGACTTTGTAGTATACAACGCTTCTAAAGCAAAAGTTGAAAACTACAAAGAACTTGGACTTAACTCTGAAACAGCTGTTTTATTCAATATCACAAGCAAAGAACAGGTTATCGTTAATACATGGTACGGCGGAGAGATGAAGAAAGGTATGTTCTCTATGATGAACTACTACCTCCCACTTAAGGGAATCGCTGCTATGCACTGCTCAGCAAACACTGATCTGAACGGCGAAAACACAGCTATCTTCTTCGGTCTTTCAGGAACGGGTAAAACTACACTTTCTACAGACCCGAAGCGTCTCCTCATCGGTGATGACGAACACGGCTGGGATGACAACGGAGTATTCAACTTTGAAGGTGGATGCTACGCTAAGGTTATCAACCTTGACAAAGAATCTGAACCAGATATCTACAACGCAATCAGACGTGACGCTCTTCTTGAGAACGTAACTCTTGATGCTGAAGGAAAAATTGATTTTGCTGATAAGAGTGTAACAGAAAATACACGTGTATCTTATCCGATTAACCACATTGAAAATATTGTACGTCCGGTTTCTTCTGCACCGGCAGCTAAGAATGTAATCTTCCTGTCTGCAGACGCTTTCGGAGTACTTCCACCGGTATCTGTACTGACGCCGGAACAGACACAGTACTACTTCCTGTCTGGATTCACAGCTAAGCTTGCCGGTACAGAACGTGGAATCACAGAACCGACACCAACATTCTCTGCTTGCTTCGGACAGGCATTCCTTGAACTGCATCCGACAAAATATGCAGAAGAACTTGTTAAGAAGATGGAAAAGAGCGGAGCAAAAGCTTACCTCGTTAACACAGGATGGAACGGAACAGGAAAACGTATCTCCATCAAAGATACTCGTGGTATCATCGATGCAATCCTTAACGGAGATATCCTTAACGCTCCTACTAAGAAGATCCCATTCTTCGATTTCGAAGTTCCAACAGAGCTTAACGGCGTAGACACAGGTATCCTTGATCCTCGTGACACATATGCTGACGCTTCTGAATGGGAAGAAAAAGCGAAAGATCTTGCTGGAAGATTCATCAAGAACTTTGCTAAATACGAAGGAAACGCTGCTGGTAAAGCACTTGTTGCAGCTGGTCCTCAGGCATAATCATTTAAGATTATTTATGGGTCTGCCGTATTTACGGCAGGCCCTTTGTTGTTTATACTGGCAATATTTATAAAATGTTTTCTATGAATAAAGAAAACAACCATCACAGCTTGTTGCTATTCACTGTTAACGTCTCGCGAGGAGTTTTTTTGGTGAACAAAGTTTAAAGCAAATACGAGAATTACAGCGCGAAATCATGTGAACATGATTTCTGTGCATCGCGAAGCGTGCTGCTGTGAAGGTCGTGAACAGTAATAACAGCTTTTATTGCAAGGGAAAATTGTCGATAGAAAATCCTTTACAAACACATTCATATCTTATATACTATCCATACAGCAACTCAAATGGAAGCCTTATCTATTTCTAAATATCTGCTTCCATCTTTTATTTCAAATACGGATCATTTGCAGTGCACAGCAAGGTCAGTATTCGTTAGGGCATTTCGCCCGTTTTTATCAAGAAAGGAATTATATATGAGCAGAGAGTATGAGGTATTTGTGGAGAGTCTGCGCCAATCTCTAATGGAACGGCTTGGACTTAATGAGAAACAGATTTACTTTGAAGAACGGGACGAAAATGGCATGACACCAAACGGCGACCGGCTGTTTGTAGAGTGCAATGCGTCTTCAGTGGGAAAAGAAGTCTGCGGAATTCACACGGAAGAGCTTTTTGAGGATTATGAGGATGGTGTTTCACTGGAACAGATTGCAAAAACAGTGGAAAGTGAAATACGTAAATTAAAAACAGCTGGATTTTTTGAGAAAACCAAAAATCTGAATAACTATGAAAAGGTGAAAAATGATCTTTTTATCCGAGCACTTAATGTAGAACGCCATGAACGGGAACTGTCGAAGGCAGTATACCGTGTAGTGGGCGATATTGCACTTGTGCTATACATGCAGGTGGGAAATTTGGATGGCCGGATCAGCAGCATGAAAATACGCATGGATAACATAAAAGAATGGGGAAAGGATGAAAAGACAGTTTTTGACGCAGCTCTTCTAAACACGTATTTTATTTCGCCGCCTAGAATTTTTTATTGGGAAAAACTGGTCTACAATCCAGATTATGATGGAGAATGCTTCATGGATCTGAACCATGAATTCTATCTGACAAGGGACAGCATCGGAAGCTGTCTGAGCACTGCCAGAAGGACAAACGGAGCCGTTGCAATATTCTTGCCAGGCGTGGCCAAAAGGCTTGCAGATCTGATGGATGCAGATTTCTATATGGTTTTTACGAGCATTCATGAGGTGATGATCCACAACGCTGATCATTCCTATCCGGAGGATCTTGAAAATGTTTTGAGAGAAACTTTGCGGGAGGCAACTCCGGAAGAAGATTTTCTCACGGACAAAATATACAGATATTGTAGAGAGACCGGAGATTTTCTGATGTATAAAGGCACCGTATTTATTGATTTAAACAAGTTGAAATCTGACAGTGAAGAGAACGGATAAACAGATAGAAACAAGTGTAGTTACGTCATTTTCGGACTTTTTGTACAATGGGTGTTTTCGGCAGAAATTTTGATTGCAAAAAAGAACTGCAGTCAGATTGTAAACCAATCTGCTGCAGTTTCTAAAAACCAAATTATGAATTTCTATCCGAGAATTGCGGAATCGTTGGAGAACTCTTCTCCGCTGGCTTCCTCAAATTTATCAAGAAGCTGTTTTACGGTAAGCTTTTTCTTTTCTTCTCCTTGGATATCAAGAATGATTTTTCCGTTCATCATCATGATCAGGCGGTTGCCGTGAGCAATGGCGTCCTTCATGTTATGTGTGATCATCAGTGTAGTAAGGTGATCGCGGTTGACAATCCTGTCTGTGATATCCAGCACCTTGGCAGCTGTTTTGGGGTCAAGGGCTGCGGTATGCTCATCAAGAAGGAGAAGCTTTGGCTTCTGAAGGGTTGCCATGAGAAGCGTAAGTGCCTGTCTCTGACCTCCGGAAAGAAGACCTACCTTAGAGGTAAGACGATCCTCAAGACCAAGATTCAGGATCTTCAGAAGCTCTTTGTACTCTTCACGTTCGGCTTTTGTAATACCAGAACGAAGAAATCTTGTTTTTCCGCGGCGTTTTGCAAGAGCAAGGTTTTCTTCAATACCCATGGTAGCAGCAGTTCCGGTCATGGGATCCTGGAATACACGTCCCAGATAAGCTGCTCGCTTGTACTCGGAAAGTTTGGTGACATCTGTTCCGTCAATGATGATCTGTCCCTCGTCTACTGGCCATACACCGGCAACTGCGTTCAGCATTGTGGATTTTCCGGCACCATTGCCGCCGATGACAGTAACAAAGTCGCCTTCATTTAATTTCAGGGAAAGCCCGTTCAGAGCCACCTTTTCGTTGATGGTTCCTGGATTAAAGGTTTTATATATGTTTTTGATCTCAAGCATTGTTCTTACCTCCGCGTTTTGCTGGTTTTGCGAAATATTTTCCCTTCCAGTAAGGCACTGCCAGGAAGACAGCAACTACAAGTGCAGACAGCATTTTCAGAAGGTCAGTGTCGATTCCGAGCCAGATAACTGTCTGAAGTACCAGATAGTAGAGAATAGAA
>OLVW01003185.1_pt1 | contig 10614 bp, 9 predicted proteins | sample 1673301 | NCBI WGS metagenome assembly OLVW01 (sample SAMEA3178941, study PRJEB25190) | human gut metagenome | reverse complement strand
CTTAAAGAATTTTCGAGAATCGTATGTGTTTCACTGTTTAGTTATCAAGGTTCTTAACTCGCCATCTCTCAGACAGCTCGTTTACTTTATCACATTCACCAGCGCCTGTCAAGTACTTTTTTCAAGTTTTTTTCGAGGTGTTTTGATGTCTGTGTGTCGCTCTCAGGCGACTTGTTTACTCTATCACATCTCTGTTCCCCTGTCAACAACTTTTATGCTTTTTTCAAAACTTTTCAAATTGTTCAATCAGAAGAAACAATTTCTTGTGACAATTCAATTAGAATACCACTTTCCAACCGAGTTGTCAACACTCTTTTTTATAATTTATAATTATTCTTCATGATATAACGAATTGCATCTTGAATCCAGGACACATATACCAGATTAATGCCAGAAACTTTTCCCACAGACGATTTACATACTTCCGGCAAGATCACTGTATCAAAACCAAGTTTTTTCGCTTCGGCCACTCTTTGTCCTGCCATACTCACTGCCCGGACCTCACCACTTAATCCAACTTCGCCAAATGCGATCACTGAATCCGGAATGATAATATCTTTGCAGCTCGATACAACTGCCAGTGAGATTCCCAAATCAATCGCAGGCTCTGTCATTTTCATGCCACCTGCGATATTTACATATGCATCGCAGGCTGCCAGATGAATTCCTACTTTTTTTTCTAATACAGCCATAAGCAGATTTACTCTGTTAAAATCAGTTCCCACCGCAGTTCTTCTTGGTATTCCAAAATTGCTCTGGCAGACCAGTGCCTGAATCTCCACAAGGATCGGTCGTGTTCCTTCCATCGAGCACGCAACAATGGAACCAGATGTCCCATTCGGCTTTCCGTTCAGCATAAACTCTGACGGATTCTTCACTTCTTCCAGTCCTGTATTTCTCATTTCAAATACACCAATTTCATTTGTAGATCCAAATCTGTTTTTGACAGCACGAAGAATACGATAAGACGCATGACGGTCTCCCTCAAAATACAGCACTGTATCCACCATATGTTCCAAAACTCTCGGACCTGCTACATTGCCTTCTTTTGTCACATGTCCTACGATAAAAATAGAAACACCCTGACCTTTGGCAATCTGCATCAGAACATTCGTTGATTCCCTAACCTGCGAAACACTGCCTGGTGCCGAACTGATATCTTCATGGAACATCGTCTGGATTGAATCAATCACGACCATATCCGGTTTTTTTCTTTCAATCACCTCTCTGATTGTTTCCAGATTTGTCTCACATAGTAACTGAAGATTCTCATTGAACTCCCCAATACGTTCAGCACGTAATTTAATCTGCCGCAAAGATTCTTCACCTGATATATATAATACAGAATTACCCGACATCGCCAGATTTCTGCAAACCTGTAAAAGAAGGGTGGATTTTCCGATTCCCGGATCTCCACCCACCAATACCAAAGACCCGGGGACAATGCCGCCCCCGAGTACTCTGTCAAGCTCTCCTATATTCGTCAGTTTTCTTTCATCTTCTGAAAGTCTAATGTCTTTTAATACTACCGGTTCAGCTCTTCGCAAACCGTTCTGTAGACCGCTTCCCGTCGAAGATACCTTCTTTGTGGAAACTGTTTCTTCAACAAATGTATTCCATGCTCTGCATCCAGGACATTGTCCCATCCACTTTGAAGACTCATACCCACATTCCTGACAAAAATAAACAACCTTTTTATTTTTTAGCATTTTTCAACCTTTACTGCTACAGCTGCATCTCCGCCAAGTTCTACACTGAAAGAAAGCTTGCCGCCAAGATTTGTCTGCATTTTTCCTGCATCTTCACCATCAATAGAAATGCTGTATTCTGTATCAGCTTCCATCTCAACGGTAATCTGCGCGTCCTCCGCACCTTCTACTTCAAACTCCATGCCGGTACCATCCTGCTTCAATGAATATACAGCAGTTCCCGGTACAGACTCGTATACAAACATTCCATTGCGTTCCAGTTTGGTAATCTCTTTAAATGTTTTTACTTTATAAACATCTCCCTGATATGGGAAATCAGATGCTTTAGATTTTGTCGGTAATTCATAATTACCAAAGCTTATGCCCCCATTTTCTTCTGTTCGGATCAGTTCTTTTACTACTGCCATGATCTTATGTCCTCCCTAGACTTTTCTGTTGTGTTTTAGTCCTTGCATATCTGCACCGTGTTATCTTAATATCCCATCTGACGCAGATATTTCAGTTACATTATTATAACATTCAGTACTTTTTTTGACCAGTATCCTAACCAAGATTTAACATCTTTTTTAGATTTTAAATTGCCATAATCCCCTCTGCGCTTATTCCGTATCTCTGACCGGAATAAAACAAATTTTCTTCTGATGAAGCTGAACTTTCACTGTATCTCCAGTTCGAATTCTGCCTTCAAGAATTTCATTGGCCATCGGATCTTCCAGTTTATTCTGAATGGCTCTTCTCAGAGGTCTTGCGCCATATTTACTGTCAAAACCGGATTCTGCCAGATAATCTCTGACCGAATCTGTAATTTTAAGCTGAATACCCATCTGCTCTGCACATCGTTTCTCAAGATTTTTCAAAAGAATATTCACGATTTTCCTGATCTCCGGCTTTTTAAGTGGATGGAATACCATAATTTCATCGATTCGATTCAAAAATTCCGGTTTAAAAAGTCTTCTTACTTCTTCCATCACTCCGGATTTCATTCTCTCATAGTCCTGTTTTTCATTATCCTGGGACATAAAGCCAAGTTTCTTTGGCTCAATGATTGCCTGTGCTCCAACATTGGATGTCATAATGATTATCGTCTGTTTAAAATCAACTTTTCTTCCATGTGCATCTGTAATATGTCCATCATCTAAAACCTGAAGCAAAATATTAAACACATCCGGATGTGCTTTCTCAATCTCATCAAACAACAGTACACTATACGGATTTCTTCTTACTTTTTCGCTAAGCTGCCCGCCTTCATCATATCCAACATATCCCGGAGGTGAACCGATCATTTTGGAAACACTGTGTTTTTCCATGTATTCTGACATGTCAACACGGATCATTGCCTGTTCACTGCCAAACACAGCTTCCGCAAGTGCCTTTGAAAGTTCTGTTTTGCCTACACCGGTCGGTCCAAGAAAAAGGAATGAGCCAATCGGACGGTTTGGATCTTTCAGCCCTACTCTGCCTCTTTTAACAGCCTGCGCAACCGCTTTGACAGCTTCTTCCTGTCCGATCACTCTTTTATGAAGTTCTTTTTCCAGGGCCGCAAGACGCTTGGTTTCACCTTCCGTAAGTCTTTTTACTGGAATTTTAGTCCAGTCCGATACTATATCTGCTACAGAATTTTCATTTACCGTAAGATTTTTGCGTTTATTTCTACGCACTTCTTTTTTTCTGTATTTTTCAATCTGTTCTTCCGCTTCATTCTGCTCCTGCTGAATTCTCTTTGCCATAGACAGATCTGCAAGTTTTATTGCCTCTTCTTTCTGATTCAGCAATTCTCTTATCTTTATTTCCAGTGCTTCTATCTCTGGTGCGGAACGATAGCTTCCAAGCTGTACTTTGGATGCAGCTTCATCAATAATATCGATTGCTTTATCCGGAAGAAATCGGTCATTAATATATCGAACTGACATTCTAACCGCAGCCTCCAGAGCCTCATCTTCAATTCTTACCCCATGATGTTTCTCATAATACGGACGAAGTCCTTTCAAAATCTCAAGGGTCTCCTGTTCTGTTGGCTCTTCTACGGTAACCGGCTGAAATCTTCGCTCCAGCGCAGCATCCTTTTCGATGTATTTACGATATTCCTCCAGTGTTGTTGCACCAATCAGCTGAATTTCTCCTCTTGAAAGAGAAGGCTTCAGAATATTGGACGCATCCAGAGCACCTTCTGCCCCTCCGGCGCCAATGATTGTGTGAAGTTCATCAATAAAAAGAAGAATTCCCTGGTTTACACGCACCTCATCAATTACCTTACGGATACGTTCCTCAAATTCTCCCCTATACTTACTTCCGGCAACCATTCCTGACATATCAAGAACAACAACTCTTTTATCACGCACAGAATCCGGAACAAGTCCTGAAACAATTCTCTGTGCCAGACCTTCAACAATCGCAGTCTTACCAACTCCCGGTTCTCCAACCAGACACGGATTATTCTTACTTCTTCTGCTCAGGATCTGAATCAGTCGTGTAATCTCTCTGTCACGTCCAACCACAGGATCCAATTTGCCTTCTGCTGCCATCACAGTCAGATCTCTGCTGTACTGGTCCAGCGTTGGCGTCGCTGCCCCACTCTTCTGTGTTTTTTGATTTCTGCCACCCTGTAGTTCTTCTGCTGTTGGATTCTCAATTCCCATCGCGGTCAGAACTGCCACATACAGTTTCTGGATATTGACTCCCATTGTATAAAGAAGCCTGGTCGCAACACAATCCGTCTCTTTAAGCATTGCCACAAGAAGATGTTCCGTTCCGGCCTGTGCTTCTTTCTGATTTTCTGCCTCCTGTACAGATTTTTCAAGCACTCTCATCGCTCTTGGGCTGTATTCCGGTGCCTTTTCCGTAACCAGCACCTCTGACGGTGCGATCAGTTCTTCGATCAGCTGGCGCAGCGCATCTTCTTCTACATTAAATTCTTCCAGAATCCTGCCCGCCGTACCCTCTTTTTCCTTTAGCAGACCTACCAGAATATGCTCTGTGCCAATATATGAATGATTACAGGACTGTGCGGTGGTTTTTGCCAGTTTTAACGCATTTGCAGCCTGTCTGGTAAATTTATCCTGCATAGTTTGTTCCTCCTAGTTGTCAATTTCGTATTCGTCATAGATCTCATCGATCAGATCATGCACTTCACTTCTGCTGACGTTTCTGCAGCAGCCCTTTGCCAACGCTACAAGAAGATTTTCTTTCATTTCTTCCAGCGCTTTGATCTTATCAACATCCACAGCGATAATTGCCCCACGTCTGCGGTCGATCGTAACAAAACCTTCCTGACGCAACAAAGAATATGCTTTGTTTACCGTATGCATATTAATTCCTACTGTATCCGCCAACTGTCGGACTGACGGAAGCGGATCTCCCTCTTGCAGTCTGGAAGTAGCAATTCCCATTATAATCTGATTCATAAGCTGTACATATATAGCTTCATCACTGTTAAAATCTATTTCAATGACCATTTCCGTCAGCCTCCCATTGTTTTTCAATGTTATACATATAGTAGCACATACGGCAGATTTTGCAAGTAAAAAATAAAAACAGGCAGCCTGTTCAGCCACCTGTCTTATTATCATTATGTCATTTTTATCAGCCAAGAATCTTCTTAAACTGTTCTTTATTAAGAATAAGATTAAATCCCATTGGATTAAATACCATTGCTTCCGCCTGATTGATCAGAATTTCCGGAAGTTTGTCAAATGGAATTTTTGCCAGGCGAAGTTTTTTACCTTTTGCAAATTTTTCAAATTCCATAACATCAGAAAATACCGGCTGTAAAATCTGGCCTTCTTTATTTTTCAGATACGGAATATTAATTTTTTTCGGATTTTCTTCGTCACGTTCCATTGCTACCAGGAAATGAGATTTTTTCAGATTTGCAATCAGTTCCTCTTCCAGTGCTCTTAAATTTTTGTGTTCTTCTTTTTCAACCGGACGTCGAAGTTCCTGCATAAAATAGATACCTGAAAGCTGTAATGTTGGATTGATCAGCGGACGTTTAGCCGGCTCCATCTGACTGAGATCTGGTTTTCTTACGATTTTTTCCAGATCAATCTCAATTTCATCTGCTCCGTTATTCCAGATTACAGAGTTTACGCCAATAGAAAACAGAAGTCCGTACATTCTCGGAAAATCTTTTTTCTCATAACGCATCCCCATAAGAAGGATTTTATCTTCCAGTTTCTTTTTGCCATATTCTTTCAGAGTTTCCTCTTCTGCAAAAAACCACACCTGATCATTGTATGTTTCTTCTCCGCAAGTTACATAAGGCAGTTTCGTGAGCTGGGAATATACTACAAAAATATTCTCCCTGCCCTGAATTTCCTTAACTGCTTCTTCTACACTTATACCCATTTTATTCCTCTTTCTTTCATATCTGCTAAAGCTCCTGATATTCTTAAAGAGGCAAATGTTCCACCATTTCCGTCTGATGCTAATTTTATTAATTTGTTTTTTCCTATTAATAATTTGCCATCTAAGCTCATTAATGGTAATTCACCTTGTTTGAATAATGTTACATAGTTTTTGTTGTATCCAAAATAATTATTTTTTTCTAAAAATTGATATGTTTCGTCATGGTTTTCTTTGCTTGTCATTATATACCATGGTATTGTCGTTTGATATTTTTTATTGGCTTCTTTTAAATTGTCTACTAATATTTCAAAAAGATATTTTCCTTTTCCATATACATCTAATTTAAATGTTCCTTTTGGTCCTGGATGCTCTAGTCTACTTCCTTGACCTCCTGCCATTGTTACTACTGCATATTTTCCTGTTGCTACAATATTTCCTCCAATATCAGACAATTCTTGTTTTTGACTATTACTCATTTTTTGCTTATCTATATAATTTATTACATCAATTTTGTTTTCTTTAATTTCTATTGGTTTTTGTGCATTTTCATACAATTCTGATAATTGATGAAAATCTATTTTTAAAATTTGGTTTTCTAATTTTTCTTTTTCTTCTGGATTTAAGTTTTCCATAAATTTTATAATATGCTCTTGACCATATTGTTTTAATATTGCTATTACTTCTTGTGATTTATCCATATTTCTTCATTCCTTCCAGTAATATCTTATCTGGTATATTTTATTCCAATTATCTAATTTTGTGTTTTTTATTCTATCACACTTATTAATTTTTTGCAAATTTTTTTGGGAATAAGTCATATATGATTAATTCTTTCAATATAAATTAAGTAAAGCAAATTTGTACAAACATTTTTCTTAAGATTGAAGGAGGTATATAGATGGAAAATACAAGATTGTATCAAGACATCGCTAAAAGGACCGATGGGGATATATATGTTGGGGTGGTTGGTCCTGTAAGAACTGGTAAATCTACTTTTATAAAGAATTTTATGGATTTATTAGTTATTCCTAACATTGATAATGAATACAAAAAAGAACGTGCAAAAGATGAATTGCCTCAAAGTGCAGGTGGGAAAACAATTATGACTACAGAGCCAAAATTTGTTCCTAATGAGGCTATTGAAATTACTTTAGATAATAATTTAAAGTTTAAAACTAGATTAGTTGATTGTGTTGGATATTTAGTTGATAACGCTATTCGGATACCTTGAAGATGATATGCCTAGAATGGTTAAAACTCCTTGGTCTACAGAAGAGATTCCTTTTGAAAAGGCTGCAGAAATTGGTACAAAAAAAGTTATCGAAGAACATTCTACTATTGGAATCTTGGTTACTACTGATGGTACAATTACCGATATTCCTAGAGAAGATTATATAAAAGCTGAAGAACGAGTTGTTAGTGAATTAAAATCTCTACATAAGCCTTTTGTAATTGTTTTGAACTCATATGATCCAAGTGATTCTAAAACAAGAGAATTGGCAGAAAACCTTTCTGATAAATATCAATGTAGTGTTATTCCAATGAATTGTTCTAATCTTCGTATAGATGATATTAATTCTATTTTTTCTAATGTTTTATATGAATTTCCTGTTGAAAGAATTGCTATTAAGTTTCCAAAATGGATTGATGGATTAGACTTTAATCATTCTTTAAAGTCTGAATTAATTTCTCAGATAAAAGATGCCTTTTCAAATGTAAATGTTTTGAGAGATGTTTCTGGCTGTACTAGAAATATTACCAAAACTAATATTATTGAAAATGCAAGTGTTCAAGATATACAATTAGGATCTGGTTTTGTTAATATTAAAATTGATTTAAAAGATAATTTGTTTTACTCTGTACTTTCTGAAATTAGTGGTGTTGAAGTTCAAAATGAGGGTGATTTGTTTAGTATTATTAGAGAACTTTCTTCAACTAAAAAACGTTACGATAAAATTGCTTATGCCTTAGATGAAGTTGATAGAAAAGGTTATGGAATAGTTACTCCTTCTATTGATGAACTTGAATTGGAAGAACCTGAAATGGTTAAACAGGGCTCTCGTTTTGGAGTTAAATTGCGTGCTAATGCTCCTTCTATTCATATGATAAAAACCAATGTAACTACTGAGGTTTCTCCTATTGTTGGTTCTGAAAAGCAGTCTGAAGAACTTGTTAATTATTTGCTTTCTGAATTCGAAAGTGATCCTAAAAAAATCTGGGAATCTAATATTTTTGGTAAAAGTCTTCATGAGCTTGTTAATGAAGGTCTACAAACTAAACTTTCTAAAATGCCTGAAGATGCTCAACTTAAACTTCAAGAGACTTTGGAACGTATTGTAAATGAGGGCTCTGGTGGATTAATTTGTATAATTCTTTAAATTTATTATAATGATTATTGAAAATTTTTGCAGCAAATTGCAAAAATTTTCAATTTTCCTTATTGTTGTTTTAGATTTTTTCTTCTAAGTTGTCCACAAGCTGCATCTATATCTGAGCCAAGTTCTCTTCTAATTGTAGCAACTATGCCATGGTCATTTAAATAATCTCTAAACTTCATAATATTTTCATTAGTAGATTTACTGTATTGACCATTTTCAATCTTATTAATAGGAATCAAATTAACGTGACATAACATGCCTTTTAATAATTTAACTAATTGTTTTGCATCATCTAAATTATCATTGTTATCTTTCGCTAATGCATATTCAAAAGAAATACGGCGATTAGTTTTTGCAATATAATCTTTGCATGCTTTAATTAACTCTTCTATTGGGTAGGCATTGTTTACAGGCATCATTGTACTTCTTTTTTCATTATTTGTTGCATGTAAAGAAATAGATAATGTACATTGAATGTTTTCTTCTGCTAGTTGGTAAATTTTAGGTACTAAACCACTTGTAGATACACTAATATGACGTGCACCTATATTTAGCCCTTTAGGATTATTAATTATATGTATTGCATTTACTACATTATCATAATTATCTAATGGTTCACCAATCCCCATAAAAACAACATTTGAAATTCTTATGTTTTGGTCTTGCTCAGCTGCAATTATTTGCTCAACAATTTCCCCACTTGTTAAACTCCTTATAAAATTTATTCCTGTTGAAGCACAAAACTTACAGCCCATTTTGCAACCTATTTGTGATGATACACATATGCTGTAACCATGATGGTAACTCATTAATACTGTTTCTATTGCATTACCATCTAAAACATCAAATAAATATTTTATTGTTCCATCTTTTGACTCTTGTTTTTTTAATATATTATAGTTACAAATTGTATAATTTTGTTTTAATTTTTCTCTTAATTCTAAAGATAAATTTGTCATTTCATCAAAGCTTTTAACCTTTTCTTGATATAACCACTTAAATATTTGTTCTGCCCTAAATGGCTTTTCATTAATACTCTGTAGTTCTTCTTTTAGTTCTTCTAAATTATAATCTTTTATATTTTTCATTTTATATATCCTTTCTTTTTATGTGCATTGGTGTTTTTTGAGTCTGTCCCAAAAAGCATCCCAAAAAACACTAACCTAAATGAAATTTTCTAATAATGTCATCTTTTACATCTCTTGCACATAGACAAATTGTGACTATGAAATTAACAGCTGATATCCCTGTTAACACAAAACTCATGACTTTATGTTGAATAAAATTGTTTAATGCAAAATATAGTGGTAATAAACTTAATATGCAAATTATTAATTGATAAATTGCATATCTTATGTATTTTTTGTGGCTTACTATTGTTAATACAAACATTGTTATATTTGCTACTATTAATATAATTGGAATTGCTAAACTCATAGACCATCCTCTACATCCTGTTTTATAATCTATATATGATGTTAATAGCGAAATTGTAGTTGTTTCTAATAAAACATAACCTGCAATATTAGTATTATGGTTTATTGCATATAATACTGTTATCCATATATATATTATTCCTGCATTTGAAAGTCCTGCCCAGTGTATATTGGGTGTAGCAAAATGGTTTATTAATATTAGGATTCCTCCTACAGCAATTGAAATTAATATTGCTATTATTGTCATTACATCTGATTTTTTACTATTTAATTTTTGTGGATACAACATCTAAAACACCATTACTTTCTATACTTGATTTAATTCCTTTTTTTGTTAGGAATTCGTAAAATTCTTTTTCTATATTACAATTATTTAAAATTGATGTAAATGTAAATACTATTTCATTTTCAAATGAACATGCTGAACATTTTATTTTTTCGACTGGATCTGGTGACATTAGCATTAAAAAATGTTCTATATATTTTTGGTATTTTCCTATAATACCTATTCTTCCTATATTTGAAAAAGTCATTGTTGTGTATTTTCTAATTTCTTTGTAACTTATTCTAACTATTGGCTTTTTTAATATTAGTGGGATTGTTTTTATAAATGGATTTATTCCTAATTTTACATTTGATGACATGGTTTTTTGGATTTCTTTTTCTGTTAATTTTTCTTTGAATTCTTCTTTTACAATAGTTAAAATTTTATCAAAATCTAATTCTTTATTTTTAATTAATTCTTTT
>OLVW01003184.1_pt1 | contig 10624 bp, 4 predicted proteins | sample 1673301 | NCBI WGS metagenome assembly OLVW01 (sample SAMEA3178941, study PRJEB25190) | human gut metagenome | reverse complement strand
AGATTTAAAACTTCTACAGTAGATGATAAGAAGTGCACCGCCAATATTGCAACAAATGAACTAAGCTATCAGATAAATGGAAATTTATCTGGTGAAATCGAGAGTTACTCGGGATGAGCCTATAATTCTAAAAAATTAGAACACAAATTTAATCTGGTAAATGCTATAATGAATATATAATTAAGGTGTAAAAGAATAAATGATTAAAAGGAGATTTTATGAAAAAAGGGTTTAGTATAATTATGGCGTTTGTTACGGTTATGACAATGCTTTTTAGTGGCGCAACTTTTGCTGATGATACGAATGAAAATACAGAAAATAAAACAAAAGAAAGTAATTTTACAAATCTTATAGTATTTGCAAGATTTTTAGATGAAGATGAATTTATAGATAATTCTTATAATGGGGAATCTGTTAGAAAAATTACAGATAATACTTATAACAGTGCATATTTTAATGTTTCGGATTATTATGAAATTGCGTCAAGGGGAAGTCTTAAGATAAATAGCGTGTATTTGTTTAATAAAGGTGGTTCAGTGCAGTTATCTCATACAAGAGGATACTATGCAGAGTATAGTGAGGAGAATCCTGAAGGTTACAGGGACAACGGAGAGAGAGCAGAGCGTATGTACGAATTAAAAACAGACTGGTCTGAATCTATAAACAGAGCTATATCAGCGGGTAATGTGATTACAAATTATGATGGTACAAAAAAGTACAACTTTTCTGAACTTGATAAAAACAATGATGGGGTAATCGATGCAATCACCATTATTTATAAAAATACAACTCAGAGTATCTCTGTGGGTTGGTCCTCACCTTTGTGGAATTATAAGGATTATGCAGATTACGTAAAAATAAATGCAGATGGAAAAACAATTACAAGTAAAAACTATGTACAGGTGACAAATTCCTATAATTATTTATACAAGGATAATCGGGAAAACGTGATTTTGCCTATGGCAGTGGCAACTCATGAAATGGGGCACATTTTAGGATTTAAGGACTTGTACAATAGTTCAAATAGTTCGCCGGTATATTATATGTCTGCAATGGCAAAGCATATGTCACCTGTGCCACAGTTTATATCTGTAAAAGAAAGAGAAGCAAAGGGGTGGCTTACATCTGACAATGTTAAAACAATTTATCAAAATGGACAGTATACCTTAAAGGAAGCATCGACTAGAGGAGATTCACAGATAGTCGGATACAAATTAAATTTAAAAGGAACCAATAAAACACTGTACTTAGAATATAGAAATTTTGGCACAGGTGGTAATAAGTATGATTGTCAGTCAAAAGAATTGTATAAAACAGATGGAACGAAGCTAAAAGGATTGATAATTGGTTCAGGACTTGTTTGTTATTTGGTGGACAAAGACACAAAATTCCCAAACAATATGGGATGCGTTGCAGGAAAGTGGAATTATGAAACATTAGGTGGCACATATGCAACAAAATCTGACGCACCATTAAAACTGAATCAGAGCTTGGAAATAACCGATGATATGTATGTTGAAGTCACAAACATAACTGATAATCAATTAACATTTAAAATAGAAGGTGATTTTGAAGAACAACAGACTGAAATTAAAGAAATCTCAGACAGGGAAAAATATGATGGAAGGGACGATGGCATAGTAACACCAGTAAAAGATCAGGGAGATACCAATTTGTGTTGGGCATATTCAAGCATTGCAGCAGCAGAATCATCCATTTTGAAAAGTGGAATTGATCCTACAGTAACAAAAGATACATTATCATTAAATCCGATGGCGGCAGCTTATAGAGTTTTTAAGAGAGAAAGCGATCCATTGGGAAATACAGATGGAGACTGGCAATCAGTAAATTATTTGACGCAGTCAGGAGACCCACTAAAAATTGCCAAGTTATATTCAATGTGGTGGGCACCGGTATCGGGTAATGTGGTTACGACAAACCCATATGAAAATCCATCATATAGATTTGAAAATGCAATTTATATACCTGAAAACAAATCAAATCCGGAAGAATACATTAGGTCAATAAAAAAAGCCATAGCAAAATATGGGGCAGTAACATTTCAGTACAACAATGCAAGAGAAACATTATACTACAATCCAAAGAATGAACAGGGCAGTACAATTTCTCCACATGCATGCACAATCATTGGCTGGGATGACAATATCCCATCAGACAAATTTGTGCCAAATGGTGCTACCCAAAAGGGTGGCTGGCTTGTAAAAAACAGTTACAAATCATTGGAGTATTTTTGGCTGTCATATGACAATACAAGCAGTTGTTCTTATGCATTTTCATTTGCACCAAAGGACAAGTATGACTTTAATTATTACTATGATGGAAGCATGGGCGATTTCCCATTAAGAAAAGATAAGTCAGTGGCAAATGTGTTTAAAGCAAAAAAATCTGATGATTTAAAAGATGAATATATAAAAGCAGTAAATGTGGCTATTGGTGGTGAAAATGTAACCGCTAAAGTGGAGATATACAAAAATGTAGATTATCCTTATGGCGGACAGGACAATGTACCAGTTTCAGGTGGTTACCTGGCAAATACTACAACGGCGTATTTTGAAAACAGTGGATATGTAACAATAGAACTGAATCAGCCAGTAAAGATTGAAAAAGACCAATGGTTCTCTGCAATAGTAAGTGTTTCAAATGAAAATGGCGACGCCAAAATAATGACTTCATATAAAAATGGCAGGGAAATGTCATATATAAACAATGGTAGTGGATGGACACAACTTAAAAATTATGTAGGAAGAATAAAGGTATACACAAAATTGGAGAACAAAGTGGAGAATCCAACTATAGAAGTGCCAACAACGGAAGCACCAACCACAGCGGAAGTGACAACAACATCAGAGCCAACAACTGAGAAACAAACTGAGACAACTGTCACAGTAGAACCCACAACTGAAATATTGACTACAGAAAATACAACATCAGAAACTACTGTAGAAAATCAAACAACTGACGAAACAACATCAGAAAAAGAATCAACTACAACTTTTGGACAAGTTGTAACAAAGGAAAATGAACCAACAACTAACGGAAAAACTACAACTCGTGTTGACGGTGTAAATAAAAAGAGTTTAAAGCAAACAAAAATTCTAAAAGTAAAAAAACTTAAAAATAGAAAAGTGAGAATTACTTTTAAAAAGGTAAGTAAGGCTAAAATATATCGGATACAGTATTCAACTGACAGAAAATTTAAGAAAAACGTAAGAACAAAACGTACGGGAAAAACTACATATCTGTTAAGAAAATTACGTGTTAGAAAAAGATATTATGTAAGAGTGAGAGCAATAGTTGGAAAAGACAAAGGCAAATGGAGTAGTGTAAAATCTTTTAAAGTGAGTAAGCGGTTTTATAAGTAATTGACAGTTATTCCATATTTGTTATAATACCGTCACTTGGTAGCGAAATGGTAATGTCAATTTACCATTTATCCGATAAACTGAGCTTGTACTCTCAGATTGGAGCGTAACCGTCCTACCGTACTGAGGTAGCACCAATATAGTTTAACATATTTGTCGAATGTTATCTAACAATTCTAACTTTTTACGCCAAAATCAAACCCTTATTTTCTCTATGATATAATTAATGTACAAGTAAGATACTTGTTCGATTGAGTATCTGCTTAAACTTTTTCCTCCAAATTATTAAAAAAAAGTAAGTTCCTTAAAGTAGATGGGACTTATTTTTTATTATCTTTTTTATTTTTATATTCATATTTCATCATATTAAAAAGGAATAAAAAAAATAAGGAGGATACATAAATGTATATAAAAAGAAATCAAGCTACAACAGTAGCAGAAGTTGTAGAATTAAATACGGGAATAAAAGCTGAAGAATTTATAAAAACATGCAAGTTACCATTTATAAAGAATATAAAAGAAGCTAAAGAAAAAGAAGTCCCTATTAATATAATAGGAGATTATGAGTATTTGGAAAAGTCCATTGAATTTTGCCAGAAGCAGGGAATGGAAGTATTACTTTGAAGACCACCGGAGAGAAAAGGAAGAAGAAAAGCTAGGATATGATTTTGAAGGATATAAAAAATATATGGATAATTCGAGAGAGTTAGAAAAACAAATTCAGGCAGGAAAACAACTGTGGAAAGAATAGAAAGGTGAATAATATTAAGGCTGTCAGAAAATAAAACAATTATTGTAGATGTTTTGTTCTCTGGCAGCCTTTTGTAAATATTATTGTTCTGCTCAGAAGACATATAGGCGAAAGAATTTATAAAGATAAAATGTTAAGAGCGTAAAAACGATACAACGAGAAAAAAAGTCCAAAAGTAATAAAAAATTACCTTAAAGTTCCATAGGCTTAAAACTTTTTATAAATTATAATTATTTTAAACAATGATGCAATGCAAAAAAGTGAAAAGGAGGAAAAAGATGAAGAGACATTTAATATCTTTGATTTTAACAGTTGTATTAGTCGTAGGTGGAGTAAATGTTATTCCGGCAGGGACAAAAGATGTGTCTGCAGCTATGCAGTTAAATGATTTTGAATCGTATTATAGTCGTGATTTAGGACAGACAGAGAATTTGTTAGGAACAGTTTCGAAAGAAGAAAAATGGAATATTGACGAAAATGGTGTCATTACAGATACTAATAGTACATGGTGGAATTCTGGCGACAATCTCTGGCCGGATATGTCGGTACTGAAATATAATATATCTCAATACAAAGATTTTACATTAACAGTTGATTTTAAGAATCATATCCGTGGTGATTATGAAGAAGACGGAGTTACCAAAAAAGATAATTGGGAAATGAGATATGGGGCATTTGTTGGTTTTGGTATTAAGAATAATGGTGGTGATATCACAGGTTGGAATGGTGACAATACAGGAATAATTATAAAACCATATGGAACAAATTCTATAAAGTTGGCAGGAAGTTTTGATGATATTAATAGTGGAACGCACCAGTCAGCAACACAGTGGAATACAACAATTGATGGCGTTAATATTGCGGATGAAGAGTGGCATACAATGAAATTAGAGGTCAAAGCGGGAATTATAAAGATTACTGTAGATGAACAGCAGGCATGGCCGACTCAGCCACTTGGATATTCTGACTGGTATGAGGGTGGTTATGTAGTAATAGGCTCAAATAATGGTGGCACACAGTTTAAGAATATAAAGATAGCGGGCGATAAAGTAGTGTTAACTTCACAGGAAGAACGACTGAAGGAGTACAGTGCTTACTACGCTTCTGATTTAGGAAAAACAGGAAATATCCTTACATCTGTAAATAAAACGGAAAAATGGTATGTAGATGATGATGGTGTTATTACAGATATGAATAGCACATGGTGGAATGATGGCAACGATCTCTGGAAGGATATGTCAATGTTGGCATATAACGTTCAGAAATATAAAGAATTCTCTTTTTCCGTGGATTTTAAAAACAATATCAGAGGCGATTATGAAGAGGATGGTATTACACATAAAGTTAACTGGAAAGTAAGACAGGGGGCAATGATTGGATTTGGAACAAAAGTTAATGCTGATGGTTCTATAAACGGTTGGAATGGTGAAGATACAGGAGTATGGATAAAACCATACGGAACAAATTCTATCAAACTGGCAGGAAGTTTTGATGATATTAATAGTGGAACGCATCAGTCAGCAACACAGTATGATACAACAATTGACGGTGTTGATGTGTCAAATGATAATTGGCATACAATGAAATTAGAGGTCAAAGCGGGAATTATAAAGATTACTGTAGATGAACAGCAGGCATGGCCGACTCAGCCACTTGGATATTCTGACTGGTATGAGGGTGGTTATGTAGTAATAGGCTCAAATAATGGTGGAACACAGTTCAAAAATGTTCAGATTGAGGAATATAATAGCGAGGAAGGGGAACCAACCAATGACTTTAGTAAAGTAAGCAGTTATTATACAGAAGATAATGCAACTTCTGATTTGAGATTAGCAGAGCCAACAGATTATTGGACTGAGACGAATGGAAGTTATAAGAGAAAGGCTGTAGAAGATAATCCGGAAGCAAAAGATGCGTTGTATATGGCACAGTTATTCCTTAAAGATAAGCAATATTATGAATTTGAATTGGAAGCCGACATTAATATAGGAAAGAATAACTGGAGAAGAACGATTATTGGCTTTGGAGCTCAGGAAGGAAGACATTTTCGACAATCAGGTGGTGGAATGGGTATCTATTTTGATGGTATTGATTCACCGACAGAAGCAAGCGTATGTCATGTAGGAAATTGCTTTAATGATGATGGCGTGTTCAAAAACTGGGACACATGGGGAGATCAACATTATAAAGGTATTGATGCAAATGGTACAGTTCATGTAAAAATGATAGTAAAAGACCGTGCTGTTACAATATACGTTGATGATAAGGAGACACCGACTAAGTTTTCTATTCCATATTGGTATAAAGGAGGATACATTTATCTGGCATCAAACGCTACAGGAGCAAAATTCTCTAATATAACCATTAAGGAAATCAGTGGAACAATATCAGAAGATACAGAAAGCCCATTATATAAAAAGTCTTCATTGTTCATAGGAGATTCTATCAGTTATGGAGCTGGTGCAGATCTTGTAAATCCAGTAGGATATTCCTGGGGCGGAATTATTGGTGAGAAAAATGAAATGGATTGGTTGAATGTTTCTGTAGGTGGTGCAACGATAGCAGAAAGTCCGGCGACAATTATTGAAAATGAATTAAATGCACCATGTGTAGAAAGCAAAGATTGGGATTATATTATTGTAGAAGGTGGAATAAATGATGCTATGAAAAATACTGAAACGGGAGTTTGTCCATTGGGAACAATAACCCCATCTTTAAATAATAAGTTTGATAAGACAACCTTTGCAGGAGCACTCGAGGCACTATTTAAAAGATTGATTGTTACATATCCAAATGCTAAAATAGGATATATTGTGACATTTAATATTAAATGGGAACCGGCATATGATTCTGACAAGTATTTTGATTTAGCAAAGCAGATTTGTGATAAGTGGGGAATTCAGTACCTGAACCTCAGAGATAACAGCATTTTAGACAATGAATCTTTCATGGAGAATCTTTTGATGGATGGCTGTCATCCAAGTACACAGGGATATGAAACTTTATCTCCGATTATTGAAGGATGGATGAAGACATTAAAAACAGATAAGATAGATATTCCAAAAGATCCGGACGAAACAACAAAAGAACCAGTAACAGATGATATAACAACAAAAAATCCTGTAACACAGGAAACTACAACGAATAAGACAGATACTCCGGGTACGACGACACAGAGACAGGTAACGGTTCAGAAACCTGCAAAAGCTGTAATAAAGAAATTGAAAAATACAAAGAAAAAATCAATTAAAATATCTTTAAAGAAAGCAGTACGTGCTAAAAAGTATCAGATTCAGTATTCGTTGAATAAAAAGTTTAAAAAAGCAAAAATAAAAACTACAACAAAACTTACTTACGTAATTAAGAATTTGAAAAAAGGAAAAACTTATTATGTAAGAGCAAGAGGAGTTAATGGAACGAAAAACGGAGCGTGGAGTAGAATTAAGAGAGTTAAGATAAAAAAATAACAAATTGATAAAAGGATAAAATAATAAAATTTTTTAATCAAACATAAAAAGGCAGGTCAATATTCGAGGTATAAAGAATGACTTGTCTTTTTGTGTATTATAATTAATCAGATTGATAATGGGAGTCAGGGTTAGGCGATATGCGATTTCGTAAAAAAAATAAAAAAGTCCATATGAAAAAAAAAAAATACTAAATTGTCTATAGGATTTAAATAAGACAGGAGATATACTTACACTAAGGATAAAATAAAGATGCAATATGGATGGAGAACATATTAGGAGGAACGGAAATGAAAAGAAAGATAATTTCAATAATGCTAAGTATTGCTATTGTTATTACAGGAATTCAACTGCCAGTAATTAAGAAGGCTGTACTTGCAAAGGAAAATGTGTTAAACAAATTTGACGCTTATTATACAGCACATAGTGATAATGTAAAAGATTATCCCGCAAAAAAAGTGATAAAATCGGATTATTGGGAGGAAGATGGAGCAGGTGTTATTACCAGAACAGCGAAAGATACTACGACGGAAACAAATTCCCAGAATCCTAATTATGACGGAAATCCGTATCCGGATATGGCGATGCTGTATTACAATATTAAACAATATAAGGATTTTACTGTAGAGGTAGAATATAAAAATCCGAATAAAGGAAGAGGAGCAGCATGGCTGGGATTTGGCGGAAAAGTAACTGATGATACTGCAAATACATGGTGCACAGAAAATGGTGCAACAATATTTGGAACAAGTGGAGAAAAGACGGTCAAACTTATAGGAACTTATATACCATGGCAGAAATCTAATAAGGGAGCAAAGACTGATGGAAGTACACTTTGGGATACAGATATATCAGGAGCAGACTGGGGAACAGAATGGAACGCAGTTAAGATTATAGTAAAAGATGGAGTTATCAATTTTTATACTAAGGTCGGAAGTGAATGGAAAGCAGCATGGGGAGACGACAAATTTTATTATGGAGACTGGTATAAAGGAGGGTATATTTTCCTTGCAAGCAACAATGCTGGAACACAGTTTAGAAACTTTAAGATAGAGGAGATTAAAGATACAAATATTCTCAAGAATTTCAATGGTTATTATACAGAAGATACAAAAGGTAACAGTTCAGTAGCAGATGTTGTCAGCAAAGAAAAATACTGGACGGAAGATGAAAATGGAATTCTAACCAGAACTTCGAAAAATACAACAGCAAACGTAGGGGATGCTTATAAAAATATGGCATACTTATTTTATAATGTAAAAGAGTATGAAGAGTTTTCTTTAGAAGTAGACTATAAAAATGCTGATCCTAAAAAAGGTGGAGCATGGGTAGGATTTGATGGAAAAATAGAAGATGATGTAGCCAAAACATGGTTTGGTGATGGTCAGGGAACTATGATTGCAGCCAATGGCAAAAACGAGGTGAATCTTGTTGGAACATTTGGTAATGGAGATAAACCAAAGATTACTACCTACAACACAACGAAGAGAGTCTGGAAAACTGAAGTGGAGGGGGCAGACTGGACCAAAGCAGAATGGAAAACTATAAAAATTGAAGTGAAAAAAGGAAAGATTAATTTTCAAATTAAAAATAATGGAAAATGGTATACGGTATACGAAAAAGAAGAACTTTTATATGATACATGGTATGATGGCGGATACATATTCCTGGCAAGTAATCATGCGGGAACACAGTTTAAAAATTTCAAACTAACAGAGTATAAAGAGTCAGAAGAATTTCGTGAGTTGAAAAAGTTTGAATCATATTATGCAAAAGATATTTATAATGCAGAACCAGTGCCTGCTTTTACAAAAGACTATTGGACAGAAAATCAGGATGGTATCATAACACGTAAGACGAAAGACGTAGGCACAGAAAATGATGGAAATCCTTACCCAAATATGGCGCTGCTTTATTATAATGTATCACAATATAAGGATTTTACATTAGAAGTGGAGATTAAAAATCCAATAAAAGGAAAAGCATCAGCATGGGTAGGATTTGACGGGACGAAAGGAAAGTCGTGGTTGACATCCTGCAATGGTACGATGATAAGTGCAATTGGAGAAAGTGCCGTAAAATTAGTGGGAAGTTTTGATGCCTATGGAATGAATCCTTTCAGATCATCGAAAAGTAAACCTGTCATTTGGGATTATTGGATGGATGATGTGAAAAATTGGGGAACAGATTGGTATAAAGTTAAAATTCAAGTATTGGATGGCGAAATTAAATTTTTTTATAATACAAGTGGAAAATGGATGAGCGCATGGCCGGAAGAATCATTTACATATGATGAATGGTATAACGGAGGTTATGTTTTTCTGGCATGTAATAGTGGTGGCACATCTTTTAGAAACTTTAAAGTCACGAATGCTACTACAAAAAAATCTGTTTTAGACAAATTTGAAACATGGTATACAGTGGGATGTGATAAAGAAAAACCAAAGAAGGTATTTACTTCACATTATTGGGAAGCAGATGAGAATGGGGTTATCACAAGAAAAGGAAGAGATGTAAAAAAAGGTGAAGATGCTAATGATGGTAATCCATATCCGAACATGGCATATCTTTTCTATAATACAAAGAAATATAAAGATTTTAGTTTGGAAGTCGATATTAAGTCACCTACAGATAAAAGAAGTTCTGCATGGGTTGGATATGATGGCGAAAAAGGAAAAACATGGCTTAACAAATTGGGCGGAACAATGTTGAGTACACAGGGAGATCGGGTGGTAAAAATGGTTGGAAGCTTTGATGCATACAATCATAACAAATTCCGCCCGTCAATAAAAACACCAAATATCTGGGACTATTGGATGGAGAACGTAGAAAACTGGGGCACTGATTGGTATAAATTAAAGATAGAAGTGTGCGATGGGACAATAAAATATTTTTATAAAGTTAAAAAAAGCGGGAAATGGAGTCCGTGGCTGAATGCATGGTTAGAGGATGCGTTTACATATGATAAATGGTATGATGGCGGATACATATTCCTGGCAAGTAATCATGCGGGAACACAGTTT
>OLVW01003181.1_pt1 | contig 10630 bp, 10 predicted proteins | sample 1673301 | NCBI WGS metagenome assembly OLVW01 (sample SAMEA3178941, study PRJEB25190) | human gut metagenome | reverse complement strand
GAAGCCGATGCTGTAATCGATTATAAAGATGTAGCAACATTAAAGAAATATGTATCTGAAAGAGGAAAAATCCTTCCAAGACGTATTACTGGAACATGTGCTAAACATCAGAGAGCTGTTACAGGAGCTATTAAGAGAGCTAGACATTTAGCTTTAATGCCATATACAGCTGAATAATTTTAAGCAGATAATGAAGAGTTATATTGTGACGAATGTTGCGATATAGCTCTTTTTTCTTTATATTAAAATATATTGTTTTGTAGAAAAAACATGTCGTAATGATTAAGAAAATTGCAGAAATTGAACAAATATCTCGCTTTCGTTAAATACAATGTACAAATTCATACAATTGAGTTATAATAAAGGATAATTGTAATAACTGAATCAGGAGAAAAAAATGGACATTATGAAGAAAACAAAGATAGAACAGTATCTTCAAAGACCATTATGGGTATTGCTCATTTTGGTTTTTATAGATGTAGAGTTCTTTTTCTTGGATATTCGATGTGCAGTAATCTTAGCTGTCGTTATCATTGCATTTGCAATTTTTCAAATGGTCATTTATTCCAGAAGTAAGCAAGCAATCGTGAAAGAATGTATGAACTTTATGTTTGAACAGAGTCAGGTGCAGAATTATCTGCTTCAGCAGCTTCCAGTGCCATATGCTTTGCTTGATGGGAATGGGATGATCATTTGGTCGAACGAGGCATTTCAAAAAATTGCAGGAGATAACAGAGGAAAGTCGATTCAGCAGATTTTTAATAATCTGAATCGTAATCTGATTCCATCTGATGTCAGCCATGCGATTTCACATATTGAATACCAGAAGAAATACAAAGATGGTGACCAAGAAAAGGAACAGACGCTGTTCTATAAGGTAGAGATGAATCGTATTCGTGTGGAAGATTTCTCAGATGAGAATGATAACAGCTGTTCCAGACAGATGCTGAAAGATAATGACCTGATCGCAGCTTATTTCTTTGATCAGACACTGCTTAAGAAATATATGGAGCAGAATGAGAACCAGAGAATGGTTATTGGATTGATCTATATTGATAATTACGATGAGATCCTTGATGATATTGATGCAGTGAAACGTTCAATGTTGATCGCAGTTGCAGATCGTAAGATCAATAAATTTATCCAGAATGTTTCTGGTGTTGTGAAGAGAACAGAGAGAGATAAATATTTTGTTGTGTTTGAACAAAAATATCTGGATAAGATCAAAGAAAACAAGTTTTCAATTCTTGATGAAATCAAGACGATCAACCTTGGAAATTCTATGCATATGACACTAAGTATCAGTTTTGGAATTAATGGAAACACGTATCAGGAAAGCTACGAAGCAGCTTGTGCTGGTATGGATCTTGCTTTAGGACGTGGTGGTGATCAGGCAGTTATCAAAGATGGAGAAGATATCTCTTATTATGGTGGTAACTGTGAGGTTATGGAACGTACAACAAGAGTCAAAGCACGAGTGAAGGCACATGCATTAAAAGAATTGTTGGAATCTAAAGAGAATGTTGTGATCATGGCTCATAAGATCCCAGATCCAGATGCGATCGGTGCAGCTGTTGGGTTATACAGACTGGGACTTTCTCTGGGAAGAAAGGCACACATCGTTATGAACGAAGTGACGATCTCTGTCAGAGCAATGGTTGATGAACTGAATAAGAGCGGCATTTACGATGAAGATATGTTTATTGATAATGAACAGGCCATTGATATCACAGATGAGAATACACTTTTGATCGTTGTAGATGTAAATCATGCGAATTATACAGAATGTGAAGAATTGCTAAATCGGACTAAGACAATCGTGATCTTAGATCACCATAGAAAGAATAAAGATATGATCAGAAATCCAGTTCTTTCTTATGTAGAACCATATGCTTCTTCTACTTGTGAGTTAGTTGCAGAGATTCTTCAATATGTAGATTCTAAGCCAAAGCTGGAACCAATGGAAGCGAATGCTATGTATTATGGTATGCTTGTTGATACCGATAATTTTGTGAATAAAACAGGAGTCAGAACATTTGAGGCAGCGGCATATTTGAAACGTAATGGGGCGGATCTTACAAAGGTAAGAAAGATGTCAAGAGAGAGTATAGAAACCTACAGGATCAGAGCCAAAGCAATCAGCGAGGCAGAGATTTTGTATGGAAGATTTGCAATTGCAACACTTGTAGGAATCGGAGTGGACAGCCCTACAGTCATTGGTGCGCAAGTATCGAATGAATTGCTAGATATAGATGGAATAGAAGCGTCATTTGTTTTAACAAGTGTTCATGAGAGAGTTTATATCAGTGCAAGATCGATCGATGAAGTAAATGTCCAGAAGATCATGGAAGAATTCGGTGGTGGTGGCCATTTGACAGTTGCAGGAGCACAGCTTGTCGATGTATCATTAGATGAAGCAAAAAATATTATCCGTGAGACATTAAAATATTTGGAATCAAAAGGAGATATATAAACAATGAAAGTTATTTTATTAGAAGATGTAAAATCAGTTGGAAAAAAAGACGAAGTAGTAGAAGTTAACAACGGATATGCAAGAAATGTATTATTCCGCAAAAATTTAGGAATCGAAGCTACAAAGAAAGCTTTAAATGACTTGAAATTAAGAAAAGCAAATGATGACAAACTGGCAGCAGAAGCATTAGCAGAAGCGAAAGTTTTAGCAAAAGAGATTGAAGAAAAACAGTTAGTATTAAAGATGAAAGTCGGAGAAGGTGGAAGAACATTTGGATCTATTTCCACAAAAGAGATCGCAGCAGAAGCAAAGAAACAGTTAGGGTATGACTTAGATAAGAAGAAAATGCACTGCGAACCGATCAAGAATCTTGGATTCCATGATGTTACAATTAAAGTTCATCCACAGGTAACAGCAACATTAAGAGTCAAAGTAGAAGAAAAATAAGAGGGCAGATTTATGGATGAAGCATTTATCAAGAAAGTGCAGCCAAACAGCCCGGAGGCAGAACAATCTGTGATCGGAGCTATGATCATGGACAGGGATGCGATCGCTGATGTTATCGATATTGTGAATGCCGATGATTTCTATCAGAAGCAGAATGGCATTTTATTTGAAGCGATGACAGAATTATATCAGGAAGGAAAGCCGGTGGATCTGGTAACGCTTCAGAATAAATTAAAGAAAAAAGATGTGCCGGAATCTATGAAATCTCTTGAATTTATCAGAGATCTTCTAGAAGCAGTCCCAACGTCTGCGAATGCGAAACAATATGCAAAGATTGTCAGTGAAAAGGCAACACTTCGTAAACTGATCAAAGTCACAGAGGACATCACAACGGAATGTTATCTCGGCAAAGATGATGTGACAGAGATTCTTGACCATACAGAGAAGAATGTGTTTGGACTTCTTCAGCAGGCAAGTGGAAGAGAAGATTTTGTACCGATTGATAAAGTCGTGTTAAATACGCTGGACGCGATCGAGGAGGCAGCAAGCTCTGAGGGACGAGTGACGGGTATTGCAACAGGATTTACAGATCTGGATTACAAATTATCTGGATTACATCCATCCGAGCTTATCATCGTGGCAGCACGTCCTGCTATGGGTAAGACAGCATTCGTATTGAATATTGCACAGAGAGCGGCAGTCAGAGATCATGTTCCAACTGCGATCTTTAGTCTGGAGATGTCAAAGGAACAGCTTGTAACCCGTATGATGGCGATGGAAGCGATGGTTGATTCTCAGTCCATCCGTACTGGTGATCTTCAGGAAACGGACTGGGAGAAGATCATGGAAAGTGCCGGAACGATCGGACGTTCTCCATTGATCATTGACGATACACCGGGTATTACAATTGCGGAGTTGCGATCTAAGTGTCGAAGATACAAACAGACACACGGACTTGATCTGATCATTATTGACTATCTGCAGCTGATGTCAGGAGGAAAACGTTCCGAATCAAGACAGCAAGAGATTTCTGAGATTTCCAGATCGTTAAAAGCACTGGCAAGAGAGATGAATGCGCCAGTGATCGCATTATCTCAGTTAAGTCGAAGAGTAGAAGAGCGAAAACCAGCCAAACCAATGTTATCTGACCTTCGTGAGTCAGGATCGATCGAGCAGGATGCCGACGTTGTAATGTTTATTTACCGTGATGAATACTATAACGAAGATTCTGAGAAGAAAGGAATCGCAGAGATCATCGTGGATAAACAGAGAAATGGTTCAACGGGTAGTGTAGAGCTTGTATGGCTAGGACAATACACTAAATTTGGAAATAAAGAAAGAGCACCACATTAATGTCTGGTGCTTTTTCTTACACATACAACTGGATAAAATATACAATTTAAATAAAATAATACAATTCAATAAAAAGGGGGTATCTTATGTTATCATTTCTATTTCCTCCAATTTGTCCATTATGTGCAAAAGAATTGTTGGACAAAGGAGAGCATATCTGTAAATCTTGCAGTAAAAAGCAGATCTTTATCAAAGAACCGACCTGCTATTCCTGCGGAAAACCAATGAAAAATCACGAAAAAGAATACTGCAGTGACTGCAGACAACACCCGAAAAACTTTGAACGTGGAATGGGATTATGTATTTATCAGAAACCAGTCACGAATTCTTTGGCTGCGATCAAATATAAGAATGAAAGGAAATTTGCAAAATATTATCTGGAAGAGATTCAAAAAAGAAAATACAGAGATTTGTTACAGTTAAAAATAGATGTCATCATTCCTGTGCCGATCCATAGAAAAAAGAGAAGAAAAAGAGGCTTTAATCAGGCAGAAATTTTTGCAAATGGAATTGCAGAAATGTTAAACAAACCTATGTATACAAAGATTGTAGAAAGAATTCATGATACGAAACCGCAGAAACAATTAAACCCAGGAGAGAGAAAAAGCAATTTAAAGAAAGCATTTCGTGGAAATTTAAAAGAATATCAGAGAGCAGGAATGCCAAAAAGAGTGTTATTAGTAGATGATATTTATACAACAGGATCAACCGCAGAAGCGGTAACAGTAGCTTTGAAACAACTAGGAATCAGAGAGGTTTATGTATTTTGTATAGCGATCGGAAAAGGATTTTCCTGATATTTCCGTCATGGTATTTTGTAGAAAGGTCTGTTATAATGAGGTCTGGCTGATCCATGAAGATTTGAAAAAGATATGGATCAGAGGGAAGAAGATAGAGTTAGAAAGAGGCAAATAGATGGAAAATCGATATGACTTAAGTGGATCTCTGCTTCACTGGTATGATTATAATAAACGTCTGTTACCATGGAGAGAAAATAAAGATCCTTATAGAATCTGGATTTCAGAGATTATGCTGCAACAGACAAGAGTAGAAGCAGTGAAACCGTATTTTGACCGTTTTATGGAGGCGTTGCCAACGGTTTATGATCTAGCCGAAGTAGAAGATGATCGACTGATGAAACTATGGGAAGGCCTTGGCTATTACAATCGTGCAAGGAATCTAAAAGCAGCAGCCCAGACGATCGTTCAAGAATATGGTGGACAACTGCCTGCAGATTATGATAAATTATTATCGCTGAAGGGCATTGGAATGTATACAGCAGGGGCGATCGGATCGATCGCATTCGAACTGCAGGTTCCTGCAGTTGATGGAAATGTTCTTCGTGTGCTGGCTAGATTATGGGGAGATGACTCTGATATTCTCAAAGATAAAACAAAGAAAGATATGGGAAGAAGGATCATGGAATTTATGCCGGAAGACCGACCGGGAGATTTTAATCAGGCATTGATTGAACTGGGTGCGACAGTTTGTGTGCCAAATGGGAAACCATTATGTGATCAGTGTCCATGGGATACGGTTTGTAGAGCTTACAAAGAAGATCTTATAGACAAATTACCGGTCAAAACTCCGAAGAAGGCAAGAAAGATCGAGCATAAGACTGTATTTTTATTAGAATGCAACGATCAGATCGCAATCCATAAACGAGGAGACAAAGGATTGCTTGCCGGATTATGGGAGTTCCCGAATGAAGATAAGAAAATGGATGCCGAAGATATCAAGGAATGGATGACTGCGCATCATATGGAAGATGCCAAGGTAGAAGCAGCAGGGAAAGGAAAACATATCTTCAGTCATGTGGAATGGCACATGGAAGGAGTAAAAATTTCCTTAAAAACACCGATAGAAAGCAAAGATTACGTTTGGGTACTAAAAAAAGAACTAGAAAATACGTATGCATTGCCGTCAGCATTTGAAATATTTCGTAAGATATTGTAAAATAGAAGTTATGTATATAATTACAAACTTATAAAATCCCGTAAAGGGCAAGTTCATTTTTAAAAGGAGAAAAGATTATGAAAAAGTTTTTAACAGTCGCATTAGCCGGTGTACTGGCAGCTTCTATGCTGTTCACAGGATGCAGTAAAAAAGCAGAAAGTAAAGTTCCAGATAAACTGATCGTAGGAACAAACGCAGAGTTCCCACCATTTGAATACATGAACGATAAAAAACAGCCAGAAGGTTTTGATATCGCTATGATCAAAGAAATCGGAAAACGTATGGGTAAAAAAGTTGAGATTAAAAACATGGAATTCAAATCTCTGATCGGTGCTATGGAATCTGATTCTATCAATGCGATCATTGCTGGAATGACAAAGACAGAGAAACGTGAAAAAGCTGTAGATTTCTCTGACAGCTACTATACAACAAATCAGGCGATCATCTTAAAGAAGGATAGCAAGATCACAAAATTAGCTCAGCTTGATGGAAAGAAGATTGGTGTTCAGGAAGGAACAACAGGAGATTTAATTTCATCTGGAGATAAATTTGGAGATGGTAAGAAAGCGAAAGTCCTTGTCAAAGGTGCAAAGGTAAAACGTTTTAAGAAGGGCGTTGATGCTGTCATGGATCTGAAAAATGGATCAGTTGATGCAGTAGTCATCGATGAATTAACAGCAAATGAATTTGTGAAAAAGAATGCGAAGAAGTTAAAAATAGTGATCGATTCTGCAGGATCTGAATACTATTGTATCGCACTTACAAAAGGTAATACAGCTTACAAAGAAGAGGTCAATAAACAGATTAAAGCAATTAAAGAAGATGGAACATATGATAAGCTGAAAGCTAAATATATTGATTCCAAAAACTAGAAAATAGGAAGGTAAGGTTTCAAAAATGTTAGATTCATTTTATACCGCATTTATTGAAGAACAACGTTACCTGCTATACCTCGATGGACTAAAGATGACAATTCTTGTGTCAGTCATTGCGATCATCATAGGTGTGGTACTTGGTACATTGTTAGCATTAATGCGTTTGACAGCAGAGCAGAAAGGAAAGAGTACACTTTTATCAAAAATCGCATACGTGTACATTGATATCATTCGTGGAACACCAACGTTGACACAGTTGATGATCATGTATTTCGTTATTTTAAAAGGTCAAAGTGGACTGCTTGTAGGTTCCTTAACCTTTGGTCTAAACAGTGCAGCTTATGTTGCGGAGATCATCCGTGCAGGAATTCAGGCTGTTGATCAGGGACAGATGGAAGGTGGACGTTCTCTTGGATTATCCTATGTACAGACAATGAAAGATATTATCCTGCCTCAGGCGATTAAGAACATTCTTCCTGCCCTTGGAAATGAATTTATCGTACTGGTAAAAGAAACTTCTATTTTAGGATATGTAGCGATCGTCGATCTGACAAAGGTATCAGATTTCGTAATTTCAAGAATCTTCGAAGCACTGGCACCATTGCTTGGAACAGCACTGATCTACTATGTGATCGTTAAGTTCCTGACATTAGGATTAAACGCATTAGAAAGGAGACTGAGACAAAGTGATAGACGTTAAAAATTTGCATAAATATTTCGGATCTCTGGAAGTGTTAAAAGGCATTGACTGTCATATTGACAAAGGAGAATGCGTTTGTGTGATCGGACCATCTGGATCTGGAAAGAGTACATTTTTAAGATGCTTAAACTTATTAGAGACTCCTACAAAGGGAGATATTGTCATTGATGATATGCATTTAACAGAGAAGAATTTCGATGTTGATGCAATGAGAAAACGAGTTGGAATGGTATTTCAGCATTTTAACTTATTCCCACATCTGACAATCCTTGAGAATGTTACATTAGCTCCGATCCGTCATAAGATGATGACAGAAGAACAGGCAAAAGAAAAAGCCATGGAATTGTTAAATCGTGTCGGTGTCGGTGACAAAGCTGACAATTATCCAGCACAGTTATCTGGTGGACAGAAACAGCGTGTAGCGATTGCAAGATCTCTGGCATTGTCACCAGAAGTCATGTTGTTTGACGAACCAACTTCCGCACTTGATCCAGAGATGGTTGGAGAAGTATTAGAAGTTATGAAACAGCTTGCCAAAGAAGGTATGACCATGGTTGTTGTAACTCACGAGATGGGATTTGCGAGAGAAGTGGCCAATCGTGTATTTTTCATGGATGGCGGAGGAATCCTTGAAGAAGGAACACCAGAACAGATTTTTGACCATCCACAGGAAGAACGAACAAAGACATTTTTAAGTAAAGTGTTATAAGAAGATGATGAAGGAGCAGATACTGCGATATTGTAGGATCTGCTCCTTTTTTGGTACTACCAAAGAAAAAGATTGTAAAAATCAGCATTCTCGATGGAAAACGACAAAAGTATGTGATATCATGAAAATATATGTTAATAAAGTGTATTGTTAACATAAAGGGAGTATAGATAGGGTGACGCAAGTAAAATGTATAAAAAAATAAAAGTTATTATGAATTAGGGGTGAAAGTTGTACGTGAATACAAATGTTAAGATGACCAGACAAGAGGTAGAAGAAGAGATAAAAGTACTAGAGAAAATTTTTGATGTTGTTAGAATTTTGGATGGAGAATTTTTATCTAAGATGCAAGAGAATCCCTGTGTGAGAGTACAGCTTGGAATGTGTAAATGTTATGAATTTTGGAAGAAGAATAAGCCATGTGAGAATTGCATATCAGTAAAAGCGTATACAGAGAAACGGCAGAAGACAAAACTAGAGTTTCTTGATACAGACATATATCTTGTGATCTCAAGATATATGGAAATTGATGATGAACCATGTGTTATGGAACTTGTCAGATATCTTGCGGATGATACATTAATTGATATGGATGGAAGAGATAAACTTGTCGGCAAATTAAAAGGTTATCAGGATAAATTATACAGTGATCCTTTGACGGGAATCTATAATCGAAGATATTTTGAGGATGAGATTAGAGATATGCAGAATCCTGCTGGGGTTGCAATGATCGATCTGGATGATTTTAAATTATATAATGATATTTATGGACATGATATGGGAGATCGTGTATTAAAAACCGTAGCCGATGCAATCAACCACTGCATACGAAAGACGGATAAACTGGTTCGTTATGGAGGAGATGAGTTTTTACTGATCCTTCCGAATATGGTCAGAGGCACTTTGCGTGGGAAATTACTGCAGATTCAGGAAGCAATTCAGAATGCGAAAATTCCAGAATGTTCAAGACTAAGACTGACAGCAAGTATCGGTGGTGTTTTGTCTGAGAATGAAACCATCGATGAAGCAATCGCAAGGGCAGACCATTTGATGTATAAGGCAAAAGATTATAAAGCGATAGTAGTGACCGAATGTGATAAAAAGATGCCGGATGATGAAGAAACTAAGAATAAACCAAGAATTATGATCGTAGATGATTCAGAATTTAACCGGGAAATTCTGTCAGAGATCCTGCAGGAAGACTATGAGATCGTAGAAGCGGAAAGTGGAAGAGAAGCTCTTCATAAACTGGGTGAGTATGGACTGGGAATTTCTCTGGTACTGTTAGATATTATTATGCCAGAGATGGACGGTTTTGAGGTTTTAAAACATATGACAGAAGAAGATTGGATATCAAATGTTCCAGTCATCATGATCTCAAGCGAGGATTCAGAGAATTATATCAGACGTGCCTATGAGATGGGTGTTACCGATTATATTAACCGTCCATTTGATGCAAATATCGTCTATCAGCGTGTATCAAATACAGTAAAATTATATGCAAAACAAAGAAGACTAATGGCACTGGTTACATGAACCGTGCAGAGGGAGCGTTAAACACAGAATAGATAAATGGTGAGAAAATATGAAAAAAGAATACGATGCAGACATTTTAAAGGCTTTTAGCCAAAGCTATTTTGCAGGAATTTTAGTAAATGTCAGAGAAGACCGTTATGAGGTATTGCATCTTGCTTCTTGGATGAGACATATTTCAAAGGAAGGAAGTTATACAGATTTTATTAAATTGTATGAGTAATGCGATGAAATATACAAAGGCAGGGGGAACAGTAGGCTTTCGCATTATTCAGAAAGGGCATGCACCAGAAGGCTTTGCAGATTACGATTTTGTTGTAAAAGACAATGGAATTGGAATGGCGATTACAAAGAATATTGTAGATATGATGGGTGGAACTATCAAAGTAAAAAGTGAATTAGGAGTGGGATCGGAGTTTACGATCTCTCTTAGATTTAAGACAACCCAGCAAAACAGCAAGAGAGGAGTTATCAAGGAATTAAATGGTTTTCGTGCATTAGTAGCAGATGACAGTATGGATAGTTGTGCTAGTGTTGAGAAGATGCTGAGAACGATCGGACTTCGTTCAGAATGGACAACGTCT
>OLVW01003171.1_pt1 | contig 10652 bp, 8 predicted proteins | sample 1673301 | NCBI WGS metagenome assembly OLVW01 (sample SAMEA3178941, study PRJEB25190) | human gut metagenome | reverse complement strand
TTCATCATGCCCTTGCCGGTTACATAATCAACCGCGGAAGCGAACCAGTCGTTCGCGGAAACGTCGTTAAACTTGGTCTCGGACGGGGTTTCGGTGGCTTTAACATAGCTTACGCCAACCTTCACTGCGGAAGCAGGCATGGTGAAGGTGTAAACCGTGTCGCTCTTCTTAACGGTGGAGACCGTCTTGCCGGAGCCGTCGGTAACGGTCAGCTTGTCCAGCTTGTAGCCCTTGTCCGGGGACAGGGTAATGGTGATGGTCGCACCCTTTTCCGCGTTGGACGGAGAAGCGTTTACGCCGCCGTTGTTGACAGACGAGGTGGTTACCTTGTAGGTCGTCTTGCCGGAGGAGGAAGAACCGCTGCTGGACTTGGTGTAAGAGAAGGTCTCCGTTGCATCCTTGGCAACATCCTTGTTCGTGCCATTGAACTTAACGGTAATCTTGTCGTTGGTCTTGTTCGTTACCTTAACAGACTTGGTGGTGGTAAAGGTCAGGTCAAGGTTTTTATTCTGAATAACGGTAATCTCATCGCCATCCTTGGCTGCGTTTGCAGCTTCCTGCAGAGTCTTGTACGCATTGCCATTTACCTCAGCAACAACATCCGGGTTAGTCAGTGCAAAAGTGAACGGGCTGAAACCGTTGGTGGTGAACTTAACCTTACCGGTGGTTTTATCAGCAGTTGCAACATACAGGTTTGCACCGTTATTGTGGTTGATATAAACCTTTTTGCCCTTGAAAGCCTCCGGCAGAGTTACCTCAACCTCAGTCGAACCAACCTTTGCATCCTGTGCAGATTTCAGAGTAACCTGTGCTGTCTGATTGTCACCAGTCTTTGCCACCGCAATCAGGTTGTACTTCGGAGCAATGTCCATGGAAACTGTGCTGTTCGCGGTATCATAACCAGTTACGGTAACATCCAGATAGGTTTCCTTTACAACGGTAACGGTAGTATTCTCCGGAATCTTGCCGTTCGTATCCAGAGTAACCTTGTTTTTCTTTACAAGTTCAGTCAGAGCCTGCGCCTTGTCGTCTGGCGTAATCGGAGTGGTGTCCGCCAGCTTGGTCGGAGTTACGCTTTCGCCGACTTCTCTTGCAGCATCCTGCTTATCTGCAGCGATTGCACTTACATCAGCCTGAGTATCACCCTCTTGGGTACCGGTCTTGATTTCGTTTTCGTCCTTGACTTCAACGGTGCCAACGGTGTACTTATAAATTTTATCATCGTTGTCAATGACAGTCAGACCAGTAGCACAGAAATCACCGGAGAACCTCTTATTGAAGTAACCGCCAGAAACATAGGCTGTGCCCTTATTATTTGCATCGTAAGCATCGCGGATCATATCCTGTGTATCGGTAGCGGTCTTGAAATAGCCGCCGCTGATAGTCAGCTCACCCTTTGTAGTAGCTGCGCCGCCGTAAGAAGAGGTGAACAGCACCGCTTCTGCCGTATCATTTACCGCAAAAGTAGCATCACCGGAAATCTCCGCCTTATGCCAGTTCATAACGACAAACTGCGTTGTATTGCTGAAGTCACCGCCGGAAATGTTCAGATAGCCGCTTTCATCGTTCTTCACGGTGTTGATACCGCCCGAGAAAGTACCGCCGTTGATATACAGCTTGGATTCTGCACCGGCCGTACCGCCGTTACGGATCATGCTGGAGAAATGACCTTTATTATAAACGGTAACGCCATCATAGATCGTCAGCGAGCCGCCATTATCGTTGAGGATAGTATAGTAGCTGTTGCCGCCGCCGTTATCCTTGTCCTTACCGGCTTCCTGGGAGCGCGTGTAAGTACCGCCGCGCAGAACCACCGTACCATCGTTCGTGATGGCAGTCTTGGCGTTCGTGATATTATCAACTACGCCCTTGCCCGTCTTATCAATGATCTCAATTTTACCGTGGTTGGTGATGGTATTGTCACGGATATTGGTCAGCTTTTTGCCATTCAGATCAAGCGTGATGGTCTTGCCAGCCGGAATAACAACATCTTCTGTTACGTCTTTCAACAGCTTAACGGTTGCGCCGCCCTGTGCTGCTGCAACAGCGTCAGCCAGCGTCTTATAACCCTTATTATCGACCACTGCAACAATGCTGGAATCAAAAACAGCTGTGCCGTCAATAACCAGCTTACCAGTGGTACCCGGAACAAAGCGACCATACAGGTTAGACTGACCCGCCGGAGCCGTCTTGCCTGTCTGTGTTACTGTATTACCGCTTTCGGTAGTATTGTTCAAAGCAACTTCGCCTACGTTGACTGTACCAACAACTACGCCAACACGCCAGCCGCCATCATCGGTAGAGTGCAGAGTGCAACCCGTCACTGTATTATTGGTAAAGGTATGGTAAGTTGCCGGATTTGCACCAGCATGACCAATAATACCGCCAACCGAACCTTTTGCAGTAATCTTAGTATTTTCTACCGAGCAATTTGTAACGGTGATATAAGTATCGACCGGACCATCATCTTTTTTATTATAGCCAGAAGTCCAGCCAATCAGACCGCCGACACGAGCACCACCAGTACTGGTAATCGTGCTGTCGGTCAGATGGCAGTTATTCAGTTCGATTTTCGGCATAGAATCAACATTGTTGATGAATGCACCGATACCCTGCTCATTAGTAGTATCCTCAATAGAAACATTATCCAGAGTTAAATCTTTGATTACGATACCCGAAGTACCAGCAAAACCACCTGCAAACAGCGATGTATTCAGTCCGGTAATGGTATGATTATTACCCTCAACAGTAACAATACCCGCACCATTATAACCGTCAACTGTGAGTGCTGTCCAGTTGTAGCCAGTTAAATTATAATCCTTATCAATCGTAACGGTAACATTGCCCGAGCCAGACTCGCCGGCTTTTACATCAGTAAACAGTTTCTTCAATGTATCACCGTTCCCTGCCTCTTCCGCCGCAAATGCCACCGGCGCCATGGTCAGCACCATCATCACAGCGAGAAAAGCCGATAACAATCTTCTTTTCATGTTTATCCTCCTCAAAATTATTTTTTCCGGCAAAAGCGGTGCCGTTTCGCCTTTCCTTCGCAAAATTTGTACTTAGGAAGGTTTTGTGTCTGAGGGCGAGTACCTCAGACACAAGGGTACCCTTGTGCCATTTTATTTGCCTACATCATATCACTGTTTTACATTTTTTGCAATGATATTTATCACAAAATTTTGTCGATTTGGTGTCTGTTTTGTGTATTTATAACTTTTTCATTGCTTTTGCACAATTGGAATTGCCAGCATTTGTACATATTTTCACCGCTTGTGTTTTGCGCCCGGTTATGCTATGGTAAAAGCAGTAATTTGGAAAATTTGTGTTCAACCGCTTCTGAGTCCGTTTTATCGGACACCCGATATGCGATACTCAAAGCATGAAAGGGAGGCATGGCATATGAAAAACGACGATTACGGCTTCTACGGCAAGGGACTTGACGGCTATGTGCACTACCGGCAGGGCATGCAGGAAGCGGCGCGCAATGCACCGAATGCGTCCGGCGGCCGCCGGCCTGTCTCCGCAGAGCAGAAAACAACCGAGCCTGCACCGAAATCCGACGAATCCGGTCAGATCAGCAAGTGGATCCTGCAGCATCCGCTGCATACGGCATGCATGATCAGCCTATTTATTGCGCTGACCTGCGTGATTATTGAAAGCCTGGGCGAACCGTCCATCCAGTTTATGGCGGCAACGGCTGTCATCTGCGTGGTTGCCCTGATTTTCCTCGGCATAGAGGTTATCAACTTTATCATCTGGTTTTTCAAAAACTGCTGAGCACCAAAAAACGAGCCGACAGCATGGCTTTCGGCTCGTTTTCTCTTTGTTGCTATACCTGCGGGAAACGTGTATCAGTATCCCTCCGACCGGTTTACGACATTTTTCAGCGGGTTTCCGGTCAAATACCGCTCCAGATTGTCCATGCAGATATGCCAGATCGTGTTCTGCACGTCCGCACTGCCGCCGAAGCTCGGGCCTGCGATATGCGGCGTGAGCAGTACGTTCTCCATGTCCCACAGCGGACAGTCCGCCGGAAGCGGTTCGGTCTCGAACACATCGAGTGCGGCGCCGCCGAGGTGGCCGTCCTGCAAAGCCGACACCAGATCGTCCGTCCCCGCCAGACTGCCGCGTCCGACATTGACCAGCACCGCGCCTGCTTTCATTGCGTGCAGACGCTCGGCCGTCAGCAGACCCGCGGTCTCGCGCGTGTTCGGAAGGCAGCCAATGACGATGTCCGCCCGCGGGAGCAGAGCGTCTAACGCATCGAGTGTATGCGCTTCGTCGAAGTCTGTCGGTACAGCCGAAACCGCTGTGCGCTTCACACCAAGCACAGCTGCGCCGAAGACTTTCAATCGGCGGGCCACATTCGCGCCGATGTCGCCCATGCCGAGTACAAGTGCGGTCTTGCCGGAAATCGTCTCCGCATGGTCGTATTTTTGCCAGATATGCGCCTGTTTATTGCTCCAGTACCGTCCAAACGAGCGGTACAGCGCCACCAGACTGCCAATCGCGTACTCCGCGATGATCGTGCCGAACGCACCGGACGCATTCGCCAGCACCGCGCTCTGCGGCAGGTTTGCCATGCGCGTGTACTTGTCCGCGCCCGCCCAGGTCAGCTGCAGCAGACGCAGGTTTTCGGTCTGCGCCAGCTGGGCTTCACTCGGCTCGCCGAAAATAACCGCAGCCGCGCGAAGCTGCTCTGCGGTCGGGTGTTCGCCGTTCTCCGCGAACGTGAACGCGCACTGCGTGCCGAATCGGGTATTTAATGTCTCGCGCATGGTCAAATCGCACTGCGCGAGCACCAAAACGGATGTTTTTTCGTTCTGCATTGTGTTTTCTCCGTTATCTGTCAGGATATTTACAATTATATAGTAAGGATTTTCGGTTTTCAACAATGGGATAATAAAAAGCATCTGCATGAGCAGACACCTTTCAAATTATTTTTATAATTTTATTTCCCGGTTCTTTCTACGCAGATGGGTCGCCAGCGCATACAGAACGGCGATATCCTCCTCGTCCAGACCTGTTAAATCCAGCGTCTGCGTTTTTGCAACACACAGCAGATAGTCCGTCGAAACCTTGAAAATCTCGGATAATTCGATAATATACTGCGTACTCGGTACATTCAGGCCCAATTCCCACGCATTTACGCTCGACCGTGTGATGCCCAGCCGCTTTGCCAGCGCGGCCTGTGAGAGGTTGTGACTCTCCCGCAGCATTTTAATTCGTTCCCCTATAATCAGCATGCAATCACCTTATTATAGGGTATGCCAATCACGATGATATTACGATATCATCGTGATATTTGTAATTGACACCATCCGGCATCCATTGTATACTGTAAATATCAAATTGATATTGAATGGCGGTGGAATGTATGAAAAAGACAATCGTATTAACAAGCGCACTGGCAGCCTGCCTGCTGTTTTCCGGCTGCTCCAGCGAGGAAACCGTGTCCAAACAGCAGTATGACGAGGTTGTCACGCAAAATCAGGATTTGGAACAGCAAGTCTCCGATCTGAATGCGCAAATTGATGAGATCAAGCAGCAAACCCTGATTCCCCAGCTGAAAGAAGAAGCTGCCGCAGTGACAAAGGCCATCAGCAGCATTGGCGAAGTAACGCTTGAAAAAGAGAAAACCATCAGCAGCGTTGAGCAGCAGTACAATGCACTTCGTGAAGATGCCAAGCAGTATGTTACCAATTATGATATCCTGACCACCGCAAAAGAACGTATTTCTCAGCTTCGTGCTTCGCAAACCGATGCCGAAAAGGCGCAGGAATACAAATCCTCCTGCACCGCCGGATACAGCTATACAGAGTTGGCACGCGATCCCAATACCTATGTTGGTAAAAATGCCAAGTTCACCGGCAAGGTCATTCAGGTGAGCGAGGGACTTGGCTCTACGGTAATGCGTGTAGACGTAACACAGGGCAAATATTCGTGGGATGATACCCTTTATGTCACCTACACGCCGAAAGACGGTGAATCCCGTATTCTTGAGGATGACATCATCACGATCTATGGTGAAATGCAGCCTCTGAAAACTTACACCACTGTTATGGGTGCATCGGTATCCATTCCTGCGATTGATGCAAAATATATCGAAATCGGCTAAACAAAAAAGCGTCTGCTCACGCAGACGCTTTTTCCATATTCACTTACGCATCATTCGACAGATGGAACTTATCGAACGCATAGAACACAAGGCTCATGATCATGCCGACGATAGCGGCGAGGGTCATACCGGAGAGCGATACATCGCCCAGCGCCAGCGTAACGCCGGACAGGCCGGTAACAAAGATAACCGAGGTCAGGATCATATTGCGGTTCTTGCTGTAATCCACATGATTATCAACCAGAATACGCAGACCGGAGGTGCCGATCATGCCGTATAGCAGGAACGAGATACCGCCGATGACCGGACCCGGAATCGTCTGGATCAGGGCTGCCAGCGGGCCGACAAACGAGCAGATGATGCTCAGCACAGCCGCGCCGCCGATAACGCGCACGGAGTACACCTTGGTGATCGCCATAACGCCGATGTTCTCGCCGTAGGTGGTGGTCGGCACCGAGCCGATAAAGCCGGAGATCATGGTCGAGAAGTTATCCGCGAACAGCGAACGGTGCAGACCGGGATCCTTGAGCAGATTGCGGCCGATGACCTTGCCGGTGACGAGCTGATGGCCGATATGCTCGTTTGCGATAACCAGAAGGACCGGAAGAATGATCAAAATCGCGTTGATGTCAAACTTCGGGGTCTGGAAATTCGGAATGGAGATAAAGCTGGTGTGCAGCGCATCAATGATGGTCTGGGTTTCGATAACACCGGTGAGCACACCCGCGATGTAGCCGCAGATAATGGCGATCAAAATCGGGATAGTCGAGAAGAAGCCGCGGAACAGCACACTGCCGAATACCGCAACGGCCAGCGTTACAAGGAAGGTGATAACCGTTCCGGTGGTGACGCTGTCACCGACAATGCAGCCGGTAGAAGCCGCAGAGCCTGCCAGCTCCAAGCCGATCAGGGCAACAACCGGACCCATGGCAGCAGGCGGCAAAACGACGTTGATCCAGTCCGTACCGCACTTATAGATAATGAACGCGAGCACACAGCCGCACGCACCTACGACAACAAAGCCGCCAAGTGCATACTGATAACCCCAGTTGTTGATAACGATGGTCGCCGGAGCGATAAATGCGAACGACGAGCCAAGGTATGCGGGCGCCTTGCCCTTGGTGATGAGGATGAACAGCAGCGTGCCGATACCGTTCATGAACAGCACGATCGCCGGGTTCATCTTGAAGATGAACGGCACGAGCACGGACGCGCCGAACATCGCAAACATATGCTGGATGGACAGCGGCACGAGCAGGCGCGGCGGCACCTTTTCCTCTACCTGAATGATTCTGTTGCTTTGCATCGTTTTTTCATTCCCCCTAAAATATTTCTCTTTTACCAAAACCCGTCAGCGGAATAGATTTTTGATCTGCTCCATCCGGGCACACGTCATATTATACCCCATTTCATAGCCCCATTCCAGCTTTTTCACGTCTTTTTCAAAGCTGTTCAGCGATTTTTCCGGCTGAAGGAGTACGGTGTCCTGCGGTTTGTTCTCCGCAAGGCGGTGACAGAAGCAAACTGTCTCGTTGTAGTGCTTGGCACGCTCAAGCAGCACCTTGGGCATTGCCGGATATTTGCGTTTCAGCCACTTTGCGGTGAACTGCACGCCGCGTCCAAGCGTTTTGCGGTAGCTTTCCGGCTGCGTGAGCACGATCAGATTGCGCTCGTTGCCGTCATGCAGGCTGCGCAGAATCGGGATTGGGTCGGCCAGACCGCCGTCGTAATAGGTCTCGCCGTCCATCTGCACCGGCGGAAAGTAGATTGGGATGGCGCAGGTCGCTCGCAGCATCGTGCACGGACGATCCAAGTGCATGCCGTCGAGGTATTCGGCCTTACCGGTCTTTGCATTGGTAACACCCACCAAACATTTACCCTGATATTTGTGAAATTCGTCCCAGTCAAACGGCACAAGCTGGTTCGGGATAGTATCAAACACGAAATCCGTACCGAAAATGGAGTGGTCGTGCAGCAGGTTGCGCGCGCCGAAATAGCGCTTGTCACCACGATACTGCCGCAGTATGTTAATGTTGCGCTCGCGCTGCCGCGAGAGATACGACGCCGCATAGGTGATGCCGGCGGAAACGCCGATGACGTAATCGAACATGATGTCATTATCGAGCAGCGCGTCCATCACGCCGCAGGAGAATACCGGGCGGAAGGTTCCGCCTTCTAAGACTAAACCGGGCATAATTAACCTGCCTTTCCTGCTATTTTTCTGAAATCGAGAGAATTTTCGTATTGTTCGGCACACGCTGTCTGGTGCAGTGAAAATCCACGCTATTTTACAAAAAGACAGACCAACAATCGAAATCATCGGTCTGTCTTTCTGACTCTCAGCGGAAAACCGCCGAGTAAAATGCTATTGAATTAGCCGATCATCTTTGCGGTGCTTACCTTGATGCCGGGGCCCATGGTAGAAGCAATAACGCAGGAACGAACGTACTGACCCTTTGCAGCAGCCGGCTTAGCCTTGATGATAGCACCCATCAGAGCGTCGAAGTTGTCCTGCAGCTTCTCAGCGCCGAAGGAAGCCTTGCCGATCGGGCAGTGGATGATGTTGGTCTTGTCGAGACGGTACTCGATCTTACCAGCCTTGGACTCCTGAACAGCCTTGGTAACGTCCATAGATACGGTACCAGCCTTCGGGTTCGGCATCAGGCCCTTAGGACCAAGCACGCGGCCCAGACGGCCTACAACGCCCATCATGTCCGGGGTAGCGATAACTACGTCGAACTCAAAGAAGTTCTCCTTCTGGATGCGCTCCATCAGGTCCTCTGCACCAACGATGTCTGCGCCTGCAGCCAGAGCCTCGTCAGCCTTTGCGCCCTTAGCGAATACAGCAACGCGAACCTGCTTGCCGGTGCCGTGGGGCAGAACGATAGCGCCGCGAACCTGCTGGTCAGCGTGACGGGAGTCAACGCCCAGCTTTACGTGCAGCTCGATGGTCTCATCGAACTTAGCCTTCGCGGTGGAAACAACGGTGGAAAGCGCTTCAGCCGGATCGTACTGCTTGGTGCGGTCGATCGTCTTTGCGCTGTCTACATACTTTTTACCTTTATGCACAATAAATCCTCCTTAAGTGGTTAAGCGGGAACTTGAATAACCCTCCCACTGTATGCGGCAGATAGCCGCAGCTTCGTACAACAAATAAAAACCGGAGATTACTCCTCGACGGTAATACCCATCGAACGGGCGGTGCCCGCGATCATGCTCATAGCAGCCTCGAGAGAAGCGGCGTTCAGGTCGGGCATCTTGGTCTCTGCGATCTTCTGGCAGTCAGCCTTGGACAGCTTTGCAACCTTGGTCTTGTTCGGTACAGCAGAACCGGACTCGATGCCGCAAGCCTTCTTGATCAGAACCGGCGCCGGAGGCGTCTTGGTAACGAAGCTGAACGAACGGTCAGCATAAACCGTCATAGCTTTCTGTCGTGCGTCCCAGCGCGTCATACACCGTGCGGGTCTTGCTGCCGTCTGCGTTAATCTGCTCTACGGCGCGTCCCAGCAGGTCATAGATATACTTTGTCACATTGCCTTCGGGGTCGGTAACACTAAGCTGATTGCCCGCAAGGTCGTAGGTGTACGCGGTAACGCCGCCGAGTGCGTCCGTTTCGGTCAGCAGCCGTCCTACCTTGTCGTAAGTGTAGGTGGTTTCGTTGCCTTCGCCGTCAATCTGCTTTACCGCTGCATTGATGGCGTTGTACTCGGTCTTGGTTTCATTGCCGTTTGCGTCCGTTGTGACAAGCAGATTGCCAACAGGGTCATAGGTATAGGTTGTCTTGTTGCCTGCACCGTCGGTTTCAGTCTTGGTTCGTCCGAGCGCGTCATAGGTGTAGGTTTTCTTGTTGCCTTCTGCGTCGGTTTCCGAAACCGTGCGTCCCATGCTGTCATACGCATAGATCGTTTCGCCGTCCAGCGCGTCAATCGTCTTTGCTACACGGTCGAGCGCGTCATATTCATAGGTAGTCGCATTGCCTTCCGCGTCCGTAGTCTGGATAAGCAGGCCGCGATCGTTGTAGGTGTAGCGGGTTTCGTTGCCCTCTGCGTCTGTTACCGATACAAGCTGTGCGGTATCCTTGTCATATTCATAGGTGGTTTCGTTGCCATTTGCATCCGTGCGTTTGAGCGGTTCGCCGTTCGTGCCGTATTCGGTCGTTACCGTGCCGCCGAGCGCGTCCTTGGTCGAGGTGGTAAAGCCGTTGGCATTGTACTCATACGAGGTTTCGCCGCCCAGCGCGTCTACGGTTTTCAGCAGCTTGCCCGCCTTGGAGTAAGTATGCCTGGTCGTTGCAGTAGCCGTATCACTCACCTTGGTATGCTCTGCAACGATGCGGCCTACGGCATCGTATTCAAAGCTGGTAACACCGCCCTCAGCGTCGGTGACAGAAAGCTGCCGTCCCTTATCGTCATACGCATAGGTGGTCTGATTGCCGAGTGCGTCCGTAACCGTAATCGGCAGACCGAGTGCATTATAGGTGTACGAAGTGGTATGTCCGTTCTTGTCGCGGAACTCGGTCAAGCTGTGTCCG